>Ga0065711_1049248_pt1 | contig 11400 bp, 8 predicted proteins | sample Hoacrofraction12_FD_59098 | JGI IMG/M metagenome (GOLD analysis project Ga0065711, IMG submission 59098) | Hoatzin crop microbial communities from Cojedes, Venezuela - Epithelial fraction 12 v2 (version 2) | ecosystem: Host-associated > Birds > Digestive system > Esophagus > Crop | place... | reverse complement strand
AGGCCCGGCAGCGGCACCGGGCCGCCGGCGGGTCCGAGAAACTCCGGCCCTTGAACTTGCCGTGCGCGCCGCTCCCGGGCCGCCGCGCAGTCCGGGGGGCACGGTTCGCGGGGCTGCCCGCCGGGAGCTCCCCGTTTGCCTCTGCGTGCTCTCGCCCACCCCGGGTCCGGTGACTGGGAGGAGGAGTCGGGGGGTTTGGAGTGACCGGGGGTGTTGCATCCCGGCTGGAAAGGCGGGGGGAGGACAAGCGGTGATGGTAGCCAGCGTCTTGCGGAGGGTTCTGCTTGCACAGGTCCTTCTGCAGAGCTGGGAGTTTTCCACCTGGCAGCGAGCTGTACAGACAGCAACTATTGCAGGCGCGTCTTGGATGGTTGGGGAGAAACGGGTGGCAAACAGTCTGAAAGGCAGCGTGCGTGTGAGCGAGCTGAAGAGGCGATGGCTGGCAGAGAGAAGGTGTCCTTCTGCCTTTCCCTTCCTGCTCCGGTACTGACGAGAAGAAATGGGGCTTTGCCGAAGGGATAGTTGTGGGGTAGAGTTATGGGTATATGCCAAAGGGGCAGTAGTAGATTGCAGTTACTGCTGAGCAGAGAAATCAAAATTTGAAGCCTTCATGCCCTTGTGGTCGCTTATTGGAAACGTGCCTGTGTTTCCCTGTGAAGAGCACAACAAATCTTGTTTCTGTTAAAATACTGTAGTTGGTGTTGGTACTGGTTAGTGCTTTATCTCAGTTGTCATCAAGGACAGCATTATTTTGAAAAAGCAAAGGGCAGTTTGGAAAATGGGTCTTGCAGGATTTAATTCTGTAGACAGAACTAATCATAAAGTAATTTTTAAAAATTCGATTTTTCCCTTCGGAGTTTTTTTTTTTAATAATTCATTTTTTGTCAGCCAAAGAACCATATTTCGGTATCTGATGAAATGATTTTTACTAAGTGCACTGGGAAAGGTCAAACTGAAGTATAAATTCTGAATTGCCCAGCTAACAGAATTCAGTTGTGTGCATAGAATTGATGTCTGTGTAATGTTACGTAGCAATTTCCAAAATCTTATCATTAGTTAAGTGTAAACATTTAAATGCTTGTACTTCAAGCTTTCAGAAAGCTGAGAAAGCACTTTTTTTTAATTGCATGTGAACTAGGCCTATTTGGTCCAGAAAATGAAAGTTTCACTTTGGCATAGTGGCAATAGTTCAGTGAAAGGCTTACATATGCGTAACTCTTCTATGTATGTATTTCTTAACGTAGGCCAGGATTTCAACTGTGCTTTACACAATTCAGCATTTACAAAATTTATAAAATGCTGAATTCTAGCTGTTACGTTTATGTTGTCAGCAGTTTTTGAGTTTGAGGATGTCAGATCATCATTTCTGAGAGAGTTGAAATGTGTATGTGTGGTTTTCTTCTCCCCTTCCCCTTAAATCTGCCAGACAAATGACATGTTTCTTATATAGAACAATCATCAGATTTTGATTGATTATGCTCGCTGAGGCTCAGGAGGAAGGAAGATACTTGACAGATGTATTTGTTTACCTTCACAGTGTGTACAAATCCTGGTCTGTCTCCATTAGTAAATGAATCATTGAAACTCCCTTAGCTATGGGACTCTGCGTTAATATATGCGTTAGGAAAACTTATTTTACGTGAATATTATCAACCTGTGAAAGAACACAACCCCTTGAATTCTCTTGGCAGTTTGGTAGAGCCTTTTGTGCTGGAAAATGTGTATACTCCATTTTTCTATCATTCATTAACAGCATTTAGCTACTACTCCCCACGACAAAAACTTCACACTGAATTTGTTCAGTGGGAAGGTGTTTCTTCCTAACCTGTCCAGTTTGGGTTTCTTCTGTTTGCTTGGGCCCTTTTGATCCTTAGTTTTATTAAAGTATTCCTCACTAAGATCTCCTCCCACCACTTTCCGGGGAAACAAAGTAGGACACCTAAATTTTTTCACAGAACTTCTGAATCCTGGTTTGGAAGCGGTAAGAAAGGTCTTTGAACTCTGAAGCACAGCTAGGCTGTTCTGCGCAACTGTCCTCTGATGGCCTTTAGCCAAGCCTGCTTTCTCCATTATGGGGTCAGTTTACTCTGGCCCATGGTCAGACATCCATAATTAGCTTTGTGATTTGTTTTCCGCATTGTGCGTAAACGCCACATACCAGCCTAGTAGAATAAATTTTAATACCTGACTTGAGCACGTTGATGGATACGTGTTTTAGGCTCTCCTCTGCTTAGTGTGGTTTCTAGTTTGTAGCTGAGTTGCGAATCAGTCTGAGTCTTTCTTAGGGTCAGCGAATGCTCTTTGAAGGACTAATAAAAATATTCATTCTAACACTGGCTTATACATAAAGAAGTTGATTTCAGTTTTTTCTCTTTTTGCATTTGTCCTAGCTCGAATTGTCCCTTCTATGTTAACTGATGGAAGATGTGTAGCTGAATGAGCTGGTGTACGTAACACAGCTTCAGGATACTGAGAATGGTGTTGGATCTTACATTGCTAAAAACAGCTGAATTGTACCTGGAGGTAGACTCCCACCAAGAAGGTAAAACATTACATGGAGTCTTAGAGAACGGGTTGTTTTTAGTAGTGTTGCAGTGTACAATTTTTTTTTCACCCCCTAGGAGGAGCAGCGAAGAGGCTGTATCAGTACCTAGAAAACAGTTGGGTTTGATTTTTTTTTTTTTTTTTTTCCCAGCGTTCCTGATTTTTCACAAGAGGGGACTTCCTTTTATTTCTGGTTTTCTGAAGCGGAAGCTTTAGCTGAGATTTAGTCTCATGTTAGTTCATTTCTAGAAGTTTGCCTTTTAAATCTTCAGTGAAATAATCTCTAAGGAAAAATTAAAATCTTTTTGTGTTGTATATAGATTAGATTTCAGATATGGTGTGTCCTGCTTTAACTCAGAAAGAAAGAGAAGTCCAAATAAACAACTGAGTTTGAGCTAAAGAGTAGAATTCAGATCAGAATTTTAGTCTTCCCTTTTAGGTGTTCACTTGAAGGGTGCTTCAGAAGATTTCTTCAGGCACTCTTATTTACTTATTTCTTAGTGCTTTGTGGTAAGTTACTGTATAAGTAGGTATTTGGTCTAATGCTGATATTTATGGATTGACAGATTTCTTCCAAACTTCTGCAAACTAATTTTCACCTCACCATCCCAGATTTTCTTGTAAGGTTGTATTTCAGTTGTTGAGAAGAGACTTTGTGGAAGAGACTTGCTCATCTGAGTCATAAGGCAGCTTAGTCTTCTTTCTTCAGTGATCTCTGGTTGTTTCATGTACTTTTCTGGCACTTCTCATGCACTGCAGAACTGTGTTTTACCTTCGTTTTGATTGCTGGTCCTTCTCTGGCATGGGTTGCTTGTTTTTTCTTTTTTTTCTCTTAGTGCAGGTACTGACTCAGGGATCCGAAACAAAGCAATGAATATCTAAAATGAACTGTAAAAGTTATGTAGGACTATAATATTACAGCTCTCTATTAGAAATTTTCTTCCTGTTGCGAGGGTGGCTTATACCAGCTTCAGAATAGTCTTTGCATTCTTCAAAGTAGAATTCAGAGAAGGGAGAAAAGCCCCGTGGCTGAGTTGTGAGTTGTCATTTGTGATATCTCCCTTAGGTCTTTCCTCATTAAGGCAAGTGAGGAGGGCCTCTCGACTGTCTCATTTGCTTCACTTTCGTGGAAGTTGTGGCATACTTCTGAGAATGATTAACCCTACCTTGAGGTTTATCCATGGAAAAAGAAGAAGTAAGAGTGCTACCATTAGTTTTTTGGCAGTGGAAAGATTACTGTAGCCTTTTCCACTCTTAAACTGTGGATTGAAGTCAGTCACCTGCTGGGTGACTGTTAGCATCTTGTTGGACAGGTAGCCAGAACACTGCAACTGTAATTGCCATTTACAAGACCAGAATAGCTGCAGGTTTTTTTTTTTCTGAAGGGCAAGTTTCGAACAGGTTCATTTCACGTCTATATGTATTGCACCAGTCTGAAAGCTGATAGAAGAGTTGCTTTAGGTTAAAGCAACTCAGCAAAGAGACCTAATGAAATAAGCTTAAATAAAAGTTACATGTACACAGGTGTTTCCTTGGGCATTAAAACTTCCTCTTGTTAGAGGCTGGCATATCCCCTAATGATGTCTTCAGCAAGATGTTTGAAGGACATCTTGCAGAAATAAATGTTCGCACCAATTCAGTTTGGTATAGTCACTTGTTTTTTGCTTCCTAAGTAGAGCACAACTCTGTTAATGCAAGTATCCTGTTATTGTTCAGGACAAACTGCCGTTGCGGGACTATGTCAGTTCTCTTCTGCTTCCATTTATAGTTAAGATAAATTACTGTTAAACAAACATTTTTCTATAGGTCCTTTAGCTGCTTCCTTAAGGCAGATTAGAGCTTTTATTCTAAATTGGAGCCTCTGGCTGACCCCTTCAGTTGTCCTGTTCAGTGAGTGAAGAACTGCTTCTGCAGGAGGACTGACTCTGGAGAAACTGTTTACAGTAAAAATCACGTTGCTTTGCTCTTGTGTTCTTTGTTCAACTAGTGTTGCTGCACCTTGCTTTTACTTCTAAGTATTTATGTAAAGTACCCTTGTTAACTGTCTGCTCTTAGACGAATAAGAGTCTTAGCACCACAATGGTTGCATTCCAGAGGCAAAGAATATTGGTGGTGCCATGCCTAAATGCACCATTCATCCATTTCCTTTGCTAGAAGTACATGGTGCACAGAACTTAGAGTATACTTCAGTGAAATAGGACAAGGGGAGGGATGTTTTGGCATATCTTCCGCAGTGTCATCATTCAGAACTCAGTCTTGGGGAAAAAACATTTATACCTCTTCTAGGAAATAAAAGGCTTTTATTCTTTCTCAGTTAGATGGTTGATGAATGCTTTGGGCTTTTTATGACCTGAAAATTTGGGGCCATATGCTCAGCCCATATTTGATGCCGTAGCTCTTCCTTGTATCAAGATCAAATTGTACCTTGACGGTAGATGTTTTGGTAAGTATTAACTGAACATCTGTGTGGGGAGTGTGTATAATAAGTGAAGATGCTGACAGAGGGTGGTTGTTGCAACATAATGTTTAGCTTTTCTCCTTAATATCAAAATACTTTATGTAGAGAGTATCCAGTTGTCCATCAGACATCTGATAGTGGAAGAACATTTGGATGAGAATAAACAGTGGCTGCAGTGAGAGCACCCAATTGGCAAAGGTGGAGCCTGCTGAGAAACAATCTCTTCTGGTCAGCCATTGGGAAGTATCTTACTTTGGGTCTGTCTTTCATGTTTCTATAATAAGCATTCTAATACGGAGATCAACGTAAAGAAATGTGGCTGTAAGATGAAGTCTGTTCAAGGTTAAAGACTTTATTTTTAGAATGTGTCCTGGAAAAGCAATCTTTATCAAAGTCGTCTTCACTGTGTGTTCTGATGGAGATGCTCTGACTTTGCATTCCTCTATCTTAAGTCAAATATAAGCAGAATAAAGCCTTTAAAATTACTTACGTTTTGCTGAGTTGAAGGCCTTGCTTCAGTTTTCTGAGAAGAGCAGTTACCTTCTCAGTTTCATTTTATCTGTGAAATTCTATCTGATACTTTTTGTTTGACGTTGTATTTTCAAAAAAAAGGAGTCAAGCTTTCCTTTATATGACACTGCTAAAAATACATCTTGGGAAACCAGGAGCCCTTTTACTCAGGGTCAGAGATGAAGGTATCAAACTTCTAGATCCTTTTTAAGCAAAGGGATCTTCAGTGCTTATGGCCTGTGAAGCCAAGCTGTTGCTCTCCTGAAACAGATTTTTCTGCAGTCCATGCAAGTTTATCTGTGGGACAACATAGAGAAGAAACCTGCAAAGCTATTGTGCTTGCTGTTTCTTTTAATTTCGCAATGCCATGGTTTTAAGCCATCTGCATTTGGACTGGGGGATTTTTTGTATCTTGTGACCAATAGTATTTTCCTCCTTAAGTTCCTACCTGACTAGTTACTTTCTCCCCCTTTTCTTTCTTCCCCTTCCTGTTCCTATTTGCTGTTGCCTTTTCTTTTTTTTCCCTTTATGTGGCAGTACGCTTTTGTTCAGACTTTGTCTGTGGTGGTGGTGTGTAGCTGCGGAAAAGTAGACTTTGCTTTCTGTGACCTGACACCAGGCAGAAATTCAGCCAGGGTAAGAATAGAAGAGAGCCCTGTAAGCTCAGCACAGGAGTCCGGAGTCTTTCCATTATTAATAATTAAAGATGATTCCAAGATGAATTAGGTAATGGATTAACTAACTAATGAAAAGAGAATAAGGATAAACAAAGAGAAAGGTCTTGCCTTGTAAGAATTCAGATTATTAGGATTACATGCTGCCTGCCTGTCTGGGAAAGGAAGAACAAGCTCCTCTGTTTTCAGCATTAATTTAGTTAGTAGATAAGCTATATGATGTGCCAGATAAACTTATCTTTTGCTATAGAATTGAAGCTTTGCAAGGAGGTGGTGTTTACTGGGAATGGGTTAAGAAGTAGAAGCATCCTGTGTAGTCCTGCCCGGCAGTGTTTCAGCTTTTTCTGTAAAACATTAAGCAGTGAAAACGGTTTCTTCCCACCTCCTACACCCTGCCCTTACCAGCATAATATCGTGGCTGGATCTAGACCAAGAAGTGTTGTTTGAGTAAAATATGAAGACAGTGACATGGTTTTGTTTTCATTATTGCTTTTTTCTGTTTTGTTTCTGAGATGTGAGGTACTGCTGTATTTTTCAGGGCAATATAATAATATCATTTTTCTTATCTCAAAGGTTATATGATGGTACCTTTCTGTTTTAAGGGTAACAATTTTTAAGTCACAGTTTCAACCTATGTTATTTCCGACAAACTGTGGGGATCTTTGCACTGCGTGCCTTTTAAAACCGTTATACAGAAAATGGCATATGCACAATTAATGTTAAGCCACAGTATGCTGCATTGGTGGGATGGATTCTCTTAAACCTTCTGTGAATTTGCTTTTGTTCATCTCTGGTGGTTAGAAGTAAAAATAATAAAGAAGATGTATTTTGATATGGTTGGTGTTCTTCCTGAAACGTGTGAAAACACACCTCTAAGAGTAGGCAGAAGAATAGTTTTATTGTGCTAAAAATCATTCAGTGAGGGAACAAATTAGAACTCTGAAAGGAGGGAGCTTCCAGTTGGCAGTACAGCGAACAAAACTACACTTTATGGAAAGCCTCAGTAGATTGATGCTTTTATCTGTAAAAAAACAATGAAGCTCTCTCTAAAAAGCAATCTTTCCGAAGTTATAACTACTCACCTTTAAAGTTCAGCTCTCTGAAATGTATGCTTTGTTTGTACAGTATTACTGTAGACTAGTAACTGAATATGGGTGGTTTAGAAATATTTGGTGATGAAGATAAAACCTTGTTGTGGTGATTTGATTTCTTTCAAAAAAGGATGGTTATTAGATTGATCTTCATTATCACATGACTGTCAAGTCATCAAAGTAGTTGACTGGAGTATGAGTAAGAATGGTCTAACTCCATATGTACTTGCATTAACAATACTGCAAAACAGTGCATTTTTGTAAGTGAGGAATGGCTGAGGTTTTAATAGTGTGTAGAATGCAAAAACTCTGTCTTTCTGTTGTAAAGTCAAGGAAGATGCCTTCAGGATGCTGGTAGCTTTTGTTTCTCAGAAATCATGATGAGTGCACTAGAAATACTAGAAACAGGCAGGTGTGGCTTCTGCAGATTACTGTTTTGGCCTGGTCTTGTAATGTGAAGGATTGCACATGTCGATAAAATGAGATCGATTCTGCCATTGCATGCAGTATATTGTCATTTTAAGGTTTCAGGTCAATTTCTCAAGTATTAAGAAATGCCAGAATTAATGTTGAAGAAGCAACCATAGTTTGATCCCCTTTTGTGCCTACCTTTATTTAAAGTTATATTCCTTGATTATACAGCTCTGGTTTTTTAGTTTCTTTCTCTTCCCCGTGGAAGTGTTCTTCAGAATACATTTGCCCTGCCAGCTGGAAGTCCGTTTATGCTGGGTGGCAATAAACCTTGTCTCTAGGGCAATTGTTTCCTTTGGGTAAGTTTGGAGATATAGTGCAAATAAAGCAGAAAACAGAAAAGATTTTTCTTCTTGCCTGATGAAGGCATATGAATCCTGGCTATGTAGTATCAGTGGTATTTCTTGGTTTAGGGTGGGGCAGTGTTGGGGGTGTGTGTACACAATTCATACCGCAGGTATCTTTGAACCTATAATTTGCTGTGTAACGTAGCCTGAAAGAAATTAAGTTCTTTGGTAGCTCAGGTCAGGCACCTGAAACAGGTAAAGAAATCCATCCTTAATCATATGCTTTAATATTATATCTGTTAATAGGGATAATAACCATGCTACTTTCTAACATATCAGTGCTCTGCAGTGACCTATGAGGAAATAAATTTCTGCTTTCAATGTAGCGTTATATATTAGGGGGGGAGATGTTTGGGATGGGTTTGTTTGTTTGCTTTAGATAAGGGGCACAGTGAGTAAGAACAAACAAAACACTGAGTAGTGACTTGGTAAGTGTGAACCTGGCAAAGATTCTACAAGGGGGGGAAAGAGATAAAAGCTGTGCAATTAAACCACCATAATGTACTTCAGCACTCATTTCCAAACTCCAGGGCTTAATTCTGTTTACTCAGTGAAGTTATTTCTAATGTAGTTTGTGTGCTGTTTCCTAGCTGTTAAAAATAATAATTGCAATCGTATCAGCAGGTTTGGAAGCTACTCACTAGACAGACTGTTGCTATTTGAGCTAGTGGTATCTAATAATACTCGGTCATGCTTTATAGGGATCAGCCCTAGACAGTATGATCCATGTGCTTATGCAGAGGGTTTTATGGGTGTCTTTGGGCTGTGGAGGATGAGCGCTAGAGGAGGGCATACTTTGACACAAGCTGTTTTTGTTGCTTTTTAATTTTTCACCAGCAGTGTACCTTTTATTTTCTGCATACTTAACAGTGTTTTATCCAAATCCTATTCATGTTTAGTCAGTTAAGATTTTTTTGTTAGGAAGATCTCTTAGCCAATTCATACCCTTTCCAATATCTAAGCTGATGTCTTTGTTTTTCTCTCCTGTCTTTTGGAGATGCTCCCTCTCTCTGTTCCCAGTTCAACTAATCTTCATAGGGTCTCTTTCTTCGCTCTGTGCTTGTTAGCTTGTTTTTCTCTAGTGTTTGTGATCAGCCAGTCAGTTCTCCTGCCTCACTGGGTTATTCATGAGATATATTGTCTCTATTACTTGTGCTAGAGTTCCTAGATTACTACCCTGAAGAGCTCCTTTTGGTCTCATCACTGTGATCTCCATTTTTTCTTACATTTTTCTTTCTGGCACTCTCTGATGGAGTCTGTGTTCAGCCATCCGATTCCTGTTTTGGTGCAGACTTCAGTTGCCCTTCTGGCAGCCACCACTTACACTGTTGTTAGGATTGCAGCGTGGTTTGGGTTGAAAGAGGCTTTTGGAGGGCATGGAGTCCAGGCCCTGCTCAAAGCAGGGCTACTTCTAGGTCAGGTTGCTCAGGTTCATGTCTAAGCAAGTTTGGACTATATCCATTCTTGTTTTCATTTACTTTTTCCCCCTGACACTCCTCTCCATGAGTTTAATCTTGCCCCCTCTGCATTAAGTTTGAGTATCTTCTGTGTTGCTGTTACTTAGTAGTGGCATCTTGGAAAGGATAAGTTAGCTTCCTAGCTTTATTTTCTGGTACTTTGACCTAGCATATTGTGCACCTGGAAGTGAAAGGAAGATTCTGTTCAGTTCTAGACTGGATCAAGTTCAGAAGAGATTTTAGCAGATAAAATGTATGCTCTTTGCTGAAAATCATGGATCCTTCTCCTATTCCCAAAACCTTGCAAGCATGGCTATATTCACGTTGCTGGAAGGCTGATACATCCTAGACACACAGGTTGGAATTCAAATTCCAGCCTCAAGTGTGCTAGTGCTGAACGCTTCCAGAGAAAATACTGTAAGTTTTGGATTTATTTTCTTTTCTAAGATATTTTTCTTCATTAAAGTGTTGCAGTTTTTTGATGTGTAGGGGTTTTTTTCATTTGTTACTGGCTTAAGTAATTTGGTTGAAATAAGAGGGCTGAAGATGATCTTAGTATATAACTTTCAGCCCAGTTTGCTTGAGAAGATTCTAAGCAGCTTTAGAAATAGGGTGTTAATAGAGGGAAATGTCAGGCAGTCTTAATAATAGAGTTACCAGCCTTTCTTTTAACAAGAAATTGTTGTCTTTTGAAGTAAATGACTTACTAAACTGTAAAAATGAGGTGAGTCACAATGCATTTAACTTCTTACTACTTTAGTTTCTGTTTTCAATAGCATGGTTGTATTTTTCCAATTTGACTTAATCTGACTGCTTACATTCTCCTCCCCCGTAACATCTGCTGTTTTACTATGAGGTGCTATATCTATCCTTGCTTTAAGCCTGCTGCTATCTTTTGTGACACTGCTGTACTCTTATGTGCTGCTCCTACCTGGCCTGTCGAGTGAGTTCTGGTAAATGATTGCCTTTTGGGAGTTGGTCCCAGAGAGTGGTGTAGTGAGCTACCTTGGAAGCTTAGCTGCTATCGTAAGGACATTGTTAATGTAGCAAATAGCTGCAGTGGTTTAAAATGTTAAACCTGTTACCACCTCCTATTTATTAATGTCGTCCTCTTGGAATTTACTAACCTACAGCCATCAGTATAATGAAGTGAATGCCTTGCTTCCATTCAGATCTGGAGATTTAGCTTAAACCTATCTTACCAGCAGTTTAAACTGAACATCTGACCTCACTCTGAAGAGTGCAGGGTGGCCCTGTTCTGAATTTCTCCTGCAGGGTAGGTTACCCCACAACAGAGACAGCATGTATAGCTACTTGTACTAATTTAAACCTTTTCAGCTAGTTCAGTAGGGATGTCATCTGTAGGACTCTCAAACTACATAGTGAAGCTTACTGAGCATAAAGCCCCTCTATACTAGTGCTTCTTGCTCTGAGCATTGGAAAAGATGCAGTCCCTTTAGTATTCAACTTTTTAACATGCAGTGAAATAACTTCATATCTATCTACATTCCTGTAGAACTTGTCTGCCATCTTTCTGTACACATCAAGTTCCTTTGTTCATTGTTGGAGGAAATTATATTAAGCTATAAAAAACCTGCAAGCTGCTGAACTGCATATTAATAGAATTTTGTAAATGTATTTTTTCCTGTTGAAATACATTTCTTAGTTATATGTAGCTTAATTAGTCTTAGACAACTCCAGGTGTTACTGTAGCTGCAGTGATAACTGATTTATGAAATAAGAAGTAAGTTTGACCTGAAACAGAGGGCACATTGAAAACAAGTGGCCTAGTATCTTATGGAATTCTGCAGTCTAGCTGAAAGTTTCTTTTTTTTTTTTTTTTTTTTT
>Ga0065711_1049247_pt1 | contig 11400 bp, 6 predicted proteins | sample Hoacrofraction12_FD_59098 | JGI IMG/M metagenome (GOLD analysis project Ga0065711, IMG submission 59098) | Hoatzin crop microbial communities from Cojedes, Venezuela - Epithelial fraction 12 v2 (version 2) | ecosystem: Host-associated > Birds > Digestive system > Esophagus > Crop | place... | reverse complement strand
CCTGTGCAGCCTGCTGTAGGTGACCCTGCTTCGGCAGGGGGGTTGGACTAGATGACCCACAGAGGTCCCTTCCAACCCCTACTATTCTGTGATTCTGTGATTCTGTGATAGGCTTATGCTATTGCCTGCTTTAGGTCTTAAACCTCAAATTCCCATGAACTGTACTCTTTATTAAGTGTCTAGCTACCTATGGTAGAAAATGGAAATGTTTCTCCTACCCCACTGTTGCAGACAGCAGTCTCAAAAGCATACTCTAATCCTGAAATACAAACTTGACAGCTGATTTTAAAGTTCATGTTTATTTTCAATGGCCTGTCTCTTCAGTAGAAAAGGTTTTCGTAGAAGCAGACTAATTATGCCAGCCATATCTGGTTTATACACGTCAGATATTTCTTTATGACAAATCAGCCCAGCTCTGGAGTTTAAACATCAGCATGCACAAAATACTTGAAGATAAAAACTCTTTTCTAGGGCGTATCAACCCTTGAATGAAGTCCCAGCGGGGTCACTTTTAGTACTTCATCTTGCTTACCTATTGCTTGCACTGCAGAGCTCCGTAAGGCAGCTGATGAAACAGGCTTGGCTGCATCACTTGTAACCAGTTTCTATCGAAACCAGATTTACCACCAAAACACAGCCGAAGCCAGCTCAGATGCAGGATGTTGACTGAAACCCCAGGACAAGCTGCAATAGCCCCACGACCACCCTAACCCACCATCCTCATTCAACAGCTCTCACACAGAGATCTACTGCAGGGAAGAGGGCACTGCCTGTGCACACACTCGTATACGCTCCCTGCCTACCCTAGCACACATCACTGCGTAGCAGCACTAGCTTGCATAGCCTGGTATGTCTAGGACACGCTCCCTTCCCTCGCTGCTGTAATTACTAGGTCTGCTGTTTCTCACGTACAGGCCCATGTCCTGGAGAAAAATTCTCTGCTCTGCAGGCTATTCTGCAGCCTTTTGTGCCAGTTTATATGAGCTTATTCATATAAACGAGACCTCATGCCAGGGATTTTGTCTCTGACCAAAATAATCCTAACCTAAGGTATATTTTATCTGACCTATCTACTCAACATGGAATTGCATTGCTGCACACACCTCCCATAGACTAAAAAGACAACCCTTCTTCCTCTTCAGGCAGCAGGAAACTCACCTTCCACATCGATACTATCCAAATCAACCTACCACTGGTTTCTCAAAGGAGGACGACAGGAAGAAAAGCAAACTGATGACAGAACACTGGGATTTAATGTTTTGATGAATGCTTACGTATTACGATTGCAAACACAAGCACTGTTATATCACCTAAGAGCATTAGACCCAACCAGCGCTGCCCACTCAACCATCCAAATTACTGTGGAATTCTAGCGGCTCACAGCTCTGACTTTAACAGTGCAACTCAACTAGATTCAAAGCAAATGCTCACTGATCAACAACAACAAAACGGAATCAAGCCCACAGCTCTAGTGCTGCTCCCAAACATGCCTCCCTAATTGAAAGGTTCGCTTCAGAAAATGCCAACAGACTGTTGTGCGCAGCTCGAAATCCACACGTCGCTGAATATTCTAACAATTAGCAGCTAAATGAAGGTGAGCATTTTCTCATCTCTAATAACACCAAGACATGGGCAGCTAGCCAAGAATCTGGTTCATTAAACAGAAACATACGTACAAATCCCGCAAGTGTTTCTTAAGAGCGCAACACTATTTCCAGTAAGCACGTATGGAAACTAAATAAATCCCAGTTTGCCCTCAGGTACAAAAAGGGTGATTGATTTCAAACACGCAGTCCAAGTAGCCGCAGCGTGGACAGCCCCTGCTATTGAACCAGGAATTCCAGCTGCCCACCTGCACCCAAAAGATAGGTTGTACAAAGATATTTGTTCAGCTAAACATTAAGTCTATTCAAACGCTTTTATGAATACACACCAAGCATTTCTTTAGAAATGAGCCTAATTTATATCAGGCTTAACCTTCAAAGCCATTGTTATTATGCCATTAAGTTTGAGCAACCATGTGTTGAAAACGTGTGTATAGCCTTTGTTATGCAGTTTGATTCTCCACTCATCTGTGGAACAACCCAGCAAACGTCTCTGCAGCCCATAGATTAAGTAACAAAAAACACCCTAGTGTCGTATCAATCAGAATTACACAGCTGTCCTCAGATGCAGTCACAAAATTTCATCCTAGGCTTACAAAGTAAAATTATCAAACGTACCCACAAGACTACATATCACGGTCTTGAAATAAAATTTAGGAACTGAAAAGCCACCATCATTTTTGTGAGCTTTACTGCCCCTCTTGCACATCAGCCCCAATCTGAAGAACAGCCTCAAACTTACAGCACATTTCAGGAATTCTGTCAAAAGTGCTACGAGAAATCTCCATTTAACAACCCATGCTGTTCAGCATCAATAAATGAAATCTCCTCTTGCCAGCTCCAGAAAAGCCTTATTTGTGTATTTCTTTCTAGTGTATACCATGTCTATACAGCATCTTAGCAGAGGGCTTATCTTTTGATCTCTATTTTAACAGAGCTCAGACACACTGCCAATAAATTAGTACGCTTGGGAATGATTTTGTTTCAGCTGAGCTCATTTCTCTGCACTCAACAAGCTCACTCCAAGCATTCCCCATGTGCCTTATCCCACAAATCTTAGGGCTGGAGGGGACCTCAAGAGAAGTCTAGATAGTCTCTCTTCTTGCCCCAAGGCAGGATGAGTTACATTTCAGTGATCTCTCGCTGTTATTTCCTTACCTCTTCTTCATATAACCATTCTCTTCTTCACACTGCACAAAACCAATGTGTTCATTTTTCCCTTTCCGAGCTCCTGTTTGATCACTCTTACTGTTTACATGTGCATCCACTTGAATGCTATCTCGCTTTTATGTGGCATACGACCCATGCAAGTAAGATCTTTAAATGTTCCATGCACAGTATATGGAAGGAAATTCTTAGATGTCCTTTTTAGGGCAGTTAAAAGGCAATTTATTCTATTTTGGTTGCAAAAGCTTAGCACAACTAGGGAGTGGACCTCTGTTTTTCTTGTTGTCCCTTTCTGGTCAACAAAATCTTCTGTATGTTAATTCTGATCACATATTATTTATGACTACCAAGTACTGTGTTTATTAGAAATGATTTCACAGACAAGGTATTTTTCCTGTGATTTATTAATTTCAAATTATTCAATTTATTTTAACTCAGGTTACTGACCATCTTCCATCTGTTGTAGAGCAAAGGGCAAATATTTCCCACATACAGTCTAAAGTTATGTTTATCTACTTGAACAGTGGAAATCCCATTTCTCGTGTACAACACAGTTACTTGCTGGTTGCTAGTGGCAAAACAGAGAAAGATGCCTCCTTTTATCCATGAAAGGCTTTAATGTGATTGTAAGTTATGAGGTGTATTGCTAAGATTAAAAAAAAAAAATCTACCATGTTAATTAAGATGAATTCTCTGTATTTTTTCCTTTCAGATGAAGGGCAGCTGGGAGGTATTCCCGGCTGTGACTCCGTAACTTTGAAATATAGTCTCTTAGGAACAGTGAGCAGATTTAACCACAAAGAGCTGAATGCACCTAGATACATGAAGTTATATTTAACTGTCTCCCTAGCTAATTGGATCAGGGAACCCGAATCATATGGCTGGATTAATGAAGATAAAACAGGGCATTTGTAATAATTAAGGTAGCAATTTGGTCTCCTTTGCAACGCATGGAGCCAACGAACATCGTTAGCACAGCAGCCGATGACTGGCTCTTCAGACCATGTATGCCCCATGGATGCAGTCCCACCAAAGCCACCGTGTTTGCAAGACAGCACAGAAGGCTCCCGTAGACAGTCTTGTGTTATTTGTTTGTTTTAAGGGGAAGACAGAGCAGCCAGAGGAGCTCCTTCCCTGGAGGAGTCCCTGAGGCTGCTCAGAGGAGAGAAGGTTTCCAGCAACAGCAGGGTGAGACAGGCAAGAGATTTTGGACTTCATGAGGTTGGTCTTTTCCAGCCTTAATGATTCTATGATTCAGCCCAGGAACAAAACTGTAAAAATGCTGTGAGGAGCATATAGCAGACCCACAGGCAGACCCCAAAGGTGTTGCAAAGGAAGTTTGGGACCACAGAGGACTGTGGAAATTTGCTCCAGTGCAGAACACCACTGCGTACTTGAAACCAACATTATTATTTGAAACTTGCAAGGGCTCGTGGGCAGAGATCAAGCTGTGAATAAACCTTTCCTCTGTAAGTTTTCTCTGTTTAAGGAGTTAATTAACTGAGATGACTAGTTGTAATTCTAATGAAAATAACATCCTTTGAGTTTTTTGGTCTTCTTTGGGAGCTCAGTGTACAGGAGGTGATCTAAATCTATCCACTTCAGATCTCTGCCCCCTACGTGGGGACCCTCCACAGCAACCAAATGCTATTTTGTGTCTTCGCTCTGTAGCTACAAACTCGTACTTCAGAAAAAAGGCATACGTGTTTGCCGTCGTGAACTCATTTGGCCTGAACATGGCCCCCATCTTGATGGCATTCATAACAAATTGCACAGCAACCATGCTGTCGTCTCCACCACTGATGGATGTTATGCTTTATTCGGACACAATGAAAATCTCAAGCAACTAGAAGTGGATCCAAAGAAGTGTTTCTGTACGAAACAAACTCCAGCCAATACGACTGTGACAGCTACTGGCCTTCATGCAAGATGCAGCCCAGCAAAGCCACAGCTTGACAGACAAGCTTTGTCTGCTATAATACCAAGTGTTTCCCCTAAAAGTGTCTTTTGGAAGGTTTCACAACTCACTAATGTAGTTTAATTATGATCTTGCAGCAATTTGTTTAATGTCTTACAGTAATCACACAAATTTAATTCTTCTTGAAAATAGGACTAACAACACAAGCTATCATATACAGGGTTGGGTTTGGGTGTTTGGTTTTTTTTATTAACTCAAAAGCCAGTTTTGCTTAAAACCAAAATAATCTAGAAAAAGGAAAAAAAAATCTATTCCCTTTCAGTCAGCAGAAGGAGAAATCACATTAATGTTTCTTCATGTGATAAGAAGTTAAGTGTTGAATGCTTTTGGCTGGCAGAGCTCCAAGATTTCCATATTGTCGCAGGTTTTGCATAAAACTTTGTTTAAGAGCAAGTTCTCATGTTGATATGATCTCACTGTAGTGAACAACTAGATCCATGCAAACAGCTGGGGTCTAGTAGGATTAGTTTTAGAGTTTAGGATTCAAGTTCTGCATTAAGTGGTTCTGTTCTCATGCCTCCGTCTTACACAGGAATGGCAGCACGCACCTAAGCTTATGACATGGACCTTACTGTGTTCTGCATATCTGCTAATGCATATATTGCACGTCACTGTGTGATTAACAAGGTTTTCTCTGAAACAGGTTGAGTTAGTTCACAGATGAAAATATAGACTTCTAGAAAGGATAACCAAGGGAAATGGCAACATAACCACTGTGATAACTGAAATACAGATAAATGATCTACAGTAACATGGCGAGGAAGGATACAGAGCCAAAGCTAGCTGAAAAATGAGTAAGTACTAGCTTGAAGACGCCAGAACTTTTTTTACTGACACATTCGCAAACATGCATGAGATAATAAGGCATATCCCAGCATGTTAGAATACAAAGTTTCTATCAAGAAGCATACTGAATAGCTTCTTTAACCAGGAGAAAATGTGCCAGAGAGCATCATTTTTTAAGTAGAAAGGAAATAAAAGCTGCTGAGATAAATATTTCTGTTCTCAGACTGTAAATTTATTGTCATTGTTTCACAGCAAATTCCTGGATAGACTTTTTTCCCAAACCACAAACCTGTCAGTGCAGAACTTCCTTCGCTCCCTATCACCTCTGTGTTTTAGATGGTGAAGCACTCAGATATTCAGTCTCTTGCCTCACCCAGTCAATGGCTGTGGGAGAGCACACAAAGCCAGTTCGTTTCCATCGACACCATCCTCCCCATGTCAACTCTAAGTTAGAACAGAGATGGCAAGTATTTAAAGACACACTATTTATCCTGCTTCAAGCAAGGGAGATCTATTATACTCGTCATTTGTTGACTGATATGTTTGCTTTTCTCCATAATGCCTTGGTGACAGCGTTGTTTTGAGAGATGTTTACAAAAACACCCACAGGTGATTTGCATTAATGTTTGAACCCTTGGAAACAGAGCCTACCTCAGCACTGAAGGCCGCTTTCAAGGCATTGTGCTGTAGTGGATTGTCAATACAGTGTATTGTCCAGTCAGGAATGAGACACCATGAGGAGTGCCACGTTTCTCTTGCTATCACCACCAGTAATCTGTTCATGAACCTCTCAGTCACTGACTCATCCACAGAAGAGCATGACAGCTGAACTTTCAGTGACCTCAGAATTACTCTAGTGCTTACAAAAAAATACTGTAATATTAGTTTTCTTGAGTTCTGTTGAAGCTTTTACTCAACATCACGTTCATGGGAGAAGCGTATACACTCAGCTAGCTATCACATTTCAGTGTACACGGCAGCTCTTAGCTTGGTTCTAAAAGTATTATTCATTAAGGCAATGTCATCAGTTCAAAGCAACTGGATGTAAAGCATGGGCTACTATGCAGAAAGTTGAGTGTTCCTCTAAATATCACCTAGGGAAACCAGCACTGAGGAAATCATTAAAACGTACAATACTGGTGGAACGTCAGATGGCCACAAGAATTTTAAAAGGGTTCTGCTGACACCTCTGCACTGTAGAACGGTTTTCTTCAAGGTGAAGGACCCCAAGGGTAAGAAATGAGAAAAGAGAACAGCATAGAGGAACAGAGCATGGACAAATCCTTCTTACCAAAATCCTTCCCTGAAAATGATATCAGATCCATCAGAAAAAATTGTCTGTGTGGACAGCTTGTCACTTTCCTTGAACTCTCACATCCTACATGCAGCTTTCTAGAGGCATCAGGATGCTCTTAGCCGTGAATGCTGGAGTTATGCAGAACATGTGTGGACTGCAAACAAGGAAAGAGTTCCCACATTTCCACATATGCTTTAGTCTGCGAATTTAGGCATCTGAATTACAGGATCATGGGCTATCCTGAGGACTCGGGAACACTACAGAGGCCTCACATGCTCCTAGTGAAAGCTCCTAGTGAAACAAAGTTACAAACCAGCAGTAAACTCTCCTCCACCTCAAGCAAAGTTTGGAATGGAAGCGCCTGGAAAATCTGGCCAGATTTTCATTTTTACACTTTGGGGAGCTGTTGCCTCCCTCACTTCACAGGGCTTGTAGACCTGAAAAGGCACTCTTCAGTGAGACCAGCTATTCCCAGCATGGGCTGTACATTATTCACTGGTGCAGAGCTCGCACACAGGGCTGAACAATGCTGCTGGAGGAGGAGCCCCATTCTTTCAGCCCATCTGGTTCTGAAACCTGTTGGTCAGAGCAGGTAGCTTATCCTCCCCATTTGCCTCAGCTTTTGTGGTGATGGCAAGAAACCCAGAAGGGCTGTTTTCACCACCTCAGAGCTCACTGAATTTGCTTCCTCCCACCAGCTCAGCACAATCAGTAGCAGAAGTCAACCATGCAGTTACCAGTGCTGGCCAAAATGCCTGCAACGGGAAACTGCAAATGAACGGGGAATGCCGAAATCATCTGAGCATCGCATCCAGCGGTGACAAGTTTCACCCTGCCTTTTTCCAGACTCCTAGTTTTATACCACCTCTAGCCTGGTTTTGGTTTTGTTTGCCTTCTCCCCAAATGACGCGCTTCACTGCTTTGAGGAAGGACGATTACAGGAAGCTGACGTAGCAATTCTCAGGCTCCAGCCTATCTTGGACAAACAGATGTACCAGAGGGTTTCTCATGGTTTTACTCTCCCATGTTGGTCACATGTTTGCAACTGGGTTTTCACTTTTTTTTACACCTTGACTTGTGCTTGCTTTGTGTGTGTTTTTCTAAGGTAGTTAGATGAGAGAGACACGTATCAGTTCTATTATTGTTAATCCATTCTTTGTTTCATAATTTTGCTTCATTTCTCCTCCATAGTTCAGCAATCATCTTAAACTTGTCTAGCAGATGCACATCTAGAGCATCCTGCTATGTGACCATCCTCTGCTTCACCTTAAAACAGTTAATAACGTCAAGCTGTAATTTTGAGTATAAGCCCCTCCTTCACCAAAAAATCACATAAGGAAAATAGTAATAGCAAAAAAATAAATTCACAGGCTAAACCCAGGCTCTGTCCTTTTGCAGGGGTTATGCTTTACACCCCATTGAGTACGTAAGGACTGTTGAAACAGGAGATGGCCAGCAGCCCCCTGATTTTACTGCTTGTACAGAAGTGACTTCCATTTGTCATGTAAAGTCATGACGGCATAGACTTCTGCCATTAAAATTAATCCTATAGGAAGCTTTGCCGTTATAGTTATTCGGCTTTTGCCTGGTGTAAAATGTTATGCTTCAATACTTCATTCACACCCTCTTCGTGCCAATGCCTCAGTAGTGCAACCACCATCGCAACACCATTAGCGAGCATCCATCAACATACTTTTGTAAGTAGCAAAAGGCAGGTGGTTAAGGTCCAGTCTTACTACACATTCAGTCTTGTATCCTTTGTAAGGACTGCAAGTGTCTAATCAAAGTGCAGCTCCTACCACCAGTCCTACGGTTTACATTAACCACCAAGTGCATGCTGCTCAGAACAACTGCTAGGGCAGTGTACATAAAATCAGATCTTTTGAAAAGACATTCAAATTCCTGCAGGGTAAAGAAAAATAAAATCCATGGATCAGCAGATCATAATCATACGTGGCACTACTTACCGGGCTAAAATCTAAACTATGCAACATGTGACTAAAAAGCATGTGGCTTTCCCAACACTACAGCACTGGTGAGGTACTTAGCAGCCTACACCCAGCAAGTCAGATCAGCTATACAGCCTACTTAATTTCCATTCTGCAGAGCACAATACCAAACGCATCAAAAGAGACCGGCCTCTGATTTATATCCTAAGACAGAAGGTTTTTATTAATAAAACTGTTTCCTCAGAGTTAAATTCCATTAACCATACTTAAGAGGGAATTACTACACATCTTGCTCCCAGGCAAAACCTGACCATCCCACATGTGTTCCTAATCAGTGTCTCTTTACATTTACTGGTGTGCTGAAGAAAGTCAAAGGATTTTATTTTCAGAATCTGGCAAGTCAGGAATCTTTCATGTTTGAGGAATCATGTTGCTATCAATCAGTTTCTATTTTAACCTTATGAATTTTCATATCAGATAACCAACAGCTACATTTTTATACTAACAGAGTTTGTTTCTCCATCTTCAAGTAAGCAGCTTAGCTGGCATCACGCTTTTAAGACAGACAGCTACGAGATACAGGATGCTGCAGAGAAGACTTTAAAGACCCTTCCATTCTGCACGAGGTGTTTCCTCCCTTATTCCCCCTCCATCTTTATTTAATCTTTAAAGCATTTCCTACTAATGCATGAAAACTCCATTATGCTGCATATGGTTTCTATTACCAAATCTCTAATGCTTTCAGAAACGTCTTTGGTTTCTCTAGTTGTTACCTCATTCTTGTCATTCCTGATCGACACAGAAGCAGCAACTCAAGCCCTTCCTAAATTTTCTTTCTTTAGTTATGAAGCTGTCTCAGTGCATTTGCACAGTACTTCAAAATGGCCTGCCTTTACTACCCTTGGAGGAACCAAAGTAGGGCCCTGAATATTGGTTGGTAACTCTTCACTGTATTTGAACAGCATTCAGTTTCCTTACTTGAACAACTCAGATTTTAGCCATTAAATTTACAGTGCACCCAAGGACACTACATTTACACCTACAGACCTAAATCAAGCCAGGGTTTTGCACACAAATGTGTACATACCAATGTAGTATCCTCTTCTTGCAGATGGAGGAAAAAAAAAAAAAAAGAGAAATACCCTGAAATTCTTGGTTTCAAAACTACTGTAAAATCAACTTTCAGCAGCAAGTTTCCAAATAATTAGTAGCTCAACGGTAGCTGAATGCCTGAGAACGCAGCCGCACGGACCTCTCCCAAGATACCATGGGAAGGCCTGTTCCTGCCCTGCAACCAGCTTCTGTCCCTCAGTGCGTCCCATCGGGGCCTGGGTGGATGCCTGCACAAGGGAAGAACCCAGCATTGGTCAGACGGAAGCTGTCCTGCACGCAGGAGGCTCTGCTGAAGGACTTCAGGGTTCTGTAGATGGGGCAAAGCTACCACTGGAACACAGCACAAACACAAGAAGCTTCACTTGGAAAATACAATTTATTCCAGAGCCATAATGTTGAAAGACCAAAAACCACAAATACTTGAGGACTAGAGATAATTCTAGAGACTGTTCTGAAATTACGGCGTGTGCTCTCGCTATAGTCTCAGGGACAGGGCATGCTCCAGAGTTACGCCGCTTTCCGAAATAAATCAGTCTTTTATTACCAGGTTGCTTCAGGGATTGTTGCATTTCAAACGCAGAGAAGCATGGAGAGACAGGCAAGTGGGGGGAGAAAAAAAAAGCACCTGATCATTGCTTCACGCAATGACTACAACAGTAATTTTACCAGTTTTACCTTTTAATGCTGCTTTTATTTTAAGTGAATACAGTGTGCTCAGAGGTTCATATCGACAGAAAAATACTGCTGCATGACTGGTTTTTGGCAGCTACGTACTATTTTCCCGAATTACACGATCAGCTATTTCATACATGCAGCACACAAAGAATAGACAGAGCCACCACGATTTTCCCCGTGCTTTGGGTTTGTTCGTTCACAGACCAGAGCTGGTGCTCTCCAGTGGAACTAAAAACCGCCACACTCACTGCATATGATGCCGTAGGTAGGAAGACCACAAAGCAAAGCTCGTACGAAGTTCTCAGAGACAATGAGTAGAGGCAGCGAGCGCAAAAACCTTTGGTCGTGCCCTTACTTCTGCCCCCCCCCCAAGGTTGGAGGGTCTGCCTGAAAACCTCAGAAACAGCCCGAATACAAAAGGCATCTCCACTGGTGACAGCAGCAGCAGCAGATGCCGCATCCTCCCCTGGCACGGCACTCCCACCCCATGCTCCCGCTGCTCCCGTGCTTCATGGGGAACAGCTACACCGGGGGAAAAAAACAAAACCTGGGTGTTTGAAGCCCGGCCACCGGTCTACGTGGTGCCTGGCAAGCTTCTGGCAAGCAGAGAGGGGACATTTTACGAGGAAAGGCTGAGGGAGCTGGGCTTGTTCACCATGAAGAAGAGAAGGCTGAGAGGGGATGTTGTAAATGCCTACAAATATCTCAAGGGGGGGTGTCAGGAGGATGGGGCCAGACTCTTTTCAGTGGTGCCCAGTGACAGGACAAGGGGCAATGGGCACAAACTGAAGCACAGGAAGTTCCATCTGAACATGAGGAAGAACTTCTTCC
>Ga0065711_1012321_pt1 | contig 11400 bp, 8 predicted proteins | sample Hoacrofraction12_FD_59098 | JGI IMG/M metagenome (GOLD analysis project Ga0065711, IMG submission 59098) | Hoatzin crop microbial communities from Cojedes, Venezuela - Epithelial fraction 12 v2 (version 2) | ecosystem: Host-associated > Birds > Digestive system > Esophagus > Crop | place... | reverse complement strand
CCCTTTTTTTTTTTTTTTTTTTTAAAGAGACAGTCCATATACTCATCCTAGTTACGTAACTTACCCTTTTTCCATCTTTGGTCTTCTTCAAGTTCCAAGTGCCATCTGGCAACTTCTCAAAGAACTTTCTTGCTTTTGGTGCTTGGTCAAGGATGTGGGTAGGTGGTATCCCCAGAACTTCCACTATTTTATTCATCTGATCCACCTGTTCCAAACAAAGAATATTTGTGCAGAACACGTGACAGACAGCTGAGCAATGTGACAGAGTGATACTCTATAGTCACGTGGGAAACAAATGTTAACTACTCAGACAAGTTGTAAATCAACTGTGAGTTTAAGAAAAATCCAATCTGTACAAAAAAAAAAATCAGTGAAAAAGGACTAAGGGGGCACAAAGAAACAGGAAATTATTAATAGGCAATTTAGAACTCTGACAAAAGACATTGCTGTCATTCACGTTTACTCATTTTAGAATTGCTAGAATTCCCTAATTTATGCATTACCACTAAACAGATGAAAGTCATGATGAGAATGAATAAGAACAAAAAAAATCAAATTATTTGTACTGTAATATAGCTACATACCTCATTTGCCCCACTAAAAAGAGGCTCTCCAGTGTGCATCTCAACTAAAATACACCCAAGTGACCACATATCAATTGCAAGATCATAAGGCATTCCCAGTAGCACCTCTGGTGATCGATAAAAACGACTCTGGATATATTGGTATATCTGAAATAAAAGCATCCAAAGATAATACACAGCATCCAAAGAGCACTATTATGATTCTGTACTACAAAACAGAACCACAATGAAATACATGATTAGTGTAGGGAAAGCCAATGTCTCAGTGATACTAAAAAGTATCCATACATTACATTTATAAAAATATGTAAATGATTACTCTTAAGAAAATATTAGCATTCACACTCTCTCCCCAAAAAATACTGCTTTCAGTACTGTATTCAATATTCTGACCTCCTCTTCTCAAACTTACTATGTGAAAAAGCAACTAGGTGCTACTGGCCAGTCCCTACTCCTCAAAGAGAATTGGGGGATGTCTGTTAAAGTTAGTCCATGAAATTTCTTAATTCTTCTCAGACAGTGACCCCATCTGGAGTATTACTAGTCATACTCATGAAGCTTCATCTCTTTTGCAAACGTTGCATGTTTTAGAGAGGTTTTTTGGTTGGTTTGCTTGAGTTTTTTAACACCCATCTTTCTCCAAGCAAAAAGATATCATTCACAAATTTATAGATAAAACTGCCACAGGTACACTAAAATCTAACTTCTATCTATAAAAGTCTTCCTTACCTCTCTTGCTAACAGGTTTTTTTTCAGTGCAAACAACTAAAGCAAAGGTACCCTGAATGGAAGTGGTCACTTGCTCAGTCAAATATTATTCTTTCAACTAGGAAAGAGTCTATTTGTACTAGACTATAAGGTGCAAACTGAACAGTATATCCCGGTAACTTTTCAGTGAGCAAATTGTCAGCACAAATCAAACACTCGAGGAGTATGATTCAAAGCTCTTCCTAAAGAAAACAGGCTTTAGCATCCAAGGAGAATTATTTATGACCTTAATATATTAATATTGTATATATTTTAACATTTCTTAAAGCAAATATAGAGCTAATTGGCTATGCTGGATAAACTATGCTCAGCAGATTCTAATAGTTCACTATTGCACTCATCTTCAAAGTACATGAACAACAGGACACAGTTACAAATTTCTGGACAACTATTTAGTTGTACAGATCTATCCTAATCTGAAGAACCATCAACAGAAAACAATCTGGTCCTTTGTCCTGGAAATATTCTGCACATATGCATCTTTACTTATAGTAATACCACCACTAAACTCAATTCAGTCTTTCCACAGTTGCTGAAGTGTTTCTAAAAATGGGCTAGTTACACCCAGTATCTTTAAGAGCCAGCTACTGCACTGTCTCGACCCTTAAATCTCTTCTTCCCTCAAGGCACACTAAATGGAGGATATGCTAAAGTGAAAGGAGTAATACATACGGAGTAAGAAAATAATAAAAGAGTATTTTATTTAACAGCACTGCAGACTTCTACAATCAAGTGCTGATGCGCTCTGCATTAACATAGCATAAAAACATAACCAAGGAGAAAACAAAGATGGAACGTTTATCACTATGGCAAAAGTTTATCTACTATGGCACTAAAATTCGTATTTAAAGCTCCTACAGACTGTTGATGTCTAACTCTCTACGTAAAAGTTAGTTACTATCTCATTTAAGTCATCATTAATAAAGCTTGAATTGGCTATGTAGGTATTATGACTTAAAAATAGTAAATTTTTCATATGTATCCAACAGTAGCATAATTAGAATTCTTACTAATACTCACCCTCTGTCCAAGCTGACACGAACTGCCAAAATCAACAATCTTGATAGCGCTTCGTTTGGGGTTACAGAGCAGGATATTCTCAGGTTTTAGGTCACAGTGAATGATACTAAGTTCAGGAGTCGCCAGAAAAAGCAGTGCAGTGCACATTTGCTGTGCAAATTTTCGTGTCAGGTTCAACGAGACACCTCTGAAGTTGGTGTTCCGCAACAGATCATACAGATTGTAGGACAGCATTTCAAAGACTAAGCAGAGATGGTTTCGGAACATGAAGTGGCGTTTCAAATGCACTTTAAAAAGGGGAAGAAAATAATTAACACCCTGTGTGGTAAGTCTTAAATACTAATTACAACACAATGCTTAAGTATTTTACCCACAGGTCAGCTTCCTACATATTGATTAATATAATAATACAGCGTTATTTTTTTTTTCCCCAGATCTCTGGTTATTTACAGAATATTGCTGCCATGCCTAGGGTACAGGGGGACATTTTACACATCTGCAGTGTCCTCAAGTGTACCTCAGTAAAGCTACATTAACTAAAACATGATTTAAAAGATAGAAGAGATATTTTTGTCGAAATAAGCTATCACTCCCCTATTAGCAAAGGCAAAACACATTTGTGGGTAAATAAAAATAGCAACAAAAAAGACAGGAAGTGCAAGCTGTGCGTAACGCAACTTTAGTCACAATTATGATCTTTTTCAGGGGAGAGTTCATATTTCCACACTCCTAAAGCTCAAATTGTCTTGAAGTCCAAGCAGATTGGAAAAAGTGCACACAGAGTGGCATTCTCAACAGTAAAGCGGGTATCACACTTTAAACTGTATTCTTTATTAGGAATTTCCCTTACATTTACAGGGAAAATATCTGACTGTCAGATTCATTTAAAATATACTAAGGCATCACTGCAATTTATAAGCCGTGACTTCAATTGATTACTTCAATTAATAAAAGTGATCAATATCACAAAGGCGTTATATTCATTTCAATCAGGTATAATCTCAGTTTCCGACAGCAACCAATCCCGTCCAAATCCAATCAATTTTTTTCACTAAATAGGTGAAAAATTCACCACATTAATCTGTTTAGAGGCAAGCAAGTCAATTATTCAGATTGGTTGCCACAAGTAAAAGAAAACTGAAATAAGAAAAGCACTTCAGCCCTCAAATAAAAAGCAACATTCTCCTTTTTGTCATAACAAAACCTTGAAGCAATACTAGCACAATGAGAATTCAGACTTTCAATTATGGTCATTACTTCATGTCCTATGGATTTGTTTTTTCCCCATCCATTATCATACGTCAGTTCTTCAGTGTCCCTTACAACTTACCTGTAACAATACCATTTTCTGCCACCCAGATGTCAGGTCCTGCAATACATCATTGCCTAGGCTTTTCATATTTTCTCATCTTTGCCATATTTCCACAATCCTCCCACTATGAAAGGACCAGCATCCTTTCATGTCTTTCTCGTCTTCCTACACTTGATTCCAATTCCTCCCCACACCACCTAAGCTTGATGGACCTGCCAACCCGGCAAGAACCACCACTTACTCCAACCCACTTGTAACTACCAGTGTGCTACTGGCCAGCTAGTGCGCCACTTGCAACCACCATACAACTCAAATAGTCTGGATAAAAGCTGAACTTGCCACATCTTTCCTTCAGTGAAGACATGACCATTTGAACATTTCTCCTCCACTCTGCCACTAATTTTCACAAAACTTGAAGACCTTAATGCATTCTTACACTTGTGTTAGATCTGCAGAAGACCAGTCAGAAGGTTTGAAAGTACTAGAGGAGATCTGACAGAAGCATAAGCAGTAAAAATTTATGTCCTTAAAAATCAGGCTACAGTATTTAACCACATTTTCCCTGAAGTCTACATTTTACATCACACAGTATATTGTAATACTAGCAATGCTTTCAGCCTTATTCAGCTATTCTCAGCATCATGTCTCTGAAAGCCTATGTGAGGGTGAAACGTCCACATGGCCTTCAGACAACTTACTTTTTGCATTAATATGCAGAAAGTTTCAATTAAGTCTTGTCGCAAAAGCATGCTCATAAGCAGCTGCTCCTATACTTATAAATATTTTTCACTGAAGTGTCTAGAGATCTCAGTTTTCCACGGTCAGTTTTTTCACAGCACGCAAAATAAGGTATTAATTCAAAACATTATCTATTTGGGTTTTTTAATCATTTACTCATGTTGTCATGTGCATTCATCTCATGCTGAGGTACGCAACAACTTTTTTTACCTCAGTCTTCCCTGGCAACCTCTCTCTTTGCCCCTCCAGAGTTGATGGACCACAAGACGTGGCCAGGACGGTAAAGCCCCACCCACTGTAAGGGAAGATCACCTGAACATACATAAATCAATGGGACCTGATGAGATGCTTCCCAGAGTTCTGAGGGAATTGCCTGATGTCGTTGCCAAGCCACTCTCCATGATATTTGAAAGATCATGGCAGTCAGACAAAGTCCCTGGTGACTGAAAGAAGGGAAACTGCACCCGTTTTTAGAAAGGGTGGGAAGGAGGACCCTGGGAACTACCAACCTGTCAGCCTCACCTCTGTGCCTGGGAAGATCATGGAACAGGTCCTCCTAGAAGCTATGCTAAAGCACGTGGAAGACAGGGAAGTGATTTGAGACAGCCAGTGTGGCTTCACCAAGGGCAAGCCCTGCCTGACCAACCTAGTGGCTTTCTGTGATGGAGTGACTGCATGAGTGTACACGGGAAGAGCTACGGATGTGATCTATCTGGACTTCTGTAAAGCCTTCGACATGGTCCCTCACAACCTTCTCTCTAAATTGGAGAAATATGGATTTGATGGGTGGACTGTTCAGTGGCTAAGGAATTCATTGGAAGGTCGCAGCCAGAGGGTAGTGGTTAACAGCTCGATGTCCATATGGACACCGGTGACAACTGGTGTCCCTCAGGGGTCCGTTCTGGGACCAGTGCTGTTTAATGTTTTCATCAATGACATAGACAGTGAGATCTGAGTGCACCCTCAGCAAGTATGCAGATCACACCAAGCTGAGTGGTGCAGCTGACATGCCAGAAGGACGGGATGTTACCCAAAGGGACCTGGACAAGCTTGAAAAGTGGGCCTGTGTGAACCTCATGAGGTTCAACATGAGGTTCAATAAGGCCAAGTGCAAGGTCCTGCACATGGGTCAGGGCAACCCCTGCTACCAACACAGGCTGAGGGATGAGGGGATTGAGAGCAGCCCTAGACTTGGGGGTACTGGTGGACAAAAAGCTGGACATGAGCCACCAATGTGTGCTCACAGCCCAGAAGGCCAACCGTATCCTGGGCTGCATCAAGAGAAGCGTGGCCAGCAGGTCAAGCGTGGTCATTCTGCCCCTGTGCTCTGCTGAGACCCCACCTGGATTCCTGAGTCCAGCTCTGGAGCCCCCAGCACAAGAAGGACATGGAGCTGTTGGAATGGGTCCAGAAGAGGGACACAGAGACGATCTAAGGACTGGAGCACCTCTGCTGTGAGGAAAGGCCGAGAGAGTTGGAGCTGTCCAGCCTGGAGAAGAGAAGGCTGCGGGGAGACCTTAGAGCAGCCTTCCAATACCTGAAGGGGGCCTATAGGAAAGATGGGGAAAATATTTTCAGCAGGGCTTGTTGTGACAGGACAAGGAGCAATGACTTTAAACTAACGGAGGACAGATTTAGACTGGATATAAGGAAGAAATTTTTACCATGAGGGTGGTGAAACACTGACACAGGTTGCCCAGAGAGGTACTGGAGGCCCCATCCCTGGAAACATTCCAGGCCAGGTTGGACAGGGCTCTGCGCAACCTGGTCTGGTTGAAGATGTCCCTGTTCACTGCAGGAGAGCTGGACTAGATGACCTCTTGTGGAATTATTAGTAAAATTAAGGTTTTACATCTGAAAATTAATGTTTATATGAAAAATGTAGCATTGTTCACCCATTGAAGAAAAGCATAAATTCAAAAAGAGCTCTGAGGATGGGACACAGCTGCAGCAGGCATGCGAGGAATCCACAAACACAGCAGCTCCCTGCAACACACCACAGAGGGTGGAGCAGAGTGGAGACTTCGTGGCCGTGCTCCGTGATGATGAAGTGGGAAGAGATGGTCCTCTTGAACTGATAAGCAGTTCATCTGGTCCCCTGAGCCAACAGGTTTTCGAGGCCTTGGCAAAGTGCTATCCTCTCATGAACTTTACTCGTTTTAATATCATTTTAATACCAAAACACACCTCCACCCTGAAGGCTACCCGCCTTTGAGGTGTGACCACTCCTCTTTGAGTCTGCGTCCTCGATTTCTTGTAAACTATACCTTTAAACGTGAAGCGAGAGAATTTTACACCAATCACGATAAAAGGTATGTATGACTACAGTCACTCAAACTCCACCTTGAATGTAGAAAGGATATAAAAATCGCCAGGGAAGTAGGGGATTTGGGGAGAAGATACCACCATGAGCAAGTCAAGAGAAACTCCACCTCAGACTGCCTCTGACTACTGGGATCTGCCGACCGGCTGAGCCTTGCTTCTCGCCCCCTTGGGACGCCTTGGGTGAGACTCAGACTAAGCACTTTTCTCGGGAATCTTAGAAATCTCTCTAGAGATTACTCCCTAACGTTTATAGCCAGGCTGTATTATTTATAACCTTTTCACGCGTTTTATACTTAATAACATCATATTTGCACGTGCTTTCTTGCAGACAGTCACCATCACCGGCAACTCAAAAAACCTAGACATCTGTTGCACAAATAAAACTGCATTGTTGAGGTAGCCAGTTGTCACAGTTTCTCATTGAACGTGACCAAACCCTAGAGAGCAGCCGTGCCAGTTCATGAGCACGACTGGACTGAAGGTGCAGACTGAAGGCGCAGCTATTAGTGTATCCAGAATCGTGGTAGTTTAACATACACATTAAACGCGACTGGACTGGTAGTGGCAAATTGGATATCACCCAGAATTTAAACCTAGCCGCACCTAGCCTCCCACTCGGGTGAGGAGAGTTAGAAAGCAAGGGGATTTACTTTCTGCCAAATTACTCCATCCCTTATAACACAACACCTCTAAAGGTCCCTTCCAACCCAAAGCATTCTATGATTGTATTTGGACCACACCTTCTCACTCACGAAAACATCTGGATTCATTTAGTTGTCACTTGCTATAAACCCATTCAAAATTCCCTATGGCCTCTGTGCATTTCTTATTTTGCCCCTTCACATCATCTGCATGTAGTTCCTCAAAACTGATTTGTCTTCCAGAGTTTGACTTCCCATTTCTAAAACACCTCCCCAATTTACACTTTCTGCAATAAGTTCCTTCAACACTAGTTTCTTCTTTTTTTAAATTATCCTACCACATAACATCTTTTCAACAAATTCATCCTGACTCTTTTGCAACCTTTCCCACATTTTCCATCTCCCAATACATCCTGTAATTCTTCAATGTTTTCACCTATGTCCAAAATCCACAAAAGCAAGATCACTTCTACTGCTCATTTAAAAATAATATTTTGTAATGTATCTTCACTGGCTTCCTAAAATCAAATTTCAAAGTGCTCTGAACTTTCAACACCTATTCAGCTAAGTATTTGAGCATGTGAAGTCCACAGAACAGCACGGCTGGACACCAAGGACTTCAGACTGTTTCATGGTCAGGACTAGAACAACCCACTGCCTTGGAGGTCACAACTTTAGAATACAACATGAGCACGCAGCTGGTCCAGATCCAGCAGCAGTATTCCATACAAGCATTATAAATAAGAACAATTTCAGAATGTCATGGAAATAGCTTATGCTTTCTTAGTTACAGCAGGTGATAAAAAAACCCAAGCAAAATTCAGAAAAAGATTTCACTTTCACCACAGAAAAGTAACTGGCACTGTGGAAGTTTTGAGGGGGTGGGAGTTGTCTCTATTAAAAGATTGTGGGGGTTTTTTTTATTAATTAAAAAAACCAAACTAAACCAATGAATCACACCAACTTACATCTCAAAGTTTGTAGCTGGAGATCCACTCTCAGAAATATTTTGTGGCCTCCTTCCTTTCTAACTACAGGATTATTTTCTTACAGATCTATATGCAGCTTTTAGTAATCACAAACGAATTATGAATATTAAAAATACTCATACCCACATACTTCTCTTACATTTAGATCCTTTTAAATCCCATACCTATCTCAGAAGGAGGGAAACCATTTTTAGCCTTTGACTCAGCATTCTGCTTTTTAGTTCCAGTTTCAATTCTGAAGTCATCCATGTAGAGTCAAACTACAAAAGCACCAAGGAAATAAGACAGAAATACAGAAAAGTAGGAGTATCTAAGTAACTGCACACTAATAAGAAGTGAAACATGATACCTTACTGTTGTGAAAATAACACTAGATATACTTTTGCTTATTAATAACAGCTACAGCAAAGGAAACCGACTTGAACTTGATAAACAGCAAAAATGAACTCACTTGGTAGAAACTCCAGAGGCCAACCTTTGCTTTCCGTTCTTTGGATGTCAGTCACCTAATGACAAATATGTTAGTTTGGTTTTACACAGATAGCAAAAAATAAACAGATATTACTCACTAAATTTAACCAAAGAAAAAACCTAAACCGGTAAAATCTAAACAAAGAAATCACAATGATAATACGGTATATTGTGTCCCAAATCAAGAGGTAAAGAAAAATAGTTTCATTAATCAAAGTATATTTGTACACTTATACTTTTTCACCCAAACCCTGTCAATTTATATTATCTACCAGTCTGACTAATATTAGCCTTTTTTGCAGTAACATCCATCCTAAGCAAAGATAAATTTACACAAGCCTACATTATGAAGATTTTCATAGCATAAAAGTAGATGAAAGTTTTCATAGGACCATCAGAAATCTTTAGGCGCTTCTTGTGCGTTCTATAGATCATTTTTCAACAAGTTCTAACTTTCATTTCCTTCCCTTCCCTTTGCCCTTGTACATTGGTTTCATTTTCCCCACTATCACGTCACCTTTTTTTGCTGCCCCGCCCTCCTGTAAAACATGAAAGGTTTTTTTCACATGTACATGCTAAATTGTTTTGACCTTGGTAGTAGATTCATATTATTTATCATCCTGATTTCTGTATTATATAGATTATTTATAACACAATTTATAGGCTACATTATAACAAACAATTTATTAACTAGCTTACAATAATGATGGTCAAGATGATCAGAAAGAGGTAAATATGTTTCTTTTAAATTAATAATTAGTGTGAAAGAACTGTCTATAAGCAAACTTCAGGTTGGTTACTAAATTCTTAATTCCATGCTGTTACAGCAGGACTGTCACAGCCTGCTTGCATCTAGCAAACCACACCAGTCAGGAAAATTTATGCACTGGAATGGTTTACAGGCTCCCTGTGATACTGGACATGAGACAGGCACTAAGACAGCAACAGCTGGGAAATTCCACTGACATCCACTAGAGAAACCCACCTAAAACAAGTTATGCGACAATAAAATCCACAACTTTGCACTTTTTTTGGGGTGTGTGTTTGTTTTTTAAGGAATAAAATCATATATACTGGCTTTGGCTGGAATAAAGTTAATTTTCCTCATAGCAGCTTGTATGGTGCTGTGTTTTCGATTCATGATGAAAACAGTATTGATAACACAGGGATGTTTTAGTTATTGCTGAGCAGCGCTTGCACAGAGTGAAGGCCTTTTCTGTTTCAGATGCTGCCCTGGCAGCAAGTGGGCTGGGGGGTGCACAAGTCGCTGGGAGGGGACACAGCGGGGACAGCTGACCCCAACTGACCAAAGGGATATCGCATATCGTATGACGTCATGGTCAGCATATAAAGCTCAAGGAAGAAGGAAGAAGGAAACGTTCGGAGTGATGGCATTTGTCTTCCCAAGTAATGGTCACGCGTGATGGAGCCCTGCTGTCCTGGAAATGGCTAAACATCTGCCTGGAAGTAGTGAATGAATTCCTTGTTTTGCTTTGCTTGTGTGCGCAGCTTTTGCTCTGTCTGTTCACTGTCTTTATCTCAATCCATGAGTTTTCTCACTTTCATCCTCAAAATTTTCTCCCCCATCCTGCCGAGGGGAGTGAGCAAGCAGCTGCATGGGGCTGAGCTGCCTACCAGGGTTAAACCATGACAACACAGTATGCCATTGTACTTTCAACAGTTAAACAACCTTCCAAAAGGCAGAATTAGAGGCTCTTGTTGATGGATTTCTTTGGTCAGCCTTCACAAAATATGTATCCTTAGTTTAATTATTTTTCAGGAACAAAAATCAGCCATGAACAGAGAACAAAGTTTACTTTATTAAGCTTCTGTGATGGATGCACTCAACTCCTTGACCAAATTAGTGGTAGTCTGGTTCAGGCTCCAAAGGAGGTAAAGGCCTAGGCCACGACCAGGCCATGAACTTCTCTAGTTCCAACCTGTTCTTTGAAAACTCACACAGGGAGAGGGTGACACAGTGAGCTTTGATGTATATGAGCCTGGAAACCAGAACATTAATCATGCAATTAACACATAAATAGCAGACGGTTCTTCCAAAACTAATTTGGTCAAGGAAGAAAGGAAGTCACGGGTACAGGGAGTCTCACGCTTACCTTTTCCATTGCATGTAATCTGATTACGAGCCAAACCACTTTATTCCATAAATGTGACAGCCTGAGTGAGCTTTTTTTGAGCTCTCCCTCCCAAGTAGCTGGCAGCATGGCGGTGATCTCCCCTTGAGTTGGGACCCCTCTCAAGGCTATTCCTCAAGGCTGAGAGACCCGTTACCAACTGCAGATCTTTGGTAAATGACCAATATCACACACAGTCTTGTATCACAGGGCATTAAGATCTTATATTGGTAACTTTGAATCATTACTATATGAGGGAGCCGGGCTTGTTTAGCCTGAAGAAGAGAAGGCTGAGAGGGTACCTTATAAATATCTTAAGGGTGGGTGTCAGGAGGATGGGGCCAGACTCTTTTCGGTGGTGCCCAGCGACAGGACAAGGGGCAATGGGCACAAACTGAAGCACAGGAAGTTCCGTCTGAA
>Ga0065711_1049245_pt1 | contig 11401 bp, 5 predicted proteins | sample Hoacrofraction12_FD_59098 | JGI IMG/M metagenome (GOLD analysis project Ga0065711, IMG submission 59098) | Hoatzin crop microbial communities from Cojedes, Venezuela - Epithelial fraction 12 v2 (version 2) | ecosystem: Host-associated > Birds > Digestive system > Esophagus > Crop | place... | reverse complement strand
CCCCCCCATTATTTTTTCATAGCATATACTCCTCACACAAGCTTGCTTGGCATGTCTTCCTTCTTTTTACCTGACTGGTGCCCAAGTAGTACTCAAGTAACCACCAGAGGTACATTATCCTTTTGATGAACTTAATGTGTGATGGCTTGATTAATAAGACTTTATGAAGTGTTTATTTTCTCCACACTATGTTAAAATGCAGTTGAATGTATAAACCCTGTTCATATAAGCACTAACATGAGATTAGAAATCCAAGATGTTCAAACACAGCAATACTGAAGACAGGAAAGCGTCAGTTGTATACATATACCTTTCCGACATGCAAAGTGCAATATAAAGGCAAACTTCAAACATTTACTATGAATTTCCCCCACAATTTGAATTCTTACCTTCCTAAAGCTTCAATAATTATCTTACACTTCGAGGTTCTCTGCTCTCAGGGAGTTAATTTAATTTCTTTATATTCTTTTTTGTTTTAGAAAGAGAAGGACTGTAAGTCCTACATTTTGTCATATTTGAAGGCTTTAGTATTGTCAAGACACAAAGCCTGTACATTCTTTTTACTGTATACCAGTTGCTGCAGGCATTGAGAAGGGGAGATGCAAGTGCATGAGAAAGGCAAAAATACTGCATTCTGGCACAGGTCTTTCCTCGGAGAATATTAATTTCCTACAGGACAAGCAACATATTTGGTGGCAGTGGAAATCTGACAACTCTATCTATCAAACCAACCAAGTTTATCATGAGGTTTAAGCATTTCTTAACTGTCAAACTAAAACATGAACCTAGAAATAATAAACTACGTTCTGAAATATCTGCCAGAAAGCACATAGGGAAAAAAAAGGATACAAAAGATGACTTCCAAACCATAAATAATATTTTTGCAGTCATGCTTGCATCCTTATTCCTGAAACCAATTTAGAAAACAATTGGACAGGGCACCCTGGGAATAAAGAATCATTTGCCATTAGACTTTAATGTGTGATTACTTAGTAATGTAATTGAAAGCATGACTGTAGCACATTGCCAGCTTTCTATTGCCAGGAGATTACATCATAAATGATACTAAGTATTTCAAATCATTTTTTTATTCCATATTTGTTATGACAAGAAGTTTTGCTTAATATTTGAATTTGGTTTTCTTTCTCAAATACTGCTGGATCAAGGGTTTGAGAAAAGGAGGCATAGGGGAGCTAGCTCTCAGTATGTCATATTTTCTCATGTTAATCATGAAATAACTAATTGCCATGATAGCATTTGGAGATTTGTGGTGGAGGACGATGATGTCTGAATGGGGGTATATATAACTGACACAATGATGCACTTTAGGCTCTATTCATGGCTCTGACACTGTGAATCAGAGTAAAATCTGAGAGCTAAATGTGCAGCCTATGTGTGTCAAAACAACTCCCTGGAGATGTGTTGACCTATGCCAATTTTAATCTCCTTACAATCTGAGCCAAACCACAGGCATTCCACAAAGCCTCAGGGTGTTTAAAGGCCAGATCCTCAACCAAGGTAGCCATGGAAGGCTGGGTGGGCTTTTGGAGTTGTACCTATTTATACCTGCTGAGAATCTAGACCACCACACAAAAAAGGCTGCACTGACAACAGAGCCACAGAAACTCAGGGCTCCCCTTTGCATGGAAAGTATCAACTCGACAGAGTGTTTCCCTCACTTGTCTTCACAGCCTTTCCTTCCAAGCATCCTGTGACTTCAATGACTGACACACCAAAAATTTGAAAGGCTTTACTAGTAAGGGGAGCAGATCACCTGATACAGCTGAAACAGCCCGTCTAATCAATTCCTTCCTTCTCTCAGTCCATCTAGTTTGCAGAAATTACTGTCATGAGAAAATAATGAAGGGTTCAAAGTTTTTGGCCCACTGGGATTTTTGCCCATGTAGACTGGGGGACAAATCTTTTCCTGCTGATCCTTATTCAAAGAACTTATGTGCCCCCATCCACTGAAGCTGCACTCCCAAGAAGCTTGCCTAGCCCAGCAGTCCCCATGTGCATACACCATACACAAACACTTTCAGGCAAATTCAGCAGAACTGTGCTGCTGCAGAGCTATCATCAAACGCTATACCATACATATTTGATTGTTTGATGCCTTCAGATCCCCTAAAATATGCATTTCAAATTTTAAGACCTGAGGTTCCTGGGATGCAGAAACCATCCCAACCAGGGAATTCAAGAGGAAACTGCAAGGAATTGAAATTCACAGTGATTTCCTCTCCCTTGCAGCTCATTCTCGCACATTTTTCATCAATAAGCAGGGAACGGAGCCTGACTAAGGATTCTGTTATTTGGCTCACAGACTTTGTTTTGTCTTTATCCTATTCTGCTGAATGTCAAATGACCACAGAGGCAATACAGAACTCCAAGAACAGCGGATGTTTCAAAATGAGATTTATTGTTCTCAGGCAACTGCCTCTCTTCTATCACACCACTAGTACTGAAGCCATGAAGGAAAGAATAAAACAATAACTGCAAGGTGGCAAGGAGTCTTGCTTTCAGAGGCTGATTCTGGGCTAACTTTCCCTCCAGTAGAAAACGTGAGTGCATCTTGAGAGGCCCCCTTAACTACAACATGCAATTCATGTTTCAAGAGAAACTTTTTATTAGAAGACTTCTTATAAAACTTATCTGCTTCCCAGCTGCTTTTACATAGTTTCTTAAACTGTTTTCACAGTATTGAATGATCGGAACAAACCAGATTACTTCTTTCTAATTTGTCCTGGTAACCTACTGTATACGTTAATAAAGGGATATTTTTTCTGCCTGTAGCTCTGTTTTCACTGTAGAAAGCTATGCCAGTTGCATTAAAATATTTTTAACCTATTCACTTTGTGATACTGGAAGTACCAGAGCCTTCTGGGCTTTGTAATATAATAGCACCCCTTTATCACATTGAATGGTTTATTGGAACCAGCTTGCACAGATGATTTAGTTTACCATAGTGAGGCCACTACTGCAGGGCTCTAGTCTCTGTTTGGGGAGTCTTCTGTAATTTTCAGTGTTCCCAGTTTGGCGTGGGAGTACTTGCTGTTGTTTTTTGGGGTGTTTACTGGTTTGGGGTTGTTTTATTTGTTGTATTCTCTGTGGGTTTTTTACTTTGCTTCCTTTTAACTCATAGAACTTCAGTTATGTGCATTCTTTGCCCTCCGGATATATTCTTAAGATGAGAACTGGTCCAGATAACATGCATTTTGCGGACATGTAATGTCCGCATATTTTCATCAAAACCGGGAATCAGTTTTGTCCAGCACGAGTCAGAAACATTTGCCAACTCTGCTGCATATAGAAATACTAATACGAGAAATATTACTAAGACAAGTATCCACAACATTCTACAGAAAAGGCCAGCCATGTCAGAGTTCTGAGATCGCACATGGACTCTGTCAGCTAGCGAACATGGGAACTTTATGTAGCAGCTAGCATGAGTTAGGCACAGCTATCAAGCCTCTTTGCATAAGTCCGTGATTTTTAACCTACTTTTTGCTGTAACAGAAGTAGATGAAAGACAACCACCCACCTGTCCCAAACAACCAAACATTTCTGGTGTACTCAAGGAAATAGATGGCCAAACTATGCAGACTGTTGATCATCAAGAAGTGCAAAAGTGTCCAGAAGTGTCTGGAACAAGCAGACTGTAAGTGCCACCAATGGCAACAGTAACTCAGAAAATGAGAGCACGGTTTACACAACTAGTCAGCAGTGAGGTATTCTCTACACAGTCCTTTAACTAAGGGCACCTAGGAGCACCATAGTAACCCAGAGTTCCCCAGTACTCCCCAGAACGCCTCTGAGGAAGGAACCCTACAGCCTTGCACCAGCACCATCCTGCCAGCCTCTGGGGAGGGAGGACAACCCAGGAGTCCCCATAGTCCTGCAGGAGGGCCACACATAGCAGGGCTGGAACCACTATACTCAACTGCCCAACCTCACTCCCAGGCCACGGCCTCCCTCCCTCAGGACAGCGAGGTCCCGTAAAGAGCCTCTACGCTGACACATCCAGCTTCTCTCCTGGATTACAGCATCTCTCCCCCGAAAATCCAGGGAAGTTCTGTAAATTGTAAAATTTCATGCATCTGTGATCAAAATGTCTTGGTATCCAAATCCACTTAGCCTCTACATTGTAATTTGGTCTTAAACCATGACATTTTGACAGAAGAGAGGACTTCTTCCAGGGCATTTAATAGAATCTCTGCACTTGATAATCTGCTGCTGATTTTATAATATGATCTTGTATCTGAGTATATTAACAATCCCATAGATGAAAAGACTCCCCTTCAGCTTACAGAGGAGTATTCAAAAACATGTATCAACTTTCTACAGGTTTTTTAGGATTACATTTACATACAAAAGCATTTTAATTGCATTACAAATCAAGATTTACCCTGAATATATAAAAGAACATCCAACCAATTTTTGTGTTATTTCAAAAATTTTTCTTAAGTGGAAGACTTTCACAAACTTTAGTGTCAGATTAGCACTAGTACCAAAGAGATACTGGCTCCATATTCCCTCTCACCCTCACAAAGTACAGCTGCTTCCTTTACCTTGAGCTTCCAGCAGATGATATTTGGCTCACAGTTTCATTTGCCTTTGAAGGTTTCCTAAAACCATTTGTCTAGTGCAATCCTCCATCTCTTGAATAATTTTGATGAGGGACTGGCACAAGATAGTGAATTTTGCATCCCTTACCTTAAGAAATACCCTGAAAAGAGTGAAAAAAAAAAAAAGACAATTTTGAGTCTGCTGGTTTTTTGCCCTTCAGAAGAAAATTTGACAGTAGAAAAGTCTCAGGCTAAACCTAGAAGACTTGCTAAGCATCCCTGTAGCACTGGTTTATAAAAGAACGGGAGGTGCAAGGAGATAAAGAAAAGGAGCAGAGACTAACTGGTTGTGGCTTTCCAGAAATGTGCTGACAGAAGCAAACTCCTTCAAGAAAAGCACGATGAAAGGACAAAAAGCAACAGCTGCAAATAGCATCAAGAGAAATTCCAACTGGGCATAAGAAAAAATTTCCTCACAATAAGCATGGCTAAGCACTGGAACACTTGCCTAGAAAAGCAAACAATTTTCCGCCTTTGAGGATTACCAGATCCTTGTGTAAGTGCCTGGACATCCTTATCCAACTTCAAACAGGGCAAGCTGAGCAACCTTGAGCAGGAAGCAAGACTAGATGACCTCCTGAGATTCCCTCCAAAGTAAATTTTTCTACGATTCTTATATTCCATGTCTACACACTCTCAGAGGAATGGTGATAGTAGGGGTACATGGTTACAGGCTCTGCAGTCACTGGTACAAGGTACAAGCTCTACTGTCACTGAGAAAATTGCAGAAAATCAGCCAAAAAGACCAAATGATGGACCTTCAAGAAAGTAAATTATTTCTACTGTCTGGTGTACAGCAATTATCTGTTGATGCAGAACTAGGAGAAATCTACATTGGCCTTGGACAGGATATTGCTCTCTAAATACCTTAGAAAACACAATCAAAGGAGCTACGGAGATGGACTTTCAGTAAATCTAGAAGATGGAAAAAGAATCTATGTGATATGCATATGAAACCATTTCAACGACTGTCCTTTCTTATGAAAATGTTACCCTCACAGTATTGTCAAGGTCAACGAAGCTTGCAGTGTCTACTATACAAGTACCAATTGTGAACATTAGATACCCAGAGCAGAGCTAAACTAGTTTGAACTCATGCCATTTTCTTTCACTACCTGATTTCTCTGGGTGAGAGGATGCGAACTGGCCTGGATCAGAGGATGCGTATTGGCCTGGACTCCATCAAATCTGGGTAGTTTGTCTAATACGGACAAATTTCTACTGGTGACATGCTGGTAACTGAGACCACCAAACACATTATTCTGTTGAACTCCCATCACATGTGAATGCAGGTTCACAGAATTACAAGGCGAAGACATAATTCCAGTTGATCACAGAGCCTCCAGTACATAAATTAGATTTGGCTAGTTCTGTGCAACAGAGCTATCAAGTGAACTGGTGAAACATACCATAAGAAACCAGATACAACAGCCTAAAGTAAACTACAGTTAGTTTGTCAAACATCATAAATACAGTTATGTTGACTTAAAAAAAATTATCCCTGCCAGTTAGTCCAATTTGGGGAATTACTTTGGAATGCTAGCTCATGGCTCAAAGTTTTGCCATAGTTACAACACATGGAATGTATTAAGTGAATACTCCAAAATTCTTGTGGGATTCATTTTTTATTACAGGTCATGACAGGTTTTTTTCTCTTACAGCTTTTTGTCTTTTACTACTGATATCACTGTACACCAAGTGCAGGCTGGGTCCTGGGGAACTCTAACCCCTCATTTTAATCCACAACCCAGCAAACACCAGAACCTTCCCTATTAACTCACCAAAACCATAGCTATATTACTTTGTGCCGATTTCTTTCTCTCACAACTGAAGTGAATCAGTACTTAGCCATTTTAGGAACATTGCCTTGCTGCAAATAAAATATCTCCAATTCAGCACTTGCTGATTTGAATTATCTGGGAAGCTATAAAGAGGCAAAGTAACCTCCTACAGTACTGGCACAGATGTCATAGGCCAATAAGCCTTATCTATATTCAGTCAGTCCCACTGATCTCTACAGAAATTATTCTCACTGAAGAGAGATTCCTACAATTTTAAGATACAGTCAAGATCCCCAGAATATTTTGGATTATCAAAGAGCCTTCTGGCACATTTAAAATAAGAACAGCAACATTAGCTTCATTTTTTAAATGAAGAGGAGTCATCCTGGTAATTGTTCAACAATGGAAAATTTCCTAAAACTGTAGCAGCAACACATTGATGGACGCTAGAAATAAACTAGCATCAACAATATTTTTTTTAAGGTTTTGGGGTTTTTTGTTTTGGTTTTGGGTTAGTTTTCTTTTTTTTTTTTTTTTCAGTTTTGTTACATGTACTGTAATAAAGTACCCTAATGAGCTGTCTGGAGGCATATATCCTCTTGGGGAACATATGCTGAACAAACATCACCAAACAGTATTCCGTTAGTATGCTAGAAGACAGGGAAAACATGATTGCTCCATTCACCACTCCAACTCCACAAATCACCCCTAGCACTACATTGCACAATACTGCATGCTGTCATGATGCAGCAGAAGTGATATGATGATTATCTATCTAAGCAAGATTTTCCCAGCTGCTACTGACACCGGCTTTAAGTAATTCTCTCCTATGGACATTACTGCAGCAGTGGCTATCATAAAAGAGTTAACACTTGTCTAAAAATACCACAAAGTCACCAGTAGACACAATGCAAAAGCAATTCACAAAATATTAAATGCTTTTACCCATCAAGAACCCATACCCTTTTGCTCAGGGCCTTATTTGAAAAATACTTGGTGGCCATGACAGTAATGATTGCCCTTTTTAGCCTGGCTAAACTGTAAATAACTCTGTCTGAAAAATATTGGAAAATGTCATTTTAACCATGGCCACTGAATATGAAGAACTACAGTTTAAAAAATGGCAGCCTTTTCTTTTTTTTTTTTCTTATTGTATATACACATGCATCAACATTGTTATTGTCAGTTTCAGAAGCAAATAGAATTAGGAATCCCCCTGGAAAGCTGCCTTTAGTTGTATCCTCACAATTTATGTCTTTGATATAGATTTTAGTGACAAGAACAGTGGTATTGATGTTACCATCTACAGCAGAGAATGAATAAACATGAAAGACTAAAAGGTTATATTTTAAACTACAAGAAACTGTTGAAGACTTTCTTGTATGCCACAGTCAGAAAGTCATCATCAAATTGAGCATCTCTTCTCATTTCAGATACTTCTGTGCAATTAAAGGATGATGTTTCTAAATAGAAGAACAGAATCAGTTGATATTAGACAAGTCTCTGAGGGGTTTTGGAAAGGTACTGAGCTGCTGGTAGGACAGGTTCAAATATGTACTTTTTAAAATACAACGAAATCACATAAACCTGATTTCACTTACTGACAAGTTACAGCAGACACACGGCATAGTTTAGTCAGACTATCAATCCAAAGCTGTTAAGGTGGACACTGTCACAAGTAGAGCAGTTGAAAGAATGATTTAGGAGAGACTAGGATTTCAACTAGAACCTGACCAGAAGTTTTCCAGTACAAACTTTTTTCTTTTTTTTTTTTTAACTTCTTAGCAAAAAGGCAAATTGTCAAAACACAAGCTTGTTTGAAGGGAAGGTTTTCAGGGTATTTCCTTTACAGATTTTCTTTTTCCTTTTTTTTTTTTTTTCTTCTTTCTTCCCCTTTTAAATAAGCATTCTGTGAATTTTCCATTCACAGTGAGGGACTGAAAGGGGTGGAGAACTGGAGTGACCTGGAAAGTTAGGAAAAGAGCTCTACTTCAGGCTTCATGAGTGAAAGTTAAGGACAGCCCTTCCTGTCCATCCTCACCCAGGACCATTGGCCATCCTCTTCCTAACTTCCTGGTTGTCAAAAGTACAGCGAGGGCAACAACAGGCTCAACACTGGCTTCAGTGTGCCAACCTGCTGGAAGAAGAGAAAACTGAGTAAGCGGGAAAACAAATATAAGAAAACCAAATAGTACCAACTGCCTTGAGGGGGAAAGAAAGGAAAATTGAGCTATTGGCTGTTGTTGTTGTCATTGTTATGAACCGTTCCTAAAGATATTTCAGAAATGTGCTTAAGGGTGTGGCATAAAACCTTATTGGGCAAGGAAATGAATGCCATAATCCTCTGAACACTGCTTCTTGGGGACAAACATTTAAAACCAAAACACATCTCCCCCATATATGCTTCCTACCTGGCCTAACACACCAATAGCTAATGAGAAATTAAAGATCTATGTCTTTGGTTATTGTCACTAATTAAAGCACAAAGTAGAATATTTCCTCTTTATCCATGACTTGAATGGGAGTTCAGCCTAAATAGGAATTATCTAAGGATTGCAGGGTTTGTCCCACTATGCCACCTGTAATTACTCTTAACCTACATAAATAAGATAACAGTATCCCCCCGAAGTAAATGGGATGTCAGCCTCCAGCTTGTTTCAACAGCCTGTTCAACCCACTGAAGGCACTGAAAATCTCCATTGACTTCAATGGACTTTGGATCAAACCCTAGTCTTTAAACTATTTTGGATTAAAGTGGATTTTGGCAGTTGGCCAAAAGAGAAAGACTTAAGCGCAGCAGAGGGGTTCCTGGGCATTGGTCAGATGACAGCGATGTACTTAAAACTTCTGTTTTCCTATAGCAAGAGACTTTCTTTACAGCATAATTACATCAAGCCTGGCATTCGATAAAAAAATAAAAATAAAAATAGGAAGATGCAGTTCATTATAGGAATCTATTTGTTTTAGTATAACTATTGTGCCTGTTTAAGTGTTTGAATATTTATCTTAAGGGGAGAGAAGAGCTTTATGGCTAGCTAAATACACTCTTAGTGCAGGTTAAAGTATCTTCTCTTTAATGTTTTCAAGGTTTAACTTTAATGTATGGCATTATTACTTTGTGGAAGAGAAATTAAATGTAATGTAGTGAAATCTAATGGCACATGAAGTATCTAATCAAAGCTTAAGAGAGAAAATAATGCTTCATGGATAAGAGCTGCCACTCAAATCACAGCATTTTGTATTCCTTTAAATGAATAGATGTTAAGTCGATAATTACCATTTCATGTCTGCTATCTTAGTATTGTATTAACATTCACACACATATGCAGGACACAGCTTCAGGGTTTGGGTTCCCCCTCTTCCCTCCCCACTGTAAGTTCTGGAGAGAAAAGTCAGAAAAACACCCTGTGATTTGTAAGGCTTGAAATTAAAAAATTTCTTTCATTTATTTGTATCATTCAATCTACATAACTATTTTCAATAGAGCAGCTTCTAGATGCTGTACATTGCTTATCTTTTGCTTACAACATGGAGATCCAGTGAACATTTTCAGTGATTTCACCAGAATGAGTTCTAGGAGCACTGGACTGGATGGCATCTTCTAGGCCACCAACATCAACCCCAGCTGCTAAGCCAGACAACTGAAGCCCAGGCATGGGCACTACATTAACGCTATCATAAATTTTCAATGTTCAATCATTAGAGGAGTCAGAGGGTTTTGGGTTTGGCTTTTTTTTCCACCTCTACTCTTCCCATCAGAGAGTTGTTCCAGAACCTCATTTCTCAAACAGAACATGTATTCTTATGCCAATGTTGCTCTTTTTTTCTTCCTGTTTTTTATTTCCTGACATAGAAAGACACGAATGATATCTTCCCCGGAGAGCTTTAGGCATAAAAGGGTGATTGTGCAGTAAAGCCTAGAGCTGAGCAGCAGAGGACGTATCCACTACTGAGCAGTCCATCTTTCCCTGAGATGGTGAAATGCCAGCTTCAATTAACCAACGTGGTTATATACAAAATACAAATCAGTCCTTGTCTAAAGATATTACATTTGATATTGAGTATATTCCTTTAAAATTTACCTGCTTCACTTGACCTAAGCTTCTTTTTATTTGGGAGCTTTGGCATTTTTTAGGGGCAATGACAGAAAAACATCTGTAAGAGAGTATTAGCCTTCAGATATTTTTAAAATAATTTTTAGTGGTTTCCGAGTAGTTATTTTTATCTACACTTGCATCTTGTACAAATTCAATTCCTTTCACCAAATGTCCCTACAATCATAGAACAATTAAAGATGCAACTAAAATACGGACCATGAATATATGGGAGAAGATAACAATGGAGAAAGTTTTCATAAGAGAACTTGCTTTTTTTCTTTCCAGAGACCAACCGTTCCACTTTTTGCTCTATCGGTCAGTTCTGCTGTGGCTGAGGAGTTCCTGCTTCAAAAGCTACCCAGCCTGGCTAATCAAGTGAACGAGGACTGTTTCCATGCTTCTGTCTTTCAGAGATAATGTCTGGCTATCAGTAGTATGAAATAAAGATGAACAAAGGAGAAAAATGACACAGATCCAGGAAACATCAAAAAAATAACAGAAGAAAAATCTGCAGTTGTACCCCTCTTCAGCTGAGGTAGGGTTAAACGCAGAAGAAACTGTAATCAAATTCAGAGGAATTCTCATCTGCTAAAAACAGTTTAATCATAGAAAGATCCAAGGCTTGCATGTTCAGAAAAGCAGGAGACAAAATATTCTAAATCAAAGACTGATTCCTTGGAGCACACATTTTAAAGTATTACCTTTAAGTAGACTAAAAAGTAAGTTTCTTATTCCACCCCATTAAGAGATCCTCCTACTGGCCTGCCATCCAATTGCAATTGATACCCTTTAAAGTTCAATACCTTGACCTTCCTGACACAAAACTCTCTTCTTAGTAATTCCATCTTAAGAAACAGACAGATGAAAGAGATCAAGGGAAAAAAAAACATTGGGGGGG
>Ga0065711_1049242_pt1 | contig 11401 bp, 9 predicted proteins | sample Hoacrofraction12_FD_59098 | JGI IMG/M metagenome (GOLD analysis project Ga0065711, IMG submission 59098) | Hoatzin crop microbial communities from Cojedes, Venezuela - Epithelial fraction 12 v2 (version 2) | ecosystem: Host-associated > Birds > Digestive system > Esophagus > Crop | place... | reverse complement strand
AAGATCTATTAAAAAACCTGAATAAGTTCAATAAAAGTGTAATAGCGTTTTACAGAAATTAGTCTAAAGCCCCTAAGAATTAAACAATAGTCATTAATAGCCTTTTAATGATGTTTCTACAATATAGTTATAGAGAAAAAAATTCCTATAGAGAGGGTTATGTTTCTCTTTAAATTGATGATGTGATGGGGAAAAAAGTCCTCACTTGAACAATCAGGCCTGGTATAGCAAAAAAGCTTATTTCCTAGTGTGGATGCCTCATATGTATTGGCAAGTAGGAAGAACAGTAATTTAGAAATGAGAGGAGGATCTCATTTGGACATGAATTTTCAAAGCATCACTCTGTGTAGCATTTAGACAATCCTTGGCGCTGACTGCTGCGTACAAATGCATGAGCCAGAGTGTGTGGGCAGTGTGAGTCATTCAATCTTCCTACTATATAATAATAAAAAAACAAATGGTGGTGAAGTCAGCATTTAGGTCTAGACAAGGAAGCTGTGATAATGCCATGAGTCCTTGCACTCAGGGATCAACAGTGATGGCATACAAAGCAAACACAATGACAGGCAGCTTCTTGCTTAACAGATGTTGATCTGAGCCACAGACATAGATTTATCCAACCTTATTTTTGTTTTGCAGTTCTTGTAACCGGACTAACACATTTAAGAAAATGAATGGTGCTTTAAAACATGGAAACTCAAGCCTATAGGAATTAAACACATTTGAAAACAAGTTAATTCATTCTGGTTAATATCAGAGATTTCTGGCATTTCTTCCTTCCTCTTATTCCCCCCGGTTATATCTGTTTTACATTTTAATGTAATATATTGTACTGTAGAGGCAGTAGTTTCAATTCATGCTAGTTGAAAAGAATAGAAACCCAGAACTGCTGCAATATCATGTGCCTTCTGGGGATCCCCCTAGCCAAATGTGTCTGGAGAACTTCCCTTCATAGGATATAGCTTCTGCATCATCCCTAGTAAGAAACTTGATTAAATATCCCATAATGTAGTTAAATACCTACTCTGCACACACAAACAAGTTTGTCATGACAGAAAAAAAATACTTTATATTGCTTTTATTAGCATTATTGCACAAAGACTAGACTAGGAGTTGTTTTTACAAATTTTGTTTATGGTGAGACATGGGTATTTAAAGAAGATCGAGTGTGGAAAGAGAAGATGATTTCAATAATTTTAAATAATCAGACCATCACATTCAGGTTTACAGTCTGGTTGGAGATAGTGTGATGGTCCAAATTCAGAGAATTGAGAATGATGACTGTCAGAAAGGGAGTATTAAATAGACAGGGAAATAGTCAAGCTTCTAATTCTATTACAATGTTCGCAGATAAAAAATAGCGAATTCAGTGGCACATAAAACACTGACATGTTGACTTTAGAGAAACTTGGTGAGACCATTCACATGAGTAGAATATTAATTCTGGTGGCAGAAAAGTAAAATTGTCTCAAGAAAGAGTTACTGAAATGCTCAAGACAGAAAAAATTTTGTGTCTAAAGTGCTTTAAGGTTGAAGCATTACTTTTAGGTGTATATAACATACTGAATGACAGAGACTCTAAATGCTAGCAAAATGTAAGTATCTTTTAGCAGTGGGCTAATGGTGATGCTTAGTGATGCAAAGAGGAATGTTGAAGTGCTAATTATGATATTCTTGCATAATTTTTTCCTCTATGTAAAAGGGACTAGGATATGAATCGGAAGTGTGGGTATGCCATAGCGATGTCCACAGTTCCTTCCCGACCCTGCTGGGGTTGGAATACTTAAATATTTCTGTGTGATTTTGATCCAAAATGGAGCACAAATTATGGGAGGGCTGGAGACTGTTTATTGTTGCTGAAGCAGTAAGATACAAATTAATAAAGAAAACAGCAGCAACAAAGTGCTGCCGGTCACAATTTGTGATATAAAATTAAAGTAGACAGCCCAAAGGAGCTAGTGACAATAAGTAAATAACATTTACAAATATGCTGCAGGAAAAAAAAAAAGGCAAAAGCAAGAGAGGCAGTCAGTCTCTTGATAGATGACAAGGGTAATAAAAACCAGAGGGATGAGGCTTTGCAAAATTCTCTTATCTTTCTGTCCTTGTTCTCACTCATGCATCCTAAGCTGGAAATGGGATCCTCTCATGTATAATGAGAAAGGACATGTAGTATAAAGGAAATAAGAAGAGTAGACATATTCCAGTGCCTTCACTGCTGCTTGTGTGAGCTTATCACTGTATGGGGAACATAAAATCTTCAGTGCTATAACAAAGCTCAGCCCAAATGTCTGGCAGGGCTCAAAACACTGCAGGCAAATCCTGCCTTTCCCGCCTGGTCTTCACATCTGGCCCCTCCATCTTCCCACAGCACCTCTGTCCTGGTATAGATGAACCCACCACAGCCCTGCGTGGACTCTCCAGGACTAGACAGGCCAGGAGGCAGCAGCTGCGGCACTGCTTTCTGTCTCCGCTCTTGTTCCTCAACAAAGGGTTTATCTGCCTTTCTTCTGCCATGTGTCCCTGCACTGCTGGTTGTCTAAAGCTCTTCCACATCTGCTAGAGATGTGCTTCACACTAAAAGGACTTGACACACTTGAGGGACTTTTTTTAACTTCCCAGATTCCCCTCTAGCATAGGTGAGACTTTTTCAGGGGAACAAACGACCAAACCAATGCTCCAGTCCTTGTGTTTCCCTACTGCAGTCTCTCTGGTTGCCTTGACATTAGCCGCCTACTCTGGCAGGCTCTGCCAGGATTCCCATCACAGCACTGCTACAAAGCCTCCTTCAGCAGTCTGTCTTCACCCCCGGCTTTCCCAGCAGCTCTCCATTACCACTTTTCCAGGACTCACAAGTTTCTCAGCACTGCTCCTCTCTCCTCCCTCTCCCCTCCTCGCTGTCCTTTTTTCCCCCGTTTTCCCAGCAGCAGCAGCCCCTGTCTCCGTGTCAGCCCGGCGCCTCTGCCTGCCTTCGGTTGTTAACAGAAGTCACTGGCGTAGCATATGATTACATGGTGACGGATTATGGGGCTCTATTTAGTAATCAAATCTTCGCTTTCCTCCAAGTGGCAGAATAGAAGTAAACTTGAAGTTTTACCTTCCGTGGAGGTTTAATGGCTGAGGCAGGGAGCCACATCTGTGTGGAAAGGAAACTGGAAAGATTTATGGAAGGAAGGTAACGAGAGCTTGACAAATAGGGGAATTATCCCGTGGAGGATCCCTGTACTCCTCAGACTGCCTTCCTCAGAGCCGGCGCAGCGCTGGCCTCCGGGGCTGTTCAAAAGGGGTTTGCAAACCCGCAGGCACTGCGGGACCATGACAAATGCAGCCAGAAATGCGCTGGCAGCTGAGATCTCCCCGGGCCTGTAAGCCGCTTCCAGCCAGAGAAGGGTGGGATGGAAGGGCAGAGGAAAGAATTTGGAGGGGGAACTTCAGGTGAAGAAGATGCCTGGTCTGGCTGTGCGCTGAGTGCTGGTGCTGGGTGTGGAAGGAGCCCGGGGAGGCTCTCGCACTGCAGGGAGCGGGCTCAGCCGGCAGCTGGGCTTGCTGCGCTGGCGCAGGCAGGGCTGGGTCCCCTGGGTGGTCAGCAGACAGCAGGTCAGGCGTCCCGGTGAACCTGAGCCCACGGCAACAGCCCCAGGAGCCTTTGGCAGGAAAGGTGCACCTTCCCTGCCAAAGGCTCCTAGGGCTGTCGCCGGTTTATCCCTCCCCAGCTGGTGTTAGCCTAACATGGCTACGCTGCTCTTGCTAGCGTAGCAGATGTGTTCAGAGGAGATTGCCATCGCTGTGGGTCAGCCCTAGGAGCCGGCCCAGAGAGTGAGATTTAGGAGAGCAGTGAGTGACTCCAGCAGCTGGCTTTTCAATGCCTGCCTGGGCTGATGCTCAGTGGCTTCCATCACCTTCACTCAGGGCAGAGCTTGGAATAATCAGCAAGTAAAACCTGCAACACGCTGAAGTAGATTAGCTAATGCAAGGTGCTTTTCCACCCCCGATGCAATTATGAGCTAGTGCTAGTTCTTCATGTAAATAAATACACATTTTTTTTTCCCACTAACATGCAATACCTGCGAATGCTTGTATGAAAGCTCTGGTTTGATCATGCATTCATGTTCCTTGATCACATGTTCAGAACATATCTCACATATTCATTGCTTCTGTCTGTAGAAAAAAAAATGTAGAGAAAGAATTATAGTGAAATGCAATGAAGAATTTCACAAGGTAAAATTCCCACAGCAATGTTGCTGAGCAGGACTGAGAGTACACACTTAATGTAAAAACCATTCCAGAAGAAAACCGTGTCATATGTATTATGCAATGTGATAAGGCTGATGCCTCTCTTGGAGTCTGAAGTTTTGGACCTCATGATTCCTGTGTGTTTAGCATTTTCAGACTCTGTACTGTGATAGCAATCTTTTCCATTAATTTGCCATCTAGTTGCAGAAACACAGCTCGGCTTTTGTTTTATTTGTTTACATTTTATTTACAGCATTCCTGCTTTACCAGAGGTGTGTTAAATTATTAACAGGTTATGTCCATGTTCACAGAAAAGCTAAATTGAATTCAGTACAATGTGGGCTTATTAAAAGACTGGCTAACAGATTCACTTTGCCCACAGAACTCTGCACTGTGGTCTGAAATATTCCTTTTCCAATTAAAGCTATTTATTTGTTTTGATTTCTAGCAGTCATGGTGAATTCTTGTCAGTGGTATTTTTTTCCACAGAAATGTTCTGTGTTTTTACAGGAGTAAAACTGCATGTTTCATTGGTTATTTTAACACCTTTAGTGCAATATCTCCGTGCTTTAATAGGGCTATAATTTTTAAATGTAGGTCCATTATTTTCTATGGCACAGACACTGGCAGACTTCTCAAGCCTCTTGCTTCTCACTGGTGTCTCTGATTTCACATTAAAATCCCTCTTTGTCCCTCCTTAGTCCCTGCTGATGACCCTTATTAACCAGAAGGATTTCTAGAGCTGAAAAGCTTATCAGGTTAGAAAGGGGCATGTTACAATGATGTGTTTTTGTCAGAATTTGAAGTAACAATCAGGCTAAAGAAAGAAAAGCCTGCGGTGTTGCACTGGGCTGCATAAAGATAAGTATGCCATAAGTTAGCTGATTTTTTTCTTAGTATTTTTTCTGCTATGGTGGGATGAAGTGTTAGGCAGAAGCATTTAAGTTCGGCTCCACTAAAGGGCATCAACCCTATGCAGTATCCTGCTTACCTAGCACTTGGCTCAGCCTTCGTTTCAGCAGGTCAGGTCTCATAGATGGCGACAGGCAGGTTGTCTACCTACTTACTAGATGTGTTTGGGGGAAACTCAGTTGAACTCCTGCCCTCTTTCTGTCCTATCTAGTAGAAAAGGATGGGAAGGATTGAGGGAGAAATGGCTGTATGAATGTCTGTAAAATACCTTGCTGTGCTTATGCTGAATGCATGGGGCCAAATCTTGCATTGGTGTCAGCTGGTGTAACAGCCTGGGTTGGCAAGGGGATCTCTGTTCATTGAGTTGTGCCTCTTTAGATAGCAGAGTTTCATTGATTTAATCAGAACAACTCATGTAGCTTTGTACAGCTTTCTTTGAGTAAAGTTAGCAAAATTTGGCCAATTATGGTAAGAAAAATCAAGTGTTATATCCTAAAATGAAGAGTGACTGAAAAAGGCTAGGGTTCATGATATGCTTAATCACTGAACGGGGAACTCACTGGGAAGTGCTAAGGACAGAGGACAAACATGATGTTTTGGTGAGTAAGGAAGGAATATCAAGTGTGAATGGGAAACTGGTGTTCCACATTATTCAATGCTGGGGAGATATTTACCAGAATAATAATAAATCAGACCAGAATATCTTCAAGAAGGATACTGAAAATCAGGGAAATGTTACTGCCCTCATCACAAATCTGTCACAAAGATTTAACAAAGATAGTTAAATGTCTATAAATGCACCGTAAATTTAGAGATGTAAGAAGCTTAATGCATTTTGATTCTCCAAGAGGAGATGAAGAGGTGAACTGAAGGAAGGTATTTGTGGAGATAGGTCTTTAATGCAGTGGAAAAGCCATAATGGGGTCCACTAGTCAGAAAACAAGATGGACAAATAAGATGTGTGTTTTCAGTATTGAGGGTGATTAATCCACAAAACAATTTTACTTGGAATATGATGGCTTTTCAATTGCCTGATGTCTTTGAATCAATAGTGGGTATTTTTCTCAGAGATGGGCTATAGCTCACTGAGACATTATAGACTTGATGCAGGAGTCACTTGTTAAAGTTCTGTGGGGAAAGGAAAGGTCAAGCTAATTGATCATATATCATATATCATATCATATCATCATATCGCCTTGTAATTTATGAATCAATTACATCATCTTGGCTAGCTCTACATTTTGATTCCCGTTTCTATCTGACCTAAATTTGGGTACAGAAACTTTATGCACAATAGTCTGTAAAATCAGGGAGAGAGTCAGCAACGTTTCTTGGGAACATTTGTGATCTGCTAATTTTTCTACTTTTCCAAAGTAGTGAACATCAGCTACAAAACAAATGGACCTTGAAACCCTTAGCCATCCTTTCCTGCTACCTTGACCAAGTGGTCAGCTGGTGTATCATAACTTGTGGCTGGGTTCAGGGTCCACTGTCTCAGCCTACATAGAGATGCAAAGAAGACATTTTTGCTCAGCCTGGACCCCTATGAGAGTAGTTCAGGCTGAGCAGAATATACAAGAGGATTTGTATTTCTTCTTTATTTAGCACTGCATTGCTTTTAAAGAATGTCCTCTTTCACACAATTCTATAAGGGAAGAGTGGAAATAGAAAAGGCCAATCTTAGGAGGGTTTTTTCTTTGTATCTACTTAAACCAAGAACATAAGTGAGGATTAAGCTATCTGAACAAATAGAAGGCTGATTCTCCATGAGTAGAGACATGAATTAAAGCAAACGAGAAAACCTCCTTTGCAAATGTATGTCATTATGTTGCTGGTGCTGTTGAAAACACTTGTTTTATTCAAAAGCCTTGTTATAAAACCTTCATGGGAATGAAGAGATGGCTGAGAAGCAGTCCCCATAAGCCATAATTGGAGAATCATAAATGTAACAATTATTTTCTGCTCCTGGAGTCTGCAAAATTTCTTTCTCTCATCAAGGATTAAAATAATGAAAAAAATTACAATCACGTTGTCAGAGCATGGCTCATACTTTAATTCAAAGTTTGTGGGCTAATCCTGGCAGTGGTATAACAGCCATGAAGTTTGTTGAAGTTACTCCACAGAGGGATTAGATGCTGTTTGTCTCCTCATGCCTCTGCTTTCCACTCTGATAAGATACCGTTATGTACTCAGTCAGGTTTTTCAACCATGGGTGAAATACTGACTCTAATATTGTTTTTGTCACTTGAAGCTGTAACTTAATTTTTATTTTGTTTCGGTAATATCTTTGTCAATTGGCAACAAACTGTGGTGAGTATGATAAGTTTCTATTTAGGCTGCAAATGTGTAATGGAAGTATAGTCCCAGAATAATCAGAAGCTGAACTCTAGCAATTATGACTAATAATGTTTGGAAGTAAATTGTGTTAATTTTAAGCTTAATGAATTTCCAATAGTAAATTTTACAATAAAAATTATGCTTGCAAGATCTTGAACCAGCCTCCATCTGCAGTGAATGAGTTCACATCACAGTGCTCTTGTTTCTGAGGAAATCTCAGCTTCATTTTGCTGTGGAATGTAATTTATGGCATGAAACTGCTACAGTCCAGAACTGTGCGCTCCTCCTTTCCAAATGGCTAATACATGATTTTTGACTTGCAAGTAATCCATTCCCTAAAATAAGAAGGAAAAATGGGAAAAAAGTGGGGGTGTTTCTAATTCTAAAGGCTTTGACATATTACCAGCGAAGAGAAGCAATACATTCTCACACCCCGAGCACAGTAGTGTCTTGTGTGTCACCATGTTACAGAGCGATTAAACCTATTTAGACATCCTTCATGTAATTTAAGAAGAAACGCGAGGCGTATGTCATACTGTTCTTAACCCTAAGATGTAGAGTCACCTAGAAAAGCCAGACTGGTATCTGAGTACATTTATATCAGTCTTCTGATGCTTGGTCAGCTATGCAAAAGCACAGCACAGAGTGAGTTTCCCGGAAAGCATAAATCCCCTGAATTCAGTAGCAGCACAGAGTGTGTGTGCACCCTCCGAGGACTTCTGTGGGAAGTGAAATGGCCTTTCTGGGGTAGACGTGCGAGTATTTGCTTAGCTCTAGGGGCAAGTGCACAGTAACTCACTAGGCTGGGAACAGGGGAAGGAATGAACTGTGTAGGGACACCACGCTGGCCATTTATGTGTTACCTTCTTCCACAGGCCAAGCTGTAGGGTGTCACAGCCATTTTTCTTGGAGCAGCTCTAGAGCACACCAGCCAAGTGTTACCTGACCATGGAGGGGTAGCAGGGATGGTCCCTCCATCTTTTGCAGAGAAGTAGGATTTTTCCCAAGACCTCGGAAATCCATTCGTTAGTGGATGGAGAGTGAGATTTACAGCTGTTTGAGACAGTATGTTTTCTTGTCTATAGAAATGTCCTTTAGTTTTGACCTGATCTAGTTCCATATCTGTAACACTATTCTTGTGGAAATTAAAGTAGTCATTCAGTATTTGATTATATAAAGCTCACCTCAGTGAACAGCAAAACTCCCATGGGTGTCTGTAGAATCAGGTTGTTGCCTCCTATTCTTGTGTACTCTTAGTCGAATGTGGCTTTGCTTCTGAGGTAGCTTCCATGCTCTAATGGTTGCTGTAATGGCTATTGAGCATCCCCCACCCCGGGAGCATCAGTTGCCTCTCCTGCCCTGTCTTGTCTGCTTTATCTCAGGCTCTTGACAATGCTGTCACTTGGTGTTGCTGTTGTGTTTACTCACTTCTGTATTTGCCTTTGAGAAGAAGAGATGGACTTGGAATTTAAGTCATCAAAAACATGATTTTGACAATATGAAAACCTTCGTCTAATAAACTGTATGTAGAACAAAAATAAATTCAATGCAGTAAGCGAATGAGTGAAGTTTTTTGTGTCACTGGGGAAGTGTTCTGTAAAAACTGTGACAGAGATGAGTAGTATTTATTTTATTTGTTCTCATGTTTCATAGTTTCTCAGACTGAAATGCCAAGAAGGCCTATTAGGATCGTATAATCTGGGCCCCTCCCGCATAAACAGAATTTCACCCAGTAATTTCAAGCCTGATGTAATTTCTTTCTCCAAAGATATATTCTTTTAGCAGCTTTGTGCTTCTTAATGGTTATTGATTTAAGCGTCCTCCATCCTGCTCTTAAAAATGCTTTGTTTAAGGGAGGAAAAAGTACACTTTGTTTCTTGTCTGAATGAAGTAAGCTTCTTTACTCAGCTTGGCATTTCTCTCCTTTCTCTGCAGCAAGAAACTTCTGCATAGCAGCTCAGGGCATTTCAGGGAATATTCTCAATTGTCAGTGGAAAAACTCCATTGATTTCAGGTAACAATTGGAGGGGGGAAAAAGAAAAAGAAAACAAGAGAAGAGAAAATGTGAATACCTAGCATATGATTAGCAGATTCAGCAGCTTCACTCACTTCCCTAATTGTTTATAGACCAAAGGACAGGTTGATAGCAATCACTCACTTCTTCCAAAATAATTATACTGTCCATGTCAGCTTTGTTTATCCTCCCAAAACAGTTTAAAGAGCTGACTCCCTGAAATATTTATTCCTCAGTCAAAAAGGCAGGAAAAACAGAGATGGTGGCATGACATGAATTTTCAGAAGTGCATTTGAGGAACAAGCAGGATGAACTAGAAGTGTTCGTCAGCTCCCAGAGCTACGATATCATTGGCATTAGTGAAACTTGGTGGTATGTGTCTTGTGACTGAAGTGCTGGGATGGAGGCCTACAAGCTCTTTGGGAGGGGTAGGCAGGGCAGGGGAGGAGGAGGTGTTGCACTATATTTAAGAGAACAGAACGTATGGTTAATGATGATGTGGTGGAGAGCCTCTGGGTAAAGATTAGGGGGATGGAAAAAAAAGGAGATATTGTAGTAGGTGTCTGCTACTGACGACCCAGCCAGGATGTGAGCACTGATGAGTTATTCTATAGGCAATCAGGAGAAATTTCTGGATCGATAGCCATTGTCCTTATGGGAGATTTCAAATTCCCAGACATCAACTGGAAATATCATACTGCTGTGATGAGCAGGTCTTGGAAATTCTTGAAGTTTGTGGGAGATAACTTTTTGTCACAGGTACTCAATGAGCCAACTAGGAAAGACACCCTCCTAGACTTGCTGTCTGTGAATACAGAAGGGCTCATTGGGGATGTGATGGTAGGTGGCTGTCCTGGCCACAGTGATCATGAAATGGTTGAATTTAAAATTTTCAGTGTAATGAGAAAAAAGGACAGCAGAGTTGCTACCCTGGACTTCAGGAGAGCAAACTTGAAGATATTCAGGGAGCTATTTAGCAGAGTACCCTGGGAATTTGCTTTTGGGGGCTTAGGAGTCCATGGGTGCTGGTCAGTCTTTAAGAATCACCTTTTAGAAGCACAAGAGCAGGCAATTCCACTGTGTCGTAAGTCAAGAAAGCGAGGCGGAAGACCAGCTTGGCTGAACAGGGAACTCCTCGTGGAGCTCAAGAGGAAAAAGAAATTATATGATTTCTGGAAGTGAGGTCAGGCTTCGAAGGAAGAGTACAAACCCGTGGTTCATTTATGCAGGGACAAGACATGACAGGCCAAAGCTTAATTGGAGTTGAAACTAGCCAGTGTAGTTTCAAGTAACAAGAAGGGCTGCTAGTACATTAATAGCAAGAGGAAGTCTAAAGAAAACATTGGACCAATACTTGATGAAGACGGCCATCTGACTAACAGTGATCAAAAAAAGTGGAGGCATTCAGCGTATTTTTTGCCTCAGTCTTTGATAATACTGATAAACCTTGGGCTGCTCGGTCCCCTGAGTCAGAGGACCACGGGTGTGGGAACAGTGACTTTCCCTTTGTGGACACGGAAATTCTAAGGTACCAACTGTATCAGCTGAATGTACACAAGTCAATGGGGCCTGATGGCACTCATCGCAGAGTACTGAAGGAGCTAACAGATGTTATGGCAGGACCCCTCTTGATCATCTGCCAAAAGTCGTGGGAGTCTGGGGAGGTCCCTGCTGACTGGAAGCTAGACAATGTTACTCCTATCTAAAAAAGGGTGTGAGGGAAGACCCAGGGAACTACAGACCTGTTAGCCTAACCTCAGTTCCTTGAAAAATTATTAAGAAGATTATATTGGATACTATTAAAAGGCATTTAAAGAATAATGCTATTATCAGGCACAGTCAACACAGGTTCACAAAGGGAAAGTCCTGTTTAACTGATTTGATACCCTTCTATGATAAGGTCAC
>Ga0065711_1049244_pt1 | contig 11402 bp, 6 predicted proteins | sample Hoacrofraction12_FD_59098 | JGI IMG/M metagenome (GOLD analysis project Ga0065711, IMG submission 59098) | Hoatzin crop microbial communities from Cojedes, Venezuela - Epithelial fraction 12 v2 (version 2) | ecosystem: Host-associated > Birds > Digestive system > Esophagus > Crop | place... | reverse complement strand
GGAGTCTCCTTCTCTGGAGATATTCAAGACCCGCCTGGACGTGGTCCTGTGCAGCCTGCTCTGGGTGACCCTGCTTTGGCAGGGGGTTGGACCAGATGACCCACAGAGGTCCCTTCCAACCCTGACCATTCTGTGATTCTGTGAAAGGGACGCTAATTAAACACAGACAATACCTCTTCCTTGCAAGGGAGGAATTGTTCTGTTACATCGTGACAGAGAAAAGGTGAGCTCAGGGAAAGAGAAAATGGGTAATTAGGTATAATATGAGGTAAAGAACAAAGAAGGGTGGGACCTTTTGGCACTAGGACGGCAAGTGCTAATCGATGGTGGTGTTAAAAAATGGAGGTACCATGGACTAAACACATCCTGGTTTCAATTTCTACTCTGTCCTAGGGTCTCACACTCATTTTAATCTCAGTTCATGGCATGTTTTTTTAATGTGTTTCAGCTCATCTAGATGTCCAGATTCCATTGTAATTGCTCTGTGTTATGTCGATTTTAACAAGATTGAGTCTGAACAAACTCTCTGGGTCAGGTTACTATCATTTTTAGTCCACACAGAGTTCATTTTCTTCCAGACAAAAACCTCCATCAGTAACAGTGCTGTTCCCAGCATCTTGAAACAGAAACAATATTACTGACCCCTTGCTCTGACTTTCCATAGTTCTCAGAGTAGTGAAGGCAGATGCACTTGTTATTTCCATGTTCATCATCAATAATAGGTGCAAAATCTATTTTACCAGAAAGAAACAGGGTTTCTCTCATAATAGAGATACTGTCAAACTGGATCAATTTTTTCTTATTACCTAGATCCGTGTCAAGGACCTGAGGGCACCAGCAGCCCTGAGTGTCCCTGCCTAGCTCCCCAGGGGGTCCCCTTACCCTGCCCATGGCCCAGGACCCCACTTCAGAGCCCTCCCAGGGCAGACAGTCCCCACCCCAGTGACACTGCAGCAGGGCTGGTCTCCAGCTCCCCACAGCCCTGCCCTGCCCGGCCATGGGATCCACTGAGATGTGCCAACTCACCGGTTGATGTTCTGGCCCAGCCTTGGCCTGTCCGCAGGGCCCTGCCCGGCCATCCAGGGCTGTGTCTGACCGCTGGGCCTGACCCTGACCCCCATTGATGGGCTGATGTCCTGGCAGTGCCCAGTGCCGGGCACTGGGACTGCCCCTGCTGCCCTGCTCCCCAGCTGGGGTGGTGAGACAGCCCCAGATGCCAGTCCTGCCCTGCTGCCCCAGGGAAAAGCAGACAGTCGGGGCAGGCGCCCAGTTGAGGCTCACCTCAGGGATGTCCCTGCCTCCACTTACATACTCTTCTTTTTGACAGCAGATTATGTGTTATCAAGCTCACGTGGTTGCACATGAAACAATTCAATGTTACAGTAATTAGAATCTGGAGTCACTGTGGACTGCTGATTATCAGCAAGGGGAGGATGTTTGCTTTGTGAACTGGGACTAGGTCATGCACACCAAGCCATGTCCTTGACTCCTCGACAATCTTCCAAGTCCTCCTTGCAACGAATAACATTGCTATCTATGGGATGTAAACGAGCAGAATATTATTAGTCCATACATTTGAAATTTGATGCACGTACTCATTTTTCATTATGGCATTTCACTGATTTGATATGACAGAGGACCTGTCCTATTTATAGTTATAGATAGACCTTCACCCTCTGTCCTGCAAATTGTATTCTGTCTACAAATACAAAACTGTGTCCCCAGCCTCTACATGTATTCATATTCAAAGGGGCACCTTCGCTTCGATCATTCCTAGTCTTTCAATCTTCTACTTTATTTTCTTTTGTGTCTGTGACCATTCCTGATGCATCTCTGTTATCCAGGTCAAAATATCTCCCTCTGAAGAAGCTTCTGGTGAAGTTAAGGGCATAATGAACAGCATCTTCATTCCAAAAAAAAGTTTGGCAGAACTAAATCCCAGATGCCGATCAACTGGAGCTTCCTAAAACTGTCAGGATCAGGGATAACTGGTAATTTCAGTCCTTCCTGCTCTTATTCACTATCTTCCATAATGCTTCAGTAACAGCTTGGTTTTTCATGCACCACTTTTGCAGTCAGGATGACTGAAGGTCATCCAGCACTTGCAACCTTTGCTTCATCCTCAGACCTTGGAGGCTAGTCATGGTCACTAAACCCTTGAAACAAAGGCCTCCAGCTGAATCAGTGACTTGTGGAGTCACGCATGGGGGGTTTGTTTCCAGTTATCATGTAATATATGTTTATTTATTCCTCCATCTTCTTCTCCCTTCCCTGTTTTCTTGATCTTTATGCTGCCCAACAGCACTGATATTTGCTGTTACTGATTCTATCACATGCGTTAGGCTGGCAATTTCTCTAACAGGCATATCTACTGTTCTTTCATTCAGTTTCCTCATCCTGTTCCTCCGACGAGTTTTCACATTTCTGATCCACAAATGGTTCCCAGACTGACTCATCCATTTATCAGTCTCTTTACATGGATCCTTATATATCTCAATAGGTGTAAAACTCACGGAGTCAGAAATGGAGATGCTGTCAGGAAACTATACGTTGACAGTCTAGCCTTGTAGCCCAGGTAAAGTGGTGTTGCCATTGCTGGTACAGAGGCCAGAGGCTGTGGTTTAGTTTTATACTGCTTCAGGGCTGGGATTTGTCAACAGCTGCTTTGTCTGGGCTTGCCTTGGCCTGCCTGGGGCTTTGCCTTAGCTTGTTTAGCTGTACCTGCAGTTGCCAAACAATCAGATTCCCTATAGAATTACCTAACCTATTTTAACTTTAGTTAGCTTTGTGCAGTTGTGTGCTATAGTGTTGTTATAGTAGTTTTGATGTATTTGTGTAACTTTAGTTAGTGAAAATAGGTCATTATTCTGTGTAGAGGGAACTGTCTGTGACCCAGAAATGCAGAGGAGTACAAGTGCAGAATGATAGCAGAGGCCTTGAAAGTACAGCACCAGATGATACCAGAGGCCCCAGGGTTATAAACAAATCACTGGTGGTCAATTACTGGTGACTGAAGGAATGCAGCCTTGGGAGCTGGATAAAACTGGTTTTAAGGATAACAAAGAGAACAAAGAGCAAGTATCCAGCATAATATAAACTAAACCACAGACAGTGAATTTTGTTATAATAAGGAACTGTGAAGCAATACAGAAAGAGGAAGATGTGGTGCATGTTACAAAATATCTAAAAATCAATCCAAACACAGACCCTAGAGTGAGGAAGAAGTCCCAACCATCAACATCAAATTCTTCCCAGTGAAGAACAAGGAGCACCAAAGAATCACCATAACTCTCCTTTTCAAGTAAGAGTTGTCACTGTCAACCTTTGGGACCAGAGGGGCAGTGGAAGGGCAAGTCTAACACCAGTGAACAGGAGTGGGTACTAGGAATTTTCTTTACGACTCTTTTAACTGTTAATTAATGTGGCTTTTTCTGTAATATGTATCGGACTATTAATGTTGTCAACATTATCACCAGACTGAAAACAATGCATTGCTGTTAAGACTTTTTAGTTATGCAAAAAATGAATTGCTTGTGCTAGTAAAGTGAATTTCTTCAGTCCACACAAACGGTATGTGCTGCAGCCTAATATTGCAGAAAACCAAAACCCTGCGATTCAAACATTGCAGAAGGGACGTGTAACTTGGCCATGCATAGAATCTGCTGAGAATGCCAGTAACTGATACCAGAACTAGAACCATCTTTGGATGTGCACCTAAGACTGCAACAACAACAGCAACGAAAAACACAGCCCACTAGCAGGATCAGGGCGGTAACTCCAATACGATAACTACGAACGGTGCGGGCAGCACTGCCTCAGAATCAGGTGTGCGGAATCAATCACCGCCATTCTACGGTGCGATGGAATTCAGTTTTGTCTTATTAAGGGCAAATATACCTCTGATGTTTGTGCTGCCTTTGATTACTTCCACACGAAGCCTGTTTTAATATGGATGCAGCAATGGGCCAACAGATGAGCTTTGGGAGTGTTTGCTGGTTCAGACAATACAAGTCTAAGAAACTATTTCCTGCCAATGATCCCGACAAGCTGTGCCTTAAAAGGGAATTGAAGCATCTCTGACAATATCTACCTGGAATATTTGTTCTGTCCAAACATTTCTAAACATGGGCTGTATAATCTGATTCAGTGCTGTTTGGGTTTTGGATTTGCAGCTGGGACCAGCCTGCCTTGCTGATGTTTTTCGCATCAAGGCTATTGCCTGTGCTGCTGGTGTGGTGGCTAAGAAGGAAGTGTCAAATCTGACATTTTTAGCCCTGCAGCTTGAAAAGTTGCCAATTTTAATTGTTTTACCGCCTTTTCCTGCCTTGGATTCCATTCCTACTCTGTTTCCTTCTTCAGCAATTGTGTTAGCAGATGAGCTATTCCTGTATATTTAAAAGTATGCAGGTGCAAAATGGTGGTGCAGCTCTCCCAATACCATTCCCAGCAATTTTCTACAGATACGAGCATTTCAAGCAAAGTTTCTAGTTTTGGTTTTGGTTTGGGTTTTTTTTTTAAATTGTTTAACGTTCCTGATGTAACAGTTGTATTTCCAATCATTTGACATCCGTCTGCACTAACTGAGCTTTCCTTCAATTGGTTTTCAGTTTGCCTTTTCAATCAGTTCTAACACCCTGCTAGTCCTTGTTGATGCCTCTTGCTTTGTAGCTCCTGTAGCTCTGACTCTGCGAAAGCCTTACCTTCACCTGCACAGGCCTGTGCCCTAGCATAGGCTAATGACAGGTGCCCTCGCCAGTCTCCCACGTGCCCCATAAACTTTTTAAGCTTACACTTACAGTTGTAGAGAATCTTTTGCTGATGTATAGGATTTCTACGTACATCATTTGCGGTGGCAGCCTGTCAGACTATTGTAAGAGAAGTTAGTGATCCACATAATACCTCATAATGTCTAATCGAGGTGTTTCCCCTTGTACCACGAATACCATGTGACTGTTGCTCAGCCCTAACAGACGCATAATTAACCATTGTGTAATTAATCAATGTGTCTAATCATAAGCACATGTGTAGTATATTGTTCTGTCTACTTGAAATATTGTGTGTCTTTGAACACCAGTTGCATATACCGATCCCAGGAACTGTAGGTTTATTAATGTGATACAGATATTAGGGTATATTGCCAAGGGACTTTTCAAACCTAAGTCCACATCCCAGACTTGATTGCTATTGGGGCTGATGAATTTGTATCGTGAGCAAAGCTCTACAAAGAGCGCAGGTGAGCACCTAGCTGGCCAGCCTCACCATGGAGGGGATCTGTACAGTGTGCCGTGCCATCACCAGAGGTCCAACCAATGCTGTGTCATCTCAGGGTTCCCAGCAGCAGAAGGGACGTGAGGTTTTATAACTTGCTATCACCTTTTCTGGGACATTAATAAAATAACTATTTTTCTTGAGCACGTTTGTGCCTTTCTTGCTGGGAATCAAAAACAACTGACACCTCCTGATACAAAACAGCCATTAGCTTTTTAAGAGAAACTGCTATTGATTTGAAAACATTGGTATGAAACTAGCATGAAAGTAGGATGGCACTGTCTTAACAGAGAAGACTTTCATGCAGTGAGGCAGCAAAAAGGAGTTAATGCATACATGGCAACACACTGACATAAAAGAAGGTAACCCCTGAAAAAAGAAAAGAAAAAGAAGAACCTTTTATCAAGAAACTGCCCTTCCCTGCAGGAAGACCAGCACCTGACTAAGGACTCATTTGGTTCGGGTGAAACTGATGTAAGATCTCAGCCTCCTCATAGCTTATGTTTTGCTTTACTCAGACACAGTGATATTATTTAGCAAAAATTCATTGTGCTTTATCTGTTGTAGTACCATCATCTTGGGTTTCTGTGGTCAACTTTTTACATCAAAACTGGCAGACTTGCCACCTGCAGTTCACTGTACCTGCAGGTCTATAACTTCATCTTGTATTCCCTGGTTTGGTACCCACAGAGTGCAATTACGACGTTGTATTTCCTATTTGACTGTCTCTGAGAGTGGGCACACGGTCTTTTCCTCTGAGAGGGAATATGCTTTTGTATAAGGCATAAAACAGATGCTATTTGCTTCTTTTAACTGATTTTGTATAAAGTATGATATCTATCTAAACTTTTCTCAGTGTCAGGTAGGGCTGCACTGTCTAGTCTCATTTTATAAGTCAAATGACTAGGCCCCTGCTCTTGAATTATCTTCAGCAGAATGGACGGGTGTTCCACCACATAACTTCTATTTTCTTTCCTTTATTTCTGAACCTATTTATCGTCAGCCAACACCTACAGCTGGTCTGCCCAGAGCTATCATTTTCCTTACCCAGTAAGCCACCCGTCAGTCTATGTTGCGGCTAATGCAGCAAAATGAGAAGGGGAAGCTGCTTTTTGTTTTAAACAATACTGATTTCATTCATACTCATGCTCTTACAGCATCAAGCTCACAAACACTAAGAGTACCTGTAAAATTCAAGTCATCTTGGCCAGACCACTAAGAGGGTTTGTGGCAATAGGCCTATGCCAAGGAGGACGAGGGATACCACCTGGAGAGCGGTCATCATATCTCTCTTGACTGGGGAACATGAACTGGTTTTTGAATGTGCCTTTCACTCCACAAGGTGCTTCTGGAGTTGACAGTGGTTGTAATCTTTTGTCTTTTCATCCTGTCCAAACTTCTAAACTAACTCTGCTGACTGACTCCTCTTTGTGTCTCCCTCTCTGGATATTTTATGGATCAAATTCTATTCTTTGTCTTCCTTTATCTTCACATCTTCAGTTCTGTCCTTCATTTTCCCAGTATGCTCACCAATGTTCTGGGATCTTGGCAGCAATCTGATCTCCATCCCACCAACACTCATGATTCTTTTAACCCTTCTGTTACTGTTTCTGCTGGTGCTTTCAGACACTTGTGTGTATTTACCAACCTTGTCTCACCTATTACAAATCTCTGCATCAATAGACCCAACTAAACCCTGGCTTTTTTTCCTCTGTCATCTAAACTGTCAGTCGCTGTGTGTAGTTCCTACCTTTTTCCTTTTCCAGTGAATGGATCCAACCACTTCCTTTCACAACAAAGAGGCAATGGTGGAATGATTTCCTCTTGCTTTCCCACCTTGGATTCTCTGCCAACTAATGCAGCAGTTAATGAAACAAGACTCCCTGCAAGACCATGCAGATAGGGAAAGTGATTTTTACTAAACTTTGTAAATCAGCTGACTCTGTTTACCCACATTTTCACCCGCAGAAGCATCAGGATGTGTGTGTCCAAGTAATACAGCAAGGACAACATGTGCATGACATGTAGGACAAGACATGCCAATACTGAATCCTCTCTACGTGTCTTAAGATCCTCTTCATTGCTGAGAACAATCTTCTTTTGGATAGACCTTATATAGCCTGTAAAAGTCAACAGTTACTGTGATCTTTTGCCTCCATATCTAGTTTCTCTCCACGTGAGTCTTAGGTAACATTGCTGAGTTAATACTCTGCTTTTGTTTTCCCTATCTAGTTATCTTCTGGCTCCGGGCCAGCTGCTTTATCTTCCTGTCATCTTATCTGATGGTTTCATTTCTTTCCTATTTGGTTATTAAATGAAACCATGCTGGGTTGTGCTGCAATCCAGGTGAACTGGCGACCTTTGATAATGCCATTATTTTAGTCCTTGTTTTACTGTTTTTTTCTCATGTTTCCACTTGCCCAAGCACATTTCCACTCTCACTTACTTCAGAACAACTGGAGTATTTATGACATAAATGTCTGCATAAGTTCCAAATAAAAGTTTGGAGTTCATTTGCAGATTAGGATTTCAAGTTGTTTTCTTTTTGTATGTTATCAATCACTAACATAGCATATGTAACTTAAATTACTAATTTTATTTGTCTATTCTGTTGGCAAACAAATTCTAGCTGGACTCAGTGTAGGAAAGCTCTTTGCTCCTGACGTGTTTTGTCTGTTTCTTTCCCGATTCTTCTGTATCTTCTTAGCAAGAACATTTTTGGTATAGGCTAACATACTGTCATAAAGCTTGCTAAGGCACATTCAGTATTTATGGACCTATCAACCTAGGATCGTGCAGTGTCTTAAGAGTTGAAGCTTATCCAATGCCCTAAAAGTAGGTGTTGTGCGTTTGCGTGGCAAGGCTTGGGTAGCAGGGGGCTACAAGGAGGTGGCTTCTGTGAGAAGCTGCGAGAAGCTTCCCCCATGTCTGATACAGCCAACACCAGCCGGCTCTAAGATGGACCCGCTGCTGGCCAAGGCCAAGCCAATCAGCGACAGTGGTAGCGCCTCTGTGATAACAGATTTGAGCAGAGGAAGGAAAAAAACTGTGATGAGATGGCAATTGAGAGAGAGGAGTGAGACGATGTGAAAGAAACAACTCTGCAGACACCAAGGTCAGTGAAGAAGGAGGGGGAGGAGGTGCTCGAGATGCTGGAGCAGAGATTTTTTCCCTGTAGCCTGTGATGAAGACCATGGTGAGGCAGGCTGTCCCCTGAAGCCCATGGAGGTCCACGGGGGAGCAGATCTCCACCTGCAGCCCATGGAAGACCCCACACCGGAGCAGGTGGATGCCTGAAGGAGGCTGTGACCCTATGTGGAGCCCGCAATGGAGCCGGCTCCTGCCAGGACCTGCAGACCCGTGGAGAGAGGAGCCCACGCCGGAGCAGGTTTGCTGGCAGGGCTTGTGACCCCGTGGGGGACCCACGCTGGAGCAGCCTGTTCCCAAAGGACTGCACCCTGTGGGAAGGACCCACACTGGGGCAGTTCGTGAAGAGCTGCAGCCCGTGGGAAGGACTCACGTTGGAGAAGTTTGTGGAGAACTGTCTCCCGTGAGAGGGACCTCGTGCTGGAGCAGGGGCAGAGTGTGAGGAGTCCTCCCCCTGAGGAGGAAGGAGTGGCAGAGACAACGTGTGATGAACTGACCGCCACCCCCATTCCCCATCCCTCTGTGCTGCTCGGGGGGAGGAGGTAGAAAATCAAGGATGAAGTTGAGCCTGGGAAGAGGCAGGGGTGGGGGGAAGGTGTTTTAAGATCTAGTTTTATTTCTCATTGTCCTACTCTGATTTGATCGGTGATAAATTAAACTCCCTTTTCTCCCCATGTTCAGTCTGTTTTGTCCGTGACAGTAACTGGTGAGTGATCTCTCCCTGTCTTTATCTCCACTCTCAAGCCTTTCATCACATGCTCTCTCCCCTGTCCAGTTGAAGAGGGGCAGTGATAGAGCAGCTTTGGCGAGCATCTGGCATTTATCCAGGCTCAACCATAACAGCAGGCCTACAGTTTTCTTGGCTTACCGCTCTGAAGAACACGTGTGTCATTCACAATGTTGCAGAGAGCTTAAAGTCTTACAGACTGTTTTGTGACAAAACAAGAGCAGAGCCAAGGCAGTGACTATCGGCTGCAACAGTCCCACGCACCTTTTGTTCAGCTCCTCCCTTGGGTTTCCATAACTTTCAGATGGAAGAGTCCCAGTCACATTACAGTCTGACGGAAATACTTCATCCCAAAGCTAGGCTGGTAATGCCTTGACTGTGCAGGGCTAGGTTCAGAGGTAACTTATAGATCTGCCCCTTTGCTGCCTTCAAACCCTCTTTAACATTCTTGATTTTCACCTGAATGCTAAACAGCGTGCTGTCTTACATGTGTCAGCCTGCAGCCTAGTTTATTTGCAAATTGGTCTCTCTGGAGAAGAATCTGAGGTTGTCTGGAGTACCGCAGCTCTGAAGGGTACCTTTGCCACTTAGTCGTTGATTCATACAGGCTAAGCTTGGCTGAAGCATTTGTAGGGGCTCAGCCTTTGGGGTCTGTGTCAATTTAAATGTTGCAGTTACCGTTTCCCTTCAGGTTTTTGTAACGGTTTGGTTTGATTTCTCTGCATTCCCATCAACTTGAGGATTATCTAGTACCACAAAGGTGTGTTTTATAACCTGTTATATACAAATCAGTTGAACTAGTTCTTCTGTGAAGTCTGATTGGATTTTACAACACTGAAAGTGCCTCGTTGGAAATGATGTATTCTGTCAGATACGGAAGTGCATAAACCTCTATGCTATCCTTTTCTGGGAAAGAGTTTCAATCTAGTCGGTTAATGGTATCGACAAAGACAAGTAGATAGTCATTTCTCCTTGCTGTGGCTTGCAGGAACCCTGCCTAAGTGATGCAAATGTCACGGTGATGACCATGGTTCTTGTGGTAATGAAGATGAATTTTTATTCTCCTTTGGCTCATTAAGGCTGTGGCATATCTGATTAATCGAGCCTTGGAGCATTTTCTTTTTTCTTTCCTGAGCATTGGTATTTCGTGCTTGTTTGCAGGATTTTCAGGATTATTGGATTAAAGCCTGCCCGCAATACAGAACGCTTCATGGCCAGTACAGCTAGCTTCCTGCTTTTGTATCGGGAGTACTGCTGCTTCTGCAAATTTCCTGCACTTATCAAAGTGATGCCTTACATGCACGTACTTTATGTCATATAGGAGTTCTTTTATATCATTTGACTAATCTTATGGTGTTTGTCACAGGCAAACTTAACCACAAAGCACCTACTTTAACCACATAACTTCATCAAATTACAGCAGTTATAAGTGATTTAGGCACAAAGTTCTGAGTAGACGAGGAAGTAGAGGTATGTGGGGAGAATATGGCAGGGTGCTTGCTGTCTCTTGCCACACAAGTTTGCATGAGAGATGCCTTGCTCTGGAGTCACATGAACATATGTTAATCACGGTCTGAAAGCGACCTCCTGGAATCCATAGTGACTCCTCTCTCCTCCAACCATGAGGTCAGGTAAAGTTATACAACTCTTGCCCCAGGCACTAAGCAATACAGGAGCTTCATGTTAAACTAATGACTGCTTAAGGTCACCGCAAACACTCGTATATAGTATCAACATAAACCATAAAATTCACATGACCCTTTTTCATTGGTTACTCAATCATTAAATATCTCTGCAGCTATCCTAGATTCATACTATAAAGTTCCACCATAGACTGGCTTTTGCATGTAACCTTCTTCCTGTGCATAGCTAAAGCAGTAGATGATGTGTTTTACCATTTGCGTCCCACTGGAACACAGCCTTATGAGTAGCAGCGTGAATTCTGAGCTCACTCTCGGTTGAACATCATGATTCTAATTTTCTAGACACTGTAGGAAAAAGTCTTTTTTTGTGGGGCACATTTCTTTTGCAGTTCATCCTGTCCCCTTGATGTGCATTTCACCTGTGTCTCAGCTCTGTCTCAGCTCCATGCCATGAGGAGCCCTGTATATTGATTGTCCCTATGCATATTGCAGTTTCCACTTTAAAATCCACTGTTGGAAATTGGTTTAATACAGAGGGGGGTATTGTGGGGGGATGGCAAGGCTCGACCGAATTGCTTGTTGTAGAAAATCCATTTTAAGCTTAGCACACGGTGTCC
>Ga0065711_1049243_pt1 | contig 11402 bp, 9 predicted proteins | sample Hoacrofraction12_FD_59098 | JGI IMG/M metagenome (GOLD analysis project Ga0065711, IMG submission 59098) | Hoatzin crop microbial communities from Cojedes, Venezuela - Epithelial fraction 12 v2 (version 2) | ecosystem: Host-associated > Birds > Digestive system > Esophagus > Crop | place... | reverse complement strand
CCAAAGGAGGGCTACAAAAATGATCCGAGGGCTGGAGCACCTCTCCTATGAGGACAGGCTGAGAGAGTTGGGCTTGTTCAGCCTGGAGAAGAGAAGGCTGCGGGGAGACCGGATTGCAGCATTTCAGTACTTAAAGGAAGCCTATAGGAAAGATGGGGACGATCTTTTTAGTAGAGACAGCAGTGACAGGACGAGGGGTAATGGTTTTAAACTAAAACAGGGTAGGTTTAGGTTGGATATAAGGAAGAAATTCTTTACAATAAGGGTTGTGAAACACTGGAACGGGTTGCCCAGAGAGGCAGTGGAGGTCCCGTCCCTGGAAACATTCGAGACCAGGTTGGACAGGGCTCTGAGTAACCTGATCTAGTTAGTGGTGTCCCTGCTCGCTGCGGGGGGGTTGGACTAGATGATCTCTAGGGGTCCCTTCCAACCCAAAACTTTCTATGATTCTATGATTCTATGAAACACAAAGGAGAATGTATGCTAATGAACGAGATCTGTATCTCTAAACTATGGCACTTTTTCTCTGCCCCTTCAGTAGAACAGGGGCAGAAAAGAAGATAAAAATCTCATGGATCAAGGTACAGGCAGTTTAATAAAACAAATTAAAAAAAAAAAAGAAAATATTACCAATGGAAGTAGAGCAAAAAAAAAAGGAAGATTTATTTGTGACCTTCCCTCAGCAGATGATGTCCAGCCACTTCCTGGGAAGCAGGGCCTCAGTACTCGTGACGTTTTTTTCAGAGGATGAATGCCTTAGTGACAAATGCCCACCATCTCCTTTTCCTGAGCTTTTATTGCTAAGCATGATGTCATAGGGCATGGAGTATCCGTTTGGTCAGTTTGGGACAGCTGTCTTGGATATGTCCCCTCCCAACATTTTGCCAGCTCACAGCTTCCTGGACTTTGGGGGTGAGGGGTAGTTGAAGAGACAACCTTGATGCCATGCAAGCCCTGTTCAGCAGTAGCCCAAAATATTGGTGTATTGTCAACACTGTTCCAGCCACAAATGCAAAGCACAGCACAATATGGTCTGCTATGCAGAAAGTTTACTCCATCCCAGCCAGACTCAATACAGGGCCAAATTTCAGGTTTCTTTGGAAGGCCTTTTCTGTCAGTTGGGACACTTACTGAGTCTGTTGTATTTCATATTTACCTGGAAAAATGTAAAGCACAGCTCATCTCTCCCCAGCAGAGATACAGAAGCTGTAACAAATCATTGCTGCAAGTACACCTTGCAGTCAAGGCTGGATTTTTATTGTATATTCTGATTATATTAAATAGTGGCTGAAGGAATGCTATAGAGGAATTGGCAGGACAGTTATATAGCTGTCCAGCTATCAGGGAAATGAATGGCCTTCTGGTCACCATTTGAAGATAAGTGTTTGGCAAAATTTGTCATCACTTGCAATCAACATGCAAAGAAGAATATAACTCCTGAATCTCTGAACTGATTTCACCTTTTTTACAAGAAAAACACAAAAAACCTGGCTTTTTTTTCAAAAAGACAGGGAAACCTAGCACCGAAAGAATGTTACAGATCAGGCCCTGCTTCATATTCTCTCCTGCCTAGAGAAAAAGAAGGTTGCCGAGCCAGGAATTTGCCTTGTCGAATCTCAAAGTTCAGAAAATGGTATTGACGCTGTGTTATAAAAATATTGACTGCTCTCTGAAGAGGAACATTCTGCTGAGGAGGTAAGTCACATTTCCGTGGACAGTTTCCATCCATTAAAACTTTTGATGCAGGATTTTATGCACCATTTTTCTTCTTGGAGTAAACCTTATACTAGCAAGAAAAGTTTCCCAGACATTTAAAGTGGGATGTAAAAACTCGCTTATACATGTACAATTTTAAGCCTGATCATACCACAGCAGAAATGACATAGAAATGTATTCATTATGAGTCAACATTATCTAATTATCCACACAAAGATCTAATACATCAGAATGAATGAATCTTTTCAGAATACCTGTGTTCCCTCATGTCACTTTTTTTTTTTCAAACCAAGTGAATTGTTTCCCAGTTCTTTGTTCCCCCACGCTCTAGATTTCTATAGTTATACCACATACTGACTTCAAGAAGTATGGGAAGATTCAATACAAAAAATCTGTGCTCATCTTTATGAAGAAAACTGATTAAAAGCACCACAGAAAGAAGTATATCAAGTGTAACCAGCATTTGCACTGTCTGTTTTCCGAACTCTTCCCTCAAAGATCTCCTTTGTGCTTCAATCCTTCCTTCCGCACACTCGCAGGTCATCACTTACCAAGAGAACAATGCAGTGAAAGGTTCACTGTGAGGAACATTCTAAGCTTTCTTTAAGAAACATCTTCTTAACTAAGCGTAATCATGATCATCTTCTGAGAGCTCTTGAAAATCCTCATACCTCTGAGTTTTATATTACCATATATAGTTATGCTGTTATTGCATGAGGATTCTTACCAAAACCAATAGATGGAGAATCTGGAGACACCAAACACCCCCTGAAAACAAAAATAAACCCATAATAAAGCAGCAAAATTATCCAGGGGGATATTTCATAAATGTCTGTTATCAATGAGCATTTTCTTGGTGGCCGTTTGGAATCAAATAAGCCCCAAAGAATCCATTTCTGTAAGATAAATTCTAAGATAATGCTCAAGAACCTTTGGAAAAAACCGCATCCTCTGTAATGTCTACTCCATCGCATGAAAATTGTGATTTTAATTAATTAATACAGTTAACAGGGAGTGCTCAGCAGTCTGATGCAGTTCTACTATTGTGTTACTTTCCCTTACAATGAATCTTTGCATTCAAAATAACACAGGGAGGTTTAGTCAAGTCATTTGTTCTCTCTTGATGAGTTTCCCACTCCAGTGTACCTTGAAGACAGTGATCATGTTTTAAAGCTCCCCTTCAATAAACTGCTCCTTTTTTTGTCCTCTCCAGCAGTGCTTGCCCACCCCAATTCCTGTTTTAAGCCATCATTTCACAGACTTACAAAAGTGAAAAACCCTCTTTCTATGCCCACCTGCTTCTGCTAGGAGCTGTGAATGCCTCCCACATTCCCTATTTCATGCTATAATTAGAACAAATATTTGAAATACAAATACTCCGTACTTCTGCTGCAGTCTCTTGTTGCTCTCCTGCCACTCTTCTGTCACTCTCCTACACTGCCTAGAAAGACTTTGACTCCTTCTTGAAAATCAATTTTTCTGCTTTTTTTACCCAAGGATTTGGTTTAGATACCTCAGCACAAGAATACTAGTCTTAAACTGCTTTATTACATGTGCTTGTGAGTCTGTGCAGGGCTTGTATTGTCCTCAGAGCCGCCAGCAGATTCTTAATTTCTGTATAGATCTGTATTTCACCTGCTCCCTCTGTATTCCTGTCTTTGTGAGCCCTGCCAAGCAGATATCCTTGCAGTAATTATTCCCTTTGAAGCAGACAATAGATACTCTGATGCATTTCAGTTTGACTAAAACTTCCCTTGTTTACTGCTTCACCCCTCAGAAAGATCCCCATGCTGGAGCTGGACCATGGAAGGCACATCACATTTTTGTTGCTTTTAGATCTGCTGACGTTGCTCTGGATACGGCAGAAGCTTTCGCTGAGGGCTGAGCCCTTTTCTGCTGCCAGACCCATAACAGTCGAGGGTCAGACCCACAGCCTCTCACAGGCACTTTCTCTGCTCCACCCACCTTGCACAGCTGAACCCAGTACTTCAGCACAGGGCCAGACTGAAGTTCAAGCCTTGATAACAGCAGCCTCTCTGGAGACAACCCGATGTAGGCTAAAATGCAGCAACAGAGCTACCAGAAATGAGCAGAGGGATGAGTTCATATTTTTCCTGTCAGTTATCTATTTGCTTGAAAACAAACAGCAAACCAATAACAACACACCATGCATCTACTAAGATGCTTGCTATGTCTTCCCACCCCCATCATGATGACTCTTCTTCAGACCTGCTGAAGTCCCACAAATCTGTCAGACTGTGAGCTAGCAAGAAGATATTCTAGGATAGTTGGAACTTATATTGTTAGGTGTGGTTTAGGCAATAGAGGCTGCTTTCATTCACATCGTGTCTATTACTCTTCCAGTCTTTCCTTTAATGTTTCTGACACTTTGATACCCCCGAATTTTTAAAGGATACTAGCCTATGAAGGAGAAAACTGCTGAAGCGGGAGTGAGGAAATGCATTGGTTTTACTGGAAACACACTCTACAGATCCAAATTTGAAACTATAGTTGTGTACCTAGTTTAGAGCATGTTCCACTGAGGCAGTTACCAAGACACTCTCCATTAAGGAAAGTGTGGGCAGGTATCCTTCTTGTGCCTTTGCTTCAGTGGACTGACTCCACCGAGTGGTCCTGGAGCCCTGAAAAGCACAATTGAAAAGCACTCTCCCTCCCATCACCAACTGTGCCCTTGACACCTCTTCTGTCTGTGTTTCTGGTTATAAGAAAAAGATTCATCCAGAAAAAGAAGTCAATGCAGGAGTTTACCTGAATCCTCTGTAAAAACAGCAGCTCTTGTGAGGAATGACTGTTAAGAAATTCACTCAGATCATATTCAGACTGCCTTACTGGGAAATATCCAATTTTTTTTCTGTTGATGATCAGTATACATGTGCTAATTGAATCCACTGATAGCATGAAGGGTGGAGGTTTGGAATGAAGGGTGGAGGTTTGGAAGGCATGGGACTCTACAACTTTGCTTTCCTTATCTCACATAAACACATATCTTACGTCTATCTTCAGAACTAGAACAGGTGGTGGAAGTACAGCCCTCTACCTAAATATCTCTATTTGTTCCTTCCTCCTTTGCTTGCCTTATTGAAATCTGAAATTCTTCCGCTGCTTTATCTATATACCACTGAGAACAACGGGGCCCTCATCTTGTTTGCTAGAGTAGTGAGATGAATTCAACTGTACATGCACAACTGAGAAGAAGAAGAGTGAAGCAGAACTGTTTGTGGAGTCTGGAATCAGTTCTGTCTTGTGTTTGGATGCTCTGTGATTACAGCTGCATCTCTCGTACACAGGAGCTGTTATCTTCTGAAATGTAGTTCTGATTCAAATCAGACCAAAATGTTTTTTCCCTAGGTTTTTGACGAAGCAGAAATGAGAAACTGACATTCTTGTCTATTTCCATTGGAGATCTTTGGGTAAAGTGTAGTGAGCCACACGTTTTGAAAGAAATATTCGAGGCTCAGGACACAGGAATGCTCCTACAAAACTTCTTGTATGCCCAGTACTAATTTTGATACAGTATTTGATTTTACAATTTTGCACAGTCTTTTGTAAGCTATCTCTGGCTCATTCAGGTTTCAGTTTCCACAAGATAGTAATATGTGCCTTTCCATCACTACATGCAGGATTTGACTGATGCATTTGCCTTCTGTGGCTGGTTGTGCCATGGTCTCACCTCAATATTAGTCTGACATATCATTGTAGGGCATACCAAGATCTGGGACTTGGCAGCACTCCCGCATATGCAAGATTAGACTTAGCATTATGAAGTTAATCACATTTTTTAATTTATTTCCACCAATCAGTGCCTTAAAATGAATTATTAATTTTTTTATGATTTATTTTAAGATGTTTATCCATACATTTTTTTTCTGTTACGAGTGTACAATTTCAGAGAAGACAAAAAAAGGTCAGCTTGTTTAGTCTAGTGAAATGGAGTCTGAAAGCGGTATGATTGCTCTCTGTAAATACACCAGGAAAGTAAACACCAGAGGAGAGAGAAGAGCTGTTTAAGCTAAGGACAATATTGGCACAAACAGGGAAAAAAGCTTGACAGTGAATACCAGGTTTACCGCTGCAAGAACCTGAATGGTTTTCCTGTTAGTGGGGTTGAGAATGAAAAACCCTACAAATATTTAGGATTCTGTGACATATTTCCCCGAGATGGAAGGGTTGAAGTCAAGTATCCAGGAGGTTCCCTCCTGCACAGTGTTCCTGTATTTAATGTGTTTATCTTTAGAATGATTATCTGGCTAAAAATATCAGCACAGTACAGAGATACTCAGCTTGGAAATATCAATCCAAAAGGTTTATTCTTACTCACAATAGAAAATTGCCAGTAGTAAGAATCTGAAAGTCTTATTAATCATAGAAACATTAATCATAGGTTGGAAAAGACCTCTAAGAAAAGAGAGGTGCAGAAATCATCCATGAAGGACCTAGCATTATGTCTTCATCAGTTGTCAATATTGCACATATTTGCAAGCTGGATAGTACATTCTTGTCCTGTATTCCGACCAATAGCCCTTCTGGTTTGTTCCCATGTGTAGTAAGCAAGACAAATGTGTTCATGATATTGTCCCTAAACTTCTACCCACACCCTGGCTAGCTTGTTTAAAGCTACCTCTGCTGTCTCACTGACAGCATCTTTTCCTGAGTATTGCTGTGTTTGATCTAGCCTTCAGTCAGCAGCAGCATCTACTAAGTGAAGAATCATATACTCATCATAGTCCATCAAAATAAAATACAGAAGACAAGTAGACAATTCTCTGTCTATGGAGAATGGAGAAACACTTCTTATCATGTGATAAAATATGAGTGAAGACCAAGCAAATCAGCTGATAGCGAAGGGAAAGAGTATTTTTGAGAGTGACTGGTTGCTGCCAGTGAGATTCATCCTAATCTGCATGGAAGGGCCGAGGCCAATGGCTCTTCTCTGCCTGATGAAGGATTTACCTGATCAGCGTGAATTTGGTGAAGCATCTCAGGAGGCCTGTAAGCATGCCAAAGCATATACCTTATTTATATGTACAAGGACTGCATTCAGTCTTAAGAATTGCATGATAACTAGTACTAATAAGCAGATAAATAAATAAAAAGCCTATTCCCTGTGTGTAGCAAAGGTACCCAGAGATACCTAACTCTTAATACATCAGCTAGGTAGCTTTCCACTGGATCTGCTGCAGTACACCCATATGGAAGGAGAAAACATGACCCAGGTTTCCTGATGCCAGATATATTTCTGTTAGTGATAAGTTAATGCAGAGAATGTTGTCTCTAAACACCTGTCCTGATAGTGTAGCGTTCTCACAAAAAATACCCCTCAAGAAGTCTGCTCAGCAACACTGCACTTAGTCTAATATTGTGTTTCCATTTGTGCAGCAGTGTACTGGCCAAAGGCCCTAAGCAGGGCATTCAAGTAGGGCTACAGGAACACTAATAAATCTTAAATTAAAGTGCCATAGATTATTAACTCAGTTTTTCTGTAAATCCCGTACTGCTACTACCTGGAATAAAACCATACTGCAAAGCTGCTAGCCAGCATAGAACATCGTAATACTGGGAGTACAAAATTCTGGCCGTGTCATCATGAACAGCTTTGAGACTTACCAGGAAAGCTCTACCACACTAGCACAGGAAACTTGATCAACAAAGTCAGCTGCTAGATAAGGAAACACCGCTGTTATTAATTTATTGTCCTGGAAAGATTAACAGATCAGGATTAGCACTGTAACACTTGGCTTCCAAAGGAGTGTGACAGGTCAGGTATCCAAGTTGTTCCTTGTGGTCGTACTCCTGGTTTCACCCTAAACCTTGCCAATTAAAACAAACAAAGAATAAAATACATCACTTCCATAAAATTTTTATATTCAAAATGTGAATAAAACTTGGCTGCTGACTGTATACATTTGATCATCTACTTTAACAACATGTTATATCTAAAGGATTTTGCTCTTTTCTCAGCCTTCTCTCCAGAATGCCTTTTTTGTAGTTAGGAACATAAACATATATTTACAACTTGCACTCTGTGGGCTTGGGAACTTCCGCATTCCTCTTCCACCTTTACTCCAAGGCTGTGCAGATAGCTTTTGCAGTTGTTCAAAATGATCTGCAAGAGTTAAATACCTGACTCTTCATGGTAATCAAAGATGTTCTTGACTGAAGGAATATTTTCAAAGATCATAATTCTAATGCAGAAGTCTTTCTCCTTAGTTCCTCTTGACCATTCTTATGTGCCACAGAAATTCTGTCACTAATTTCCAATTTTATAATTCAATCTGAGTGACATTACAAAGTCCCACATCTTAATTCTCTTCGATGACCGAAATAATCGTTACACATATACACGTATAAAATATACTCCTGTGATCATAGAACCCTGAAGACAAACAGCTATACATGTCTCCAGTGCTGCCTTCCTCTTAGTTTTTCAAAAGGACAAAACATTAAAATAAATGATGTTAGAGACAACTAAGCAGGAGACACTTAGTGTAATAGGAAAATGTATTCACTTTGTTCCTTAGTACTTTTTCGTGAGAGGCTCTGAAAGGATTTTTAAAAGCTTTCTGTAAATAGCTGTCTGATACCTCCAGGACTTTGACAGGACCTCAAAATGCATCACCCTGTGCAGAAGTATACAGAAATTATGATTAGTATTGCGCAATCATTTAGGCCAACAAAAACCGGAGACAAAAAGTTGTACTTTGACAGACTGAACATGCACTTACAAGAAATTCTTTTACAAAGCAAATTGATGAATGGATCTAATGAAGATCATGCCTTTTTTTAGGACTGTGGCAACTAAATTGTTCAAGCAGCTGTACAGACTGACTGAACTAGGACCTGAGTTGTAGCAGCTAAGTGCTGTCATCTCTGATTAGTGATACCACGTCTAGAGCTGCTTGCCTCAGGCACCTTTTCAAACGCCGGAAATAATCCTAGAGGTTTGAGTAAGTAGGAGGAGGGTAGCAATAGTCTAGGACAGAAATTCATTATTAAGGGGCAAATGGAAAATCTAGCATGGCTATTACAGAAGCCCTCAGTGTAAGTCTGAGGAAACTAATGATCTCATCCACGTCCACTGAATTCAGCAGGAACAGATTCAAGTTCATAAAAAAAACCACCAGTAAGACTTCCTACCAAACTTCTGTGACTTCTAAAAAAATAATTTAGAATGATATCATCACTTTTGGAATATATGAGTTTGATTATATAATTTTATCAGTTTATTTTCAAGTTAATATTCTGTTACTGATATAAATAGTTGATCATTTGAGCATTGTGTGTTTGTATATACATAAATATACATTATACATATACATAATCCATTTTCTTTCATTTATAGAAATGGATGCCTTAGAATCTGCCCCTAAAGCCACTGAACTTCTATACAGATGCAAGAAACTGCTGCCAGAAAACTCCTTTGTGTCCTTAGTCATTAAGCTTTCTTCCATTATTCTTTCTTCCAGGCTGCCTCATCAGTTCACATTTCAGACAATATTGTTGCCCTAAGTCATAATAGAAAGAATACATTTCTATTTTGTGTTTTACTTGAGAGATAAAATGTAAAATCTCATTATCTGATAGCTAGGTGATGCAATGTGTGTGTTTTAGATTTTAATTAAATTGAAAGTTTAACATGCCTGAAAACACAAAATGAAAAATACCTCTGAAAAAGTTCAGAATTCAAATGCAGTCTTCTGCAGAATTATCCAAATATTTTATGCTAGCTAGCTTGATACATCTATTCCTGATTCTCTGTGCTATGTAACAATCCAGGGGTTAATCTGCCTTGCCAAGGAGCTGTTTACATGATGGATGGGTGTATCCTAGCCTGCAGTCTGCACTGTGGATAAGCTTATAGCCAGTGAACAGCAACAGCCCATGCGCGTACTTTTTTCCTTCCTCATAAGTAGTGATGAGCATGGGTTGGTTTGTGATGAAATGGTTCATGGTTTTGGTAGTTAAGGTCATGTCCTGCTAGAGAAACTTCATTAAGTTAGGCAATACCCTTCACAAATTGCTGGGTTATCCTCAGCTCACCGACAGCACCCAACTCTGGGTGGCAAATCCTCAGTCTTCATGCAAGCTGCTTCCCCAGGGCCACCATGTCCACCTGACCTTCAGAGGAAGATGCTGCTATTGCAGGTATGCAAATCTCTTGGGACCAGACTCTGTTATTCAGACAACTATGACAGCATGGCATTTTTTAGGGCTTGGCACTGACAGCCATCCCTGCGCCTTCTCTGTCAGCCTCAGCAGAGGATAGCCCAGGTCCATATAGATGTTTAAAAAGATTTATTTATTTCCCTGAGCAGACATTTTTTTTTTGCAGCCTGGGATGCACAGGTGAACTGCTGAAATTCACTTCAGTGTTGGAATTGGTCTGCCTCCTTTTTTTGCTTTCTAAATGTTTTCCTTGCTGCCAAGGAAACCTGATGCAGTAAGAGCAGTTCAGAAAGCCTGCACATGGCTCCTGTTGCTAAGGTAACAACTGAGGATGCCTGCAGGTCCCTGTGTAGAGCTCTTAAGTGCAGTTGTGCACCTGGAGGGCTGAGATACACATGGGTGAAAAGGCTATGGAGAAAACAGAACTGCTATTTTTCGTTTTGGTTGATACCATGAAGGTCTTTAGTATTTAGTGTCTGAGATTGATTTTTCAAAATCATAGCGAAGAGAGTATCTCCTATATTCCCTTAGCACTGCTGCCTGCCTCAGCTTGCAATCACTTGTGCACAAAGCAAATAATCAAGTAACTACTGTAACTGCCATATCCAATTCCCCTCACTCTCTTGCTGAGTTACTCCAGAGAGATGGATAAGCAGGAGACATAGACAGGTGTGATCTGTTTGGAAATGGAAATGATGACTCTTCAAAAGTTTTTTTGTACATCTGTCTAACTAGTATACAAAAATAGTAGCAACTTTCTAAGAACAGTGCAAATTATGTGTATTGCTAAACCACATACTGGAAGGATATTAGGTTAGTTCTCAAGACTCCCAGTGATATTTTAAATGTGTCTCTTCTGAGTTGAGGTTATATATACAAAGTTACATAGCAAATCTGATGACATTTCTAGTTGTATCCCACAAGGACTGACACTTGTCTGCTCATTAGTCGACCTTCATGTGCTTCTCATCAGACATGCATAAGCATGTTCAGCTCTTTTACTATAAGGATACTTCTCTTACACTCCACTCCAACTTTTCACCTTGTATCTTAGCCAAATTTCTTATACTAATAAAATAAAGATTCAAAACTAGTTGCTCAAACAAATTATTGATCAGAAATAAATTGAACACAGACAGCAAGTAACAATTTGAGATGTGAAATAAACGAAGTTTCGTATGTCAATCCAGTGTATTCAGTACACATGCCGAGTGCTTCTCTTCAAATAGGTACACAGTTTCCTAAGCCTCTACATTATTTGCAATATGTGAACTCTGGGTATATAGATTGTTGTAGCCCTCTCTCCTCATTCTTCAAGGCATAAAATTGTTAACAGGTACACAAGCCATCGTGCTCCTCATCTTGTGGACTGGCTGAATCACAGAATCACAGAATCACAGAATAGTAGGGGTTGGAAGGGACCTCTGTGGGTCATCTAGTCCAACCCCCCCGCCGAAGCAGGGTCACCTACAGCAGGCTGCACAGGACCTTGTCCAGGCGGG
>Ga0065711_1012188_pt1 | contig 11402 bp, 7 predicted proteins | sample Hoacrofraction12_FD_59098 | JGI IMG/M metagenome (GOLD analysis project Ga0065711, IMG submission 59098) | Hoatzin crop microbial communities from Cojedes, Venezuela - Epithelial fraction 12 v2 (version 2) | ecosystem: Host-associated > Birds > Digestive system > Esophagus > Crop | place... | reverse complement strand
GCGCTGGGGCTGAGACCTCTCCCCTCCCCCTTCCTTTTCTCGTTCCTTTTCCCCCTTCCCTTTCCTTTTCTTCCCCCCTTCGTTTTGTTTTCCTTCCTTCCCCCCCTTCCTTTCCCCTTCCCCCTGGAGATCCCCCTGAGCAGAAGCGTGAATCCCCAGATCCGCATACGTCTGCTTAGAGCTGCAGGGTGAAGACGGAGGTGTTTGTGGTGGTGGGACGGGAAGTAGCGGCCGTACAAAAGCGCAAACCTGAGGAAAGAATCTCAGAGCAGAAGGTTGCGTCGGCTCTGAAATGCTGCGGGAGGGCGTGAATCCTGCGTGCCTCGGGGCTTCGCTAGAGGGGCATCTGTGGGGGGAATCTTAGATGCACTCCGGCGCATTCTGCTCTGTGGAGAGGCGTGAGAGCCGTGCGAGGTCGGGCTGTGAGAACACCAGAGCGCAGGGCAGAAGAGGTGAGTGCTGCCCTGGACTGTAAAGCAGAGGAACCACCGTGCAAATCTGAAGCCCGTTTGGTGAAACACCTGGTGAATTTGGCTTAAACTGCTTTCCCCTGAAAGCAACCATGGGGAGCCTGCGTAGGGGTGCTCAAAGCTGGCGTAGATAATTTAGGTGTGATTAATGAGGGACTGACCTGTCTGGGAGCTAAGAATGATCTGGGTGATTCCTCAAGATCCCAGGTAGCAGACCTCTTTGCTGCGAGCCTGTTGAGAGCCAGCGGGCTTTTACAGTGTTTAATTAGACTGAGGCATGTGCTGCTGCAGGGGACTGTTAAGGCTCCAGAGTATCTAATTGCCATCACTAACTTAAGTTCTGTTTCAGATTTTTTTTCCTCATATTCCTGGTTTTATATCCATCTGCAGTATAAACTGGTGTTCAGCACTGTGTGGATAGAGAGTGTTCCATGTTTGCTTCAAAGTTATGGGGAGTGAGAGGGGATTCTGTCTTCGTTTAACTTGATTCTGACAGGCAGCAGCCGTTTACTATTCCAGCAAAACAGCTGGCCATAAATAACGCGGCAAGTGCTGTGTCAGTGACTTCAGACTAAAAGTAGAGGTACTGAGTTCTCGGGCGGCGACCTCTGCTCTTGCAGGTAGCCCTCTGTTCGCTCGTGCTGGAGTCCGTTCTCTTCAGAGGAGCCTTGTTTTAGGACTCCTTCGGGTGTGGTGAATAAAGCCATGCTGTGCTGGAAACCGTGTGGATGAAGGTGTTCACCTCTGATGGACAGGGCCTGAGGTCCTTGAGCATTACTTGGAAGGATGCTTGTAAAAGAAAGATTAAAGTAGAAAAGCTTATAAATATCTGAAAAGCAAAGTAACATGCTGAAAACACCTTTTGTTTTTTTTCATTGTTCAACATTCATGCTCCTCTCCCCTCAAAAAAAGCCAGACTAAGTAGTGACACCCTGATTTTTGTACTAAGAAGGTAGCATTCATCTTTAGCACAGGAAGCATCCCTTAAAAATAAGGTTATTTTTGGAAGAGTGCAGAGTACTTTTGAGAAATCATTCAACGTGGACGCTATTCAGCTTTTATTAGAAGTTTCAGCCAGCAGGTAGGTAACAAGCGTGCTGGCAGTCCCCCCATTTGAATTCTTCTCTGTTGCTTTTTTCCTGTAGGATCTGATGAGCACAGTGTCAGGAACTGTAGCCTTTTTCCTTTGTGAAGGGCGTAAATTGCATAGCCACGTGCCATATTCAAAGAGGTTTTCTTGTGTGCTTTCAGAGTTTGGAGCCTCTTCCCATGGGTGGGCCAGACTTTGGTGCCCTGGGAGAGGAAGCTGAACTGGTTGAAGTTGAACCCGAGGCCAAGCAGGAAATTCTGGAAAACAAAGATGTGAGTACCTGAACAGCATCCGGATTTTTTCCTGAAGAGGAATGTCTTGGCACCCTTGCTTGCTTATTTCTACCAAGGGAGCTTTCTGAACTGTGGCTTGAGATGTGAAAAAGTTAAATTTAGTTCTGTGAATTTCATCAGATGTTGTCGGGTTCCTGTTCTTTTTCTCCCTCCCGTAGGAGTTGTTATTAAAATTCAGCTCTGAGCTGAGAGACCTGTTGCCAGATGCTGCTTTCCCCTCTCTCTCCTAAGAGATTGCTGGTTGGGAGCAAACCAAGCAGCTGCCCTCAGTCTGCTGCAGTGCAGTGCTAGCCAGGTTAGGACAAAGTGCCCCCACCTGAATTAGGTTACTAAGAGAAATGCTGACTTCAGCAGAGGATGGTCATTTTTTTTTTTTTTAATGTTTCACCTGTGAGAGTGTGTCTTGTCTTGCCCTGCAATCTGTTTAGCCATGGTAGAGGGGTGAGATATCATGCACTATCTTAGTTTTTATTAAAGATTTCTTTTCTCTTGCAGTACTCAGAGTCATCCTCTCTAGAAGCTTGGTAATAACATTTGGTTTTTATTTAGCTCGTGATTTATATATTCTGATAGGGGTTTTTTTCAGCAATTTGAAGTAATGCTGGGTTGCTCTTCTGCTGCTGTTTTATTATATGTGAATACATGAAAGCTTTGCAGATTATTATTTTTGGACACCCATAAAATTATAATAGACTGAAAAGTTTGGAAAACTAAGGGAAATGCAATCACTGTAGTCCATTTGTACCGGCTGACCGGGAGGGTGTTGTGATCTGAAGATAAATTTATCTCAGATGGGTATATAACAAGGTGAATGATTTTAAGAAAATATAAAACCTTATAATGGTGGTGTTCTTAATACACATTTTAAAGTACAACGCTCCAGTGGTAGTAATAATTTTAATAGAGTTTAAATATTTATGGCTTGTAAGTTTTTTTTTGTTTTTATTGTAACTCTTCGCTTATGTGTAGCTGATACAAGAAAGAGCCAACTACGACTGACTACAGGTTTTGTCTTGTGTGGCTTAATAACTCAGTGTGGCTTCTGCAGTGACGTCCTTGTCCATACAACTCTTGTCAATCAAATCTCAGCAGCTGCAGTCCGTTACTGCCTCTTCTGCTGCAGCCAGGATTTGGTTAGTGTTAGAGCTCTATTTTCTTTCATTTTCGTGTTAAGGGAACAACTTTCCAGAATTGTAGATAACATTAATTTCTGATAACGTAGGCTAGCAGTAACCAGCCTAGGAAGCTTCAGGGTTTTTCACTTGGACAACAGCGCAGTGGTCATTTTGATACTCATTGTTAGATCCCAGTTCAATATTTGTGTTTAAACGTCTGCTCTGTTCAGGTGGTGGTTCAGCACGTGCACTTCGATGGGCTCGGAAGGACCAAAGATGACATTATCATGTATGAAATCGCTGATGTGTTCAAGGCTAAAAATCTCATTGATGTAAGTACTGTGGTGACTATCAAACCTACTGTTTAAAAACTCAGGTGACCATTTTCTCGCTTTTTCCTGCTTTGGGCTGCTCCCTTCAGACGTGGGGCGACTTCGTTGAGTTTTGTGATGATTCTGATCTTGTGATATGGAAGCCAAACTTCAATATGAAATACTGGCAGATACTGTATTTTCTGATGCATTCAGCTTAAAGATGTTGTGAGGTGACAAACAGTTACTCTCAGATCACTTTTTCAGCTTCACTCTTTCCATCTGAGAATTGCTGACTGTGTAGGTGACAACTTCTGTCAAAGTGGCTAAGATAAACGGTTGTATCTCAGCACAGACAACTGATGCCAGTCCCCACAGCGGATCAAAGTGTGAGTTAGACCGTATGTCCTTGCACTTTGTAGGTGGTGATTCCTGCTGGAGTGTGACTGGCAACTAGACCTGTAAATTGGTCTAAATTTAAACAGATTGGGGTGTTTGGGTTTTTTTTGTGAAAAGCATGGGCCCTGTAAATAGGTGTGTAGGTTTTAAGTGCTGAAGCATATTTGAATAATAGGTTTAAATATTAGAAGAATTAGGATGCAAGCTAACAGAAGGCAGGAATTGAGCCGTATGCTCTGGGTTTGATTTATTTCTTTACAGATTCAAGTGCTAAAGTGGTTGTGATCCGCCTTGAAGGCGCATATATGTGTCTTCGTATGCAAAGTCTGTGAATATTGTATGACTTTGCATTTTAACTATCATATTGTAGTTATTTTTTGATAACATGAAAGACTGAGCTACCTATCTCGTCCTGTAGGTGATGAGAAAATCGCATGAAGCTCGTGAAAAGCTGCTTCGTCTAGGAATCTTCAGACAGGTGGAGGTTCTGATTGATACATGTCAGGGTATGTATTGCCTCATTAATCCCCAGCTTTCTCCTCATACACGTGTGGGCATACGTATACCTGTAATGTATGTATTTCCCTGTGCAACAGGTTGGAGATTTTTAGTGTATAGAACTTACTCATATACCTTTATATATTTTTAGATGTACTTGTAGGTGTGCCAGACATACGAATGTGTCTACATCCGTTATCCTTATGAAAAAGACGTGTTTGCATGTTGTGTGTAGAAGTGTGTATATATAAATATTACTTGTACACACGCAAAAATGAGTGAATTTCCAGCACTAAAATACTTCACAGTACGGAAGCCTTAATCCAAAGTTTCGGAGGAACGCTTGAGGAAAAGCTTGGAAATGTGTCCCGTGCTTCCGTGTGTGACACGTCACGTAACTGACGTTGTATCCGCGCATCCCTGGTGCTTAAGGAAATGGTTGTACCCGTCTCGGTGCTTGTGGTTAAAAATGGGCGTACAGCGTGTGTGGGGCAGTGAGGCTCAGCTGGCGTTCGCGCGCTGGTGGGTGCTGTTCGGACTCCTGGCTGCTTCTGCCGGCAGAGGGAAGCTGTGGTACTGGAAGGAACGGCGGTGCAGTCCCGCAGGTAGCTGGCGGTGGGATGCTGTCCCCTTGGCTTCAAGCAGAACTGGGTACCCTTGGCAGCTGTCGTTCGGAACAGCCGCCGTGGCCAGAGCCCTGCGGGAACCAGGCGGTTTCTGTTGTTGAGCATTTACCCACAGGGTGCCGAGAGCACTGCCCTGGGGACCCTAGGGACGCTGTTCTCACCATGCCCGGACCACTTTGAATTTCTGTTTATTCTAGTGCAAGAATTTGCATGCATCTTTGCTTTTAGTGAGTTGGTAACAAACAAATGTTACTATGTCATAATTAAACGAACACGTTGATGATTAAAGCCAGCCATGCTGTGATTGAGCCCAGTTCTGCACTCATGTCCAAACGACATTGTTTTCTCAAGCCAGTTTTCTCTGTAATGTAGACTGTTCTTATCATCTAATTCAAGCAGTTTTCAAATGATTCAAGTCATCTTCTGTCTGCATTTTTTTTCAGTAGCTCTGTAGAGATAACATAAGTTTGTCGGTTGGTTTGTTTGTTTATGCAGGAGATGATGCCCTTCCGAATGGTTTGGATGTAACCTTTGAGGTGATGGAATTGAGAAGACTGACTGGAAGCTACAATACTATGGTTGGCAACAATGAAGGCAGTATGGTATGGATTATTTCAAGTAGTTATTAATTCCTTTTGATAGTCCTCTTGCTTTCATGTCTCAAACCTAGCAAGGAATTCGGTGATTAAATAAGTGAGGACTTGATCCAGGCCAAATTATTTTCTTGATCCAGCTTTACGAAGGCTTTGCCAGACCTTTGTCTCTAAAGAGCCTTTGTATTAGTCAGGCTTTCATTCAGCAAAAGCCTATTTTGAGCTAGGGGAGAATGCTGTACCTTCCAAATGAGTATGTTAATTTTTCAGTTCTTAAAGTTACTTAAATTATTTCTTGACAATATTTAAGACACTTTATCTACTGGAGAGGTTAGTGAGGAGTTTGGCATTTAGTTTCTATGAGATCTATTTAAAGTGTTTTTCCTCTCAGTCGCAATGCTCTATGTTTGACATGGAAGTTGTTCTTGGTTTTCACTGTTTTAGCCCAGTGCCGGTTATTCCGGACAGCAAAATGCAAGGTTTTCCAGAACCGTACAAACTGCGGCGCTTGTTTCCATTTGATTCAATTAAGGAGGCATCAGATGAAAATGTTGTGTGAAAAATACTTAGCAGTTGGCAGACAAAGTGACAGCCGTGCTGCGGTTCTGTTGATGGCCTGGGAGCAGCAGTGCTGCTGTCGGTAGCGCGTGCTTGCAGGTGCTCGTTCCTGCACCCGTTCTGCCTTCTCCTGCCGCTGTGCCGCTGCGCCTGGGGCTGGTGGATAAGCCAGATCAAGGGACTCATCCTTTTCTGAGCAGGGGTATTTTTAACCTGGATAACGTGCATGACTCAGGTGATGGTGTTTTGCACGCGCAGGGGGGATAAGGACTCGGCGAGCGGAGAGCTGCTTGTGCAGCTCTGCGGCTGAGGTCGGTGTCCACGCTGTCGGGGCCTGACTGAAACCGGAGGGGAATCCTCCCGGTTGGTGCCAGCGCATTTTAAAGCAGTCTGAAAGCTGCTGTGGTTTCTCTTTTTGTACTTGGCGTCCCCCTCCATTTGATTTTAATTTGTTGCAGAGAAGTAAAACGTTTGGATGATATAAAAGCATGACTGGTAGACACTGGTATTGGCAGTAGAGATTACGTTTCCTTAAGAGTTAGGTAGTTTTGACATTTAATCTGTTGAATTCACCTGAAGCCGACACATATAACATTTCATAGTAATAGCCCTTTGGGTTAGTGGTTTCTGGTTAGCTGGATAATTGCGTAGTAGCCGTCACCACAAAGTTCGGGTGGCTGATTTGCTGCCAATAGCTGTTAGACAAAGGCAGGCAGGGTTTGGTAGCTTTTTTACGTTCTTTTAGAACAGAACACACAACAGTAGAAGAGTCCTGGTGGCATCTGGGCTTGGAGGAAACCTGCTCTGTCCTTGCTGCCAGAGGGCCAAGCGCTGCCAAAGGGACGCAAGGGATTTGTGCCAGCACGGGCAAAAGGTTTAACTGGTTTCTGGCGAATTGTGCTGGTGTGCTGCCCTGCTGTCGAGGCTGATTGCAAAAGCAGCTTGTTACTCAAAACACAGATACAGGGGTGAGAATGCGGATGAAGTCAGTAGCTCCCAGACAGCAATAAAAATTGGGTGGTTAACTGTGACTAGTGCTGTTGTGATGGCTTTTGCTGCCAGTGAAAGAGAAGCCTGACTTTGAAGAAACATGTTCAGTTACAACTATATTTAATGTTTTCATTTCTCATACTCATGGTAGATACGTTTGTCTTCAGCATGCAATGAAGATGCAGCACAGCAAACCACATGAAATGCTGTTGGGGGTTTTTATTTTCCGTAGGTGCTTGGGCTCAAGTTCCCAAATCTCTTTGGGCGTGCAGAAAAGGTGACCTTCCAGTTCTCCTACGGAACCAAGGAAACTTCGTACGGCCTGTCATTCTTCAAACCACAGCCTGGAAACTTTGAAAGAAAGTAGGAGATGCATTTTTGAGGACTTTTTTATTTTAGCGAAGGAATATAAAACAATCAATAAGATCTTTAACTGAGTAATAATTAAATTTATTCCTTTGCTGAGGGTCTGTTAATAATGTAGCAGAGCTGGCTTCTGAAGTTTTTCTGAAAATTTGAAACTCCACCTACTTAAACAGTTTCACTTTCAAACCCACCAGTAATGTTGTGTTGCAGTTTTTCAGTGAACCTCTATAAAGTAACTGGACAGTTCCCTTGGAGCTCTCTGCGCGAAACTGATAGAGGAATATCGACGGAGCTCAACGTAAGTGTAGCACAAGCGTTCGTGGAACACATGCTTTATTTGCATTTAATTCAGGTCACAACTGGCTTTCGCAAATACTTGGTTTACTTTTTTAAGGATTGAAACACTGTGCACAGGAGTACCCTGTCATTATTTAAAAGAGATGAACAATTTTTAAATGAGAGAGGTAACATACCTTAGTCGTTTTGTTAGAATTCAATCTTATTTTGGCCATATAAAAATACCAATGTGTTTTTCTCCAGCTTTTTAATGTTTAAAGTATCATTTCAGAGGGGCAGCTGATTGCCTAACTCACTATATCAGCACAATTCAAGATATTTTTTGTTTGGGATGGATGAAGTAGTGTGCACCTATTTGGAGAAACTCGCTTGGCTGGAGCAGAATTAGCATTACTCTGAAATGAAAAAGGCTTTGTCTCTGATCCAAGAAATTTAGAAAGAAAAAGCATAGAATCGTGCATAAATAAACTTTAGAGAGAAAGATTTTTCAGGGAAATATTGATTTCAGTCTTGTAGCAAAAATTTTTTCCTGTCTTACTCAATTCTTTATTTGTAGTTTCCAATGTGGAAGACCAACCATACGCTGAAGTGGGAGGGTGTGTGGAGAGAGCTTGGCTGCCTTGCTAGAACAGCATCCTTCTCCGTTCGAGAAGAAAGTGGACACTCTCTGAAGTCTTCTCTCTCTGTAAGGCTTTTTCCTGACAATTACTTTAAACACATTATTTTGTGTCATTTAGTACCTACGAGTGATGCCAAAGGAGCTTTTTGTGGTGTGTTTTACTGCAGCCGTCTTTTGCTGTGTTTGGTCATTCAGAGTCATCCAGGAGCTCCAAGCAGAAAACATCCTTTCATGGTTGACTGCTGCGTTTGGACGGCTGCCTCGGCTGCCTGGTTCTTCCTGCAGGGTCATCCTCTGTCTCTCTTTGCAGGACTGTCTTGTTGTGTAGAAGACAGGAGCAGTAAATTTCCTCATCCTACAGTTGCTGTGCCCTTTCTAAACACGCGTTCATATACCAGTTTTTGGTCACTTGTCATCTTTAACTTGTGGCTTACAAATTGTAGGAGATAAACTGTTTGCAGGTTACTGTCACAAAACTGGTGATTTACACTGGGGCATCGTTGCTGCTATGGTTTTGGTGTGTATCATGGCTAAAAGGTGTAAATATATATATATATATATATTTGATGTGGCTTCTAAAGTCAGAACCAAGTTAGTCTGTAGGTACATTGTTCCCAAATCCATGGAGCTACACTAGCCTGAGCTGGAGCTGTCTTCCACTGCGTGCACAGTTTTTGAAGGAAAATAATAGTGTCCCTCTGTGGTATTCAACAGAGATGAGAACCTAAAAACAATTGTTTGATTCTTTTCAGCATGCTATGGTGATTGATTCCCGGAACTCTTCAATCCTGCCAAGACGAGGTGCTTTGCTGAAAATTAATCAGGTAGTGTTAAATCATGTACGCTCTTACTGGATTTTATCTAGAAGTGTGTTTGAGTAGTGTTAAAAATGTCTGAAGTTAGATATTAATCATAAATTGACTGGGAGACAGTGATGGTCAGTATTTACTTTTTATCTTTACAGTGTGTGCCTTTCAAAATCACAAAACCTTTTTTATGGTGGCAAAGTTTCGTTTGTATACCGTTGGTCAAACAGCACGGCCATTTCGGCTCACCGTTAGCGTTAAATTATTTATTAGCTGAGATATACTGTCAGGGATAGTGTTTACACGTTACAGTAAGTATTAGTCCCTGTTTTCTAACACTGTAACGTAGGAGTACCAGACCATGGTCCTGTTGCCACTTACAGAGTTTGTAAGTCTTAGAATTAAAAATTAAAGACTGGGTAACAATAGCTCTCAAAGGCATACGCTTACCTTTTTGGCATGGAAATGGTTTTCACTCTGGCTTTTAGAAAAGCTGCCTTCTCTGCTGTATGGGTCAGTGCGTGAGACGCATTAATGTCTGCAGTGCTTCAGAAGCAGACTGCTTTGAAATGTCGTCGGTACCAGAAGTGCTGGTGTTCCTGTGAGCAGCTCTGAACCACTCTGAGTGCGAAAGGTGGTTACAGTCGGGGTTTGGTTAACACGTCGTTTGTTGGACGCTGCTTCTAGCGCCAAGTCAGTCACTTCGCTTTTGTTTTCAACTGTCGCTGGTGTAATGCAGCTGCCTGGCTGGTTCTTCAGCCCTGCTTTAGTACGTGTGAAATCTTTGTGGGTCTAGGTAAGTACAGTAAGAGTTTTTATTTCGGGTCCTGAATTTTTTGGGTCCTGAATTTTTCAGCTCCCTTCTATTTCGCTGTCATTTGCAAAATGAGTTACAGCAATACCTTGGTTTACTATTTGGAGGAGGAAATTGAATCTCATTGTTCTGAGGGTCATGCATGCTTTTTCATTGCTCCAAAATTCCGTGGTCTCTCCATAGCACTGAGTCTGCCATTCTTGTACAGAAAGCACTGCTGATGCAGACATGATGAACTTCTAGAGGGCAAAAATGTGTAAAATCTGTTACAACTTTCATAAACTGATGTCTTTGCAGGAGCTGGCTGGCTATACAGGTGGAGACGTGAGCTTTCTAAAAGAGGATTTTGAATTTCAGTTGAATAAGCAACTTCTCTGGGATTCGGTAATTCTTTTAAAGATATTTTAGTAATTGATCTGAGTTAGCAAATAAGGTTATTGAATCTGTGTCTTGTGATGGTTTTTCACCATGGAGTAGAAAAAGATCATGGAAGTGAAAGATGACTGGTGTAGATGTCTTGATTTGTTTTTTTGACAGTGAAATACTCTTTATTTTGTAACCTTACGTTCCTGCCGTGCACAGTCACTCGAGAAGGGAGCCGTTTCGAAGGAGTGGCCTATTTGACAGTATGAACTGTTCTCCTTTCGGAAGTAATGTTGGGCATGTCTGTTCTTTCTGATCTCCCTTAAGAGGGATTTTTTTCAAAAACTTTTTACAGTTTTTGTTCTGTCTCTTTCACCTGATTATATATAGTCTGACTAATCTTGGTTTAGTTTTTGTCATGATAAAGTATTAGTATATGACTACTGATTTTGGTGTCCTAGCATGTAATTATTTCTTCTATGTAAAATTATTGGGCAAGAGTGGGAAAGCTGATTTCACTACAACACTCAGCTTGCACCACAATGCGTTGAACTTCTTCATAATTGTGCACAGTGAACAACTTAAATTGCAGTAAGAAAGACGCATGACGTGATAGTGTGACAAGTTTATGAAACGCCAGTCTTGCCACCCTGTAGGCAGAGCACATCCCAGATCTTATGGTGTGGTGTTTATATTAGTGCTTTGGTCTGGAGTGACTGTGGTTTTGGAGCAAATTCCTGTGTCGTCATCACTTAGAAGACTTGGACCCTTGTCCTGTCGCTGGGCACCACTGAACAGAGTCTGGCCCCATCCTCCTGACCCCCACCCTGCAGATATTTAGAGGCATTTCGAAGGTCCCCTCTCAGCCTTCTCTTCTCCAGGCTGAACAAGCCCAGCTCCCTCAGCCTCTCTCCTCATAGCAGAGATGCTCCAGTCCCCTCCTCATCCTCATAGCCCTCCGTTGGACTCTCTCCAGCAGCTCCTCATCTTTCTTGAACTGGGGAGCCCAGCACTGGACACAGCACTGCAGATGGGGCCTCACTAGGGCAGTGTAGAGGGGAAGGAGAACCTCCCTTGACCTGCTGCCCACACTCCTCCTCATGCACCCCAGGATCCCATTGGCCTTCTTGGCACCCAGGGCACGCTGCTGGCTCATGGTCACCCTGTCGTCCCCCAGCACTCCCAGTCCCTCTC
>Ga0065711_1011056_pt1 | contig 11403 bp, 7 predicted proteins | sample Hoacrofraction12_FD_59098 | JGI IMG/M metagenome (GOLD analysis project Ga0065711, IMG submission 59098) | Hoatzin crop microbial communities from Cojedes, Venezuela - Epithelial fraction 12 v2 (version 2) | ecosystem: Host-associated > Birds > Digestive system > Esophagus > Crop | place... | reverse complement strand
GATCATTTCTCTGGGTGACAGGTGTGCCAGAAGGCAAGAGGATTGTTTAAGCAAATACTCGGGTGAAAGAAGCGCTTAAGAAATGCGCCTCAGCTGTGGCAGTCCTGGCAAAGTTTGATATCAGCGGTTAGCAGTTGCAGTTGTTTCACGCTGTTCAAGCTTACAGGAATAAAATTGATTTTGTTGATGAACATCTGTGGGTTTTCAGGCTGTTACTTGAAACTAGGCAGTATATGTGATAATAGAAGAATTCTGCTAGACAGGACAAGTAACTGCAATTTTTTTTTTTTAATAAACTTAATTTTCATACATATCCATTTAAGATACTTTCTCAAAGTGTTGCAGACACTGCTTTCAGATTATCAAACATTTCATGTTTGGGTTAGGGTTTTTTGGTTGATCGTGGATGCTAGTGTTTTTACAATCTGCAAATTTTGTTGGTAAGGCAACGGTGACCTCTTCTTAAGAAACTGTCCAGACAGGGGAAAAAAACACAAAACAGCCTTCTGGGTTGATATTTAATAGTTTAAGATGTCATTCAGCCGTGTCTTTTTTATTTCTTCCGCTTCTTGTTCTTACATAGATAAGTTTAACACACGTAGGTAAAGTAAAAAGATGGGAGGAAAGCAGAGAGTGTTTGCTTTATTAGTGCGCTAAGGACCCTGCAAACTGTTGTAGCTAATTTTACTCTTTTCCTACTCAGCAATTTAAAAACTGAGTGGTAATGACTTAACATGTATTTTGTAGTGTTGGTTAATTATCTTGTTAGTATAGAATTCCACCCAAGTCATGAATCTTCATGGATTAGTCTTGCTAAAGAAATTGCTCCTTTCAAGAACTTTGGGCTTTTGCTATTTTTTGGCCCTATTCTAAATTTGTGCAAAAATTAGAAGATACAAATTAGTAGGAGCAATATTGACCCCCACCCTCCCCACGTGTCCTCTGTATGAATTGTTTTTATCGACTTGAAAAGTTGTGAATTTTTCACTAAAAACAATAGACTTGTGCTGAAAATAGTTGTGAATCAAAAATGAAATTTTCTGCTCTAGGTAATTTCATCATTTGAAAACAGCTCCTTTTTTAGCTATGCACCCTTTCAGGAGAGATGTACAGTTTGCTGTCTAAAGCCTCACAGCTTCAGCCTAGTTTTGTAGATTGAAGAATGTGGATAGTTCTCCTCTTGGAATAGAAAATTGGTACCCTAATATGGTTTTAAATACAAAACATACAACAGTATTAGGAAGAAATGGAATTACAGCTGAGGTGCCTTCCTTTTCATCACATTGTAATGAGTTAGGTTTTTCTTGAGGAAAAGACTTTGGTAGATGTTTGAAGTAAAGAAAATACTAGTTTCCGTGTGAATGCTAGAAATTGTAAAGGTCACGTGATAAAGCAGATTAGAAATGTTTCTGAGGATAGATGGTATTAGTAGATAGTTGCGTAGCAAAGGCAGTAGTAGTTGTTCCTGCCATTCTTACCTCCTGTTTATTTATTTTGCAAGGTATTTTTAGCCTTTCTGTGTTAACTGAGCTGGTTCACCCTGCAGAGAGCTGTACTGGCACCGCTGAAGGGGTGGCACAAGAACAGGAGAGAGTCGCCAGGCTGCTGGGAGAGCGGTAGCTGATTTAAGGTAGCTTTATCTCTGGAGAGGAAAAAAAAAAAAAAGAAATCTGTGAGGCTACAGGCAGACAGTGGCCAAACGATTCAACTGTCTCTCTCATCATCTATTAATACTGAATTATTGCTAGTAATATTGGTGGTATTATTTTGAATTTAGTGGTCTTCCGGAGTAAAAGGAGGTGTAGGAAGCATGTCTTCAGTGATGTAGCAGAATCTGAAAGAAAAGATTCCAGTATCTCAAGGTAATACTGAATTATTATTAGTAATAGTGGTGGTATTATTTTGAATTTAGTGGTCTTTCAGAGTAAAAGGAGGTGTAGGAAGCATGCCTTCAGTCATGTAGCAGAATCTGAAAGGAAAGATTCCAATATCTCAAGGTAACTCTGCCACAAGCAAATTTGGCTGTATCCATTGGGACGATTCTGCGTTCACATCTGTGTGTGGTCCACCTGGGGAAAACAACTTACTGTTGCAGCTGGTTATTTTGTTAGTGCGATTAATGGGGGTCTGTAATAATTTGAAGCTGTGTGTGGGACATTCCCCTGTTCATTTACTGCAGGAGTTAAAAGATGAGAAATGCAAAATGATGGGGAAGGAAGGAGACTCATGGTTAATGCAGCTTTGTGCTGCCCTGAAGGATTGAATTCTCAACCCCTACTGCTGCCACAAAATTCCTTTGTAATGCAAAGGCCACTTAAATTTTGGCATACCTCATGCCTCAGTGTTTAATTTTGTAGTCTTAATATTCTCTTACCAGACTTTTTGTGTATAATATAAATTCTTAATTAGAGCCACTTTCAGAATATATAATCATATGTGTAAAAAGTTTTGGTGCTCTGCGGTTGTCATATTTAGTATTATGTGGAAGCAACAAGGCTTCTTAGATTCTTTCAGCAGTTCAGTGTTGCACACTTTGGACTCTTTCCAGCTGTTACATTTTGTCATTAAAATCACTGAATTAGTTTGCTTATTCTGCACTGATGTTCTGAGGAGCATTGCTGAGTACATTATAAAATCATCATTAGTTATATCAATACTTTATTAAATATAGATCCTTAAAAATTGGATATACCCTTGAGATTCAAGACTGGTAAAGCCTTATATTTAGAGAGTGAAGCTTATGAAGCTTAGTAGATACTATGGGCATTCCTCATCTTCATGATAAAAATGCAGCCAAATCAGGCATAAATGTGGCTACTTAAATGTCTTGTCCTTAAAACCATGTGTTTAATAATCTCAGAGTACGTGAGAAAGCTTCTGTTTTGAAGCTAATACCCTTTTGCCCATAATGACAGCCTGGTACCACAGAGTAAATGGCGCTAGACTATTATGCTTAAGTTAAAATAGAAGAAAACAATTCCTGGAGTAAGACAGATCCATTTAAAGTGGATTTTTGAAGTAAGTATATGTGGCCTTTTTCTTCTATAGAGGTCCTTTTAGAGTTCCATTAAAAAGAATATTTGCAGTTATCCGAGAAGGTTGTTGATGTGATGTTATTTTGGTGTGTGGCCAGATCCATAAAGTAATGTAGAGGAGTCAAAACTATGATTTAGATGAATTTTGGGTGTCTAGCCCCAAATAAAATTGTAGCCATGTGTTGGCTAAATTTTACAGGTCTCTAGGTTGTCACTAGCAAAGTTTTCCAAACACCCTGAAGTTTTGTTCTCACTCAGATCTTCCATAATCTTGTCAAAACTGTGCATCTCGGCATCTGAATCTGTTTACTATTCATAAATTAGGCAATCTGTAAATTAGGCACTCGCTTGTCCAAAGGCATGTTCAAACCACACCTCGGGCACGCCTATGGGATTGGCCTGGGACCAAAGCCCTGTGGTGACTCTCCCTTTTGTTCAGAAACACAAAGGGGTGAGGAGGAAGAGGTTTTGTTGATGGTTTATTTAAAAACAAACAACAAACCAACAAAAACCCAAACCCTAAAAATCCATTTTTCCTTGCATACAAGGTGGTTAAGGTCTAATTGGGCCAAAGAGAGATATCTTGAGGGGAAAAGGAGGAGAGTACCTGTGCTCTGGCCTGTGTTCCAAAAACTATTTTGTGTTTTCTTCCGTTTAACATTTTAAATGCCATTAGGAACTGGAAACCAGGACTCGGCGCTCTCATTTGGGTGCCCCTCTCCCTAGAGAGGCGTGCACAGTCCCAGTTCTGCTCTGTCCAGCAGAGCTTTACGTTTTATTTTTCCTTCCACGCTCTGAAGATTGCTGTTAAAATGAGAAGTTAACGAGTTGATCCATCCTCCCAGTGCGACGTGGAGCCTGCGGAGAGATTGTGGTTTGAACCTCTTCTGGCAGCGCAGAGATTGGCTTTCAGATTTCTCTGTTCCAGGTTACTGTGCTGTAACCCCGTGCTGCTGGATGAAATGAGAGCACGCCTTTTTCCTCCTGCTGGCATGTTAAAAGAATATATTACTCCTGTTTTGGTGGGAAAAGCTGAGCTATGTACGTCAAGGACAGGGACCAGGACTGTTAGTACTAACCTTACCTGTGTCCTAGGCCTTCCAAAACAGCGAAGGTGAAGGCAGAATACTGTGTCCACTGATGCCTTTATGCTTCATATCTCTGCTAACTTTTTCAAAAGTCTTGCCGAGTGATGCAGCTCTCTCTTGGCTTTGGTACCTCAGAATTGTGGATCCTGTTGTAGGAAATCCCCTTTTTGTGCCCTGCTGATAATCTCTTTTGGTGAAGAGTATAGGTTAGGGTAGTATTGCCTATTGCAGCCAGAGCAGGCAGCAGAACTTAATAACTACCTCATCATGTGGTAGTGGTGTTGCTGTGGGACCCTTAGAAGAGGAGGAGTACCTGGGAATGGGCTGATGATCCAGCACAATGTGCTTTGTAGTAGGGTGGAGTATTGCTAACAACATCATCTACAAGAGATTTTAGCTTGCAGCTCCACAGGTTTGTGAGTATATCTCAGTTGCTTGTGGAAGGATGAGCTCAGATCCCATAAGCATCGCCTTAGCTGCTGAACTGGTAGGTATCCAGAAAGTTCCAGCACTTTCTTTTAAATACCATCGGTGCAAGTATTTGTGAACACAGAGGAGGCAGGCCTGTAACAAGTGGTTCTTGTAGGAGGGAGGAAGGAGAATGTGTGAATTTCCTAATATGTGCATTAGAAATCTTGAGGAAATGTATATTTTATTTTTTTTACATGTTAAATTATGATCTTGGAGAATGAGGGTATGAGATCCTAAGCTGCATAATAACAAAAGGATGCTTCAAAGTAAGTTGTATTAATGTAGCTAATTTAATATTTCAAATTCTGAGAATGCTGCTGCTGTTGTAAATAAAACACATCACCATTTTAACATTTGACTAACGTTTTTAATGACATAGTAAATATTGGTTTCTGGCGTTGAAGAGCATTCGATGTGTTTGGTGGCTATTTCATTGCATGTTTAATGTAATGTCAGAGACTGGCTTTTGCCTTTTTAGCTCTAGCTGTTACTGACACGTGTCCTGAACAGATTAATATTCCATCGGTTTGGTGGCTGCTGGCGAGAAGGTTGTTATGAATTCAGAGAGGGTAAACTCCTGCTGGTGTGATAAGGTAGACGATTCATAATTCTTCAGATGGATCTTGTCAGATAAATGCCAAAGGTTTGGATTATTTTGAGTTTTCGTCGGTCATCCAAAAGCTTCAAGATACACTAGGGAAAAAATGGTCTTGTTACATGGAGTAGCTTTCCCAGTCCTTAGTCCCCTAAAGGTGTATTTGAAACCCAAGCGTGAAGTTGTAATAAGTCAGAGAAGTCAGGAAGCGTTTTGCCAAAATCTGTTTATTTCCCTTGGCTCAGTAAACAACCAAGACATTTTCTCTATTAAAAGCTGTAGGGAGTTGCCTTTTTTTAAGCCCGATTTCCTAAGGAAAAGTGATTTATGCTTTTCCCTTTTTTTTCCTCTCATTCTTTCCTTGCATATTTGCCAATAGCTTTTGAAATCATTGACCAGTTGCCACCGTGTTCATAGGAGGCATAGAAACCTGGAAACTGGACAGAGAAACGCGTGTCGCTGCCCTCTCTTGAGAGGGAGATAATACGATGCGAGTTTGGCCCTGACCTGTTTTTTTTTCTTTTTTTTTTCAGCGTGCACTGGGTCGGTGTTGGGTAGAACAGCAAATCAGTTGTATGTGCCAAGGGGGCTTGAGGAGACAGTCAGGCATGTTCCAGAAGGGCATGGGGGCTGAGAATTCTGGCATGGGGTGTCAGAGGGACCACGGGAGGGGAAGCTGGCTTCTCGTGATGGGGGAGAGCGTTGATGAACGGTAGAGCTGTCAGAACTGTGCTTTCCTGCCTGCCAAAGAACTCGCTTAATGATAAGCTGATAAAAGATATTTTGACCATTAACTAGGGAATTGTTGTCCTGGTCAGAATTAGATGATGCTGTGTTTCACTGACTGCAGGGTTGTCTGACTCTTCGTTTGGTTTAGTATGTGAAAGAAATCCTTCTGAAATTAAAAGAATAGCTTTAAGCTGTGATTAAGTTCATATTTTCCTATTGTTTTGGGGAAAAAAATTACTCTGGTATATTTCTCAAAAAGGCTAGAACTTGGACCTTGCTTTCATTAGTAGAGAGGAAAAGAAAGTGTAACTTGAGCTGAAGAAGTAAGACTTTTTTTGTTTGAAGGCCATAGAGAAGTGGTACTTTTAATAGTGGAGCGATAAAACTGATAGGGTGCTAAAGATTTCTGTTCCGACCAGTTGCTGTATGAAATATGTCCATTAATAGCCAAAAAATAAGATTTTTCTCTCTTTTGGAACAAAAGATCCTCCGTCCCAAATGGGATTTCCTGTCAGCCCACTGCTCTGTCTCTTAACATGGAGTTATTAGTTGAAAAGCAGGAGCTGTACTTCTGTCTAGAATGACATCTGTTTCTTTCCTGTCTGGCCTATATTTGCATTACCTACTAATCATGATAAAGAGCAGACTGAAATTCACCTCGTTATGTTTGACTTGTAAGGTTTTATTGAGTCTCTGGAGAGTTGTATTCTGTCCTGCTGATGGATTTAGAGAAACTTCTCATAGACTTAGTAATGGTGAAAGTGAAGAAGACCTTGTTAGTGTGCTGCTTTTGTGTCTAGAGAATTCCCTGCTCAATGATGTCAAAGATACTTTTCAAGCTTTCAGTAACCAATATAATTTTCACTGGTTTTATAGTATTCTCCAAGTCTAATTCATTGATTTCAGGATTGAAATACTTGAGTTTCAAAATACCATAATGGACTGCAAAATATTCAGGTGACTTTGACTTGTGCTTATTTTAAAGTAGTTTTCATAGTAACAACAACTACTCTAGAGGAAACCGGATTTTCCTCTGACTGTGAGTAGAAAAGCAAGTAGCAGCATGAATCACAGCTTCCAAGAACTGTCAGGATAGGAATGCAGGTTCTCCCCCCCTCCACACACACACTTTCCTTGCTGTCAATTTTAATGTGGTAATGTGATTTAATAAAGTTTCTTTTGCCATCCATAGCAGCAACATTCATTATGTGTAATCAAGCTACTACTAGCAGTTGCGTGGTTGAGGATGAAACTAGAGTTTGGAGCTAGTATGGTAGTTTCAGTGATAACCCTAACATCTCAGCAATTTTGCTTAAAATGTGTTTTCTGATAAATGTTTTTGTTGTTAAAATACTGTACTTCAGGGTTTTTCCCAACTCCCCGCCCCCCCCAGCTCAGAAGCATTAGTTTAACATTTTGTGCTGCACTAAAGCTTTGCGTGATGTTTCATAGATAAGAAGATACAGTTCCAGCCTTGAAGAGGTTGTGATCTGATTTTCACTGACGTGGAAAATGAGGAATATGACCTCAGAAAGGGGGACAAGGATTCAAATGAATAAGTGAGTTACAGTGAGTGAATTAAGTTGTCATTTCTAAGAACAGAATAAGATAGATGAGCAAGGAGGAAGATGAGAATAGAGAAGCAAAAGGCAGCGTAGAGCAAGTCCAAATGGTATAGGGATTTGAAAGAAAAGAGGGAAAATGAGTTACTTTGCAGGAGCTGGAAAACGTAATTAGAATCAGAAGAGTAGTCTGAATCAAGGTGAAGTAACTAGAAGGTGTTAGGAAATTGGGCAGGAAAAAGATGCATAGAAACTTATAAATTGTGTTGATGGGCTTGGCTTTTATGAAGAAAAGAAAAAGATGGGACAGGAAAAGGGTTTGAGAATGTGCTGATTTGATCAATTTGGCAGAAACGTCAGGACACAAAATTAGTGCCAAGTTGGTTTTTTTTTTAACCCTTTGAGAAATTTAGCTCTCAGTTTAACTTGCTTTTAAGGTGAATGGCAAAACAACAGGCAGCTGTGCCTGAAAATTCTGTCTCAGGCATTCAGCTTGCTCTGTCACCTCCTATTATGCCCAGTTGTTGGATGAGCTGGGGGACTTTGAGGAGTTTCAGCACAATTGAGATGAGGCTTTAGAAGACTTGAACATCAAAGGTAATCGAGGTACTACCACTTTAAGTCAAAAGAATCACAAGCTTTCTTTCATTAAAGTAACTGAAATAGCTTTTTAGAATTATTTTAGTTAAGCTGGTACTACCTTTATATGGACAATTAAATTTATGGTTGATTTCTACTGAATTATGTTAATGTTTGTATTGCTGGCGTAAGAAACGAAAACTAATCTCTCTCAAACTTCTATAGATTTTAATTTTTTTTAAATGGCACCTAGACACTTTTCCTGCCTCATAGTTTGCCATTTGTTAGCTGTATACTTGTATTTGATTCAAAACGTTGATTTCTAGTTTTAGAATATTTCATTTTACTGTGTGGATAAGTAGGTGATCATGGTGTACCTTTCTTGTCCCACTAGGCTTGTCCAGTAGACTTTCTTCAAACATTGGCATTCTTCCTCCCCAGCTCGACAGCTTCTTCTTTCTATGTTGTATGTACTAAGGGACAAGGTAGTAAAGAACAGGGGTTGTGAAGTTTGGGTTTTTTTGGTTTTGTGTCAAAGGAAAACTGTCTATCCTTGCATAATCACAGAATCACAGAATGGTTGGGGTTGGAAGGGACCTCTGTGGGGCATCTAGTCCAACCCACCTGCCGAAGCAGGGAAGATACGATGGAAGGAAATAGATTTATGTATACCTTAAGGGACATACTTTGTCACATGGGAGTGCTGCATAGAAAATTTCAAACTATTCTATGATTCTATGTTGAAGATGTCCCTGCTCACTGCAGGGGGGTTGGACTAGATGCCTTTTAAAGGTCCCTTCCAACCCAAACTATTCTGTGATAACTAGGAGTAGTTTTCCCAGCAGAACTGGCAGCAGGGAGATGATACTACCAAATTGGTGCATACGTATTTAAAACACAGCACTGTGTGTAGGTATAGAGAATTTGTGATCTGTAGTAGACGGGGAGCTGTTTCTTTGTAGAGTAAGCAGAGTGTTTGTGTAGAGAAATGTCTATTGTATCATTAGCTTCTGCCTGGTACAGCTTACTGAAATTAGTTTTGCATTAGTGAGGGGAAGATGTTTGAGGCTTGTTCTGTGCTGCGGTCTCCAAGAGTTTTAAACTGTGTTCTGAGATAGATCACGTCTTGTTTGAACCATAATACACAGTTAAGATTGTGTCGATGTATTTTCTCTCCAGAAGTTTGCCTGGTTTGTTGTTGGTGTTCTGCAAGGTTATAATGTACCCCAAAGCAATTTTAATATAGTAATTGTAGTATTAATGTTTTGTCGTCAGTGTTAGAACTGTAACTTTGATGTTAGCATTAGGCTGTTGCATTGGTCTCACAGATCTGGATTTCAGGCAGTGCCAGAGCTATGTAAAAGGTGGTGTGCTATTTTTAACATCTCCTTCATGTGTATTTGCTTCATTATGTTGAAGAGAGTAACTGGAAAGTGAAATTGTGGACAGTCTAGAAATGCAAGTGACTGAAGTGGCAGGAGAGAAAACAGAGAGCACCTATCAAGGGCTCGCCTCTAAAAGCTGTTCTGAATGGATTCATCTTTATAGAACTGTGGGGTTTTTTGTTGTTGTTTTTCAGAAGACTGTGCCAAAGAAGACGTTTGCTCAGATGACATCACATTTGGACTACTAATGCTATCCACCCACCCTACCAGGCACAATGCATTTCTAGGTAATTTAAGTAAGTATCTAGATTTTATTGCTATTAGAACAGTAATGTTTTAAACAGAGGCATCTCTTTTTTTTTCAACCTTAGGCAAGGTAGATGTTCCGCTTCAATTTGAGATTGAAATAAATGTTGTGTGGGGGCAAGAATAAACTTCAAATAAGCTTTTAATAAGCTTTCATCCTGTACACTGAAGCATGGAATGAAGTGGTTGAACTAACTGTACCTAAGCTGCCTTGAGAAGTAGGATGCAAAAAAGAAAAAACCTCATGATGGCACTGTCCCCAGCAATGAAGTGTGCTGATGTGGCCCTGTGGTTTCTGGACACTGCATTAGTAGCTGTCCCAGGGATGCGTGGCAGTGAATGAGCGTGTGTATTGTCATGCTTACAGCTTTTTTGGGTCGTGTGTTGTTTTGTTTTTTTTTTTTTACAGATGTTCTGATTAAAGTGGAGATGGGCTTAATATCCCATTAATGTAAGAATACATAAAGCAAAAGGATGCATCTTAATAAGTTCAAATAGCAATATCTCTGTTCACGTGTCATCTTATTTGTGAAAGGGCTGCATCTCCCCACTTCCTTGGTTGGACACTATGTGCTGCCCCGCTGAAGATGGGCCAGGAGAGGCAGATTTTCATCTTTGCAAGATTTGTGCATATCTTATCTTGCAGTAGGCTTACCGATTGCTTTGTACATCCATGGGCAGGCAAAGAGAAGCACAGAACAGACAGGGCAGTTCGTTCAAGGTTCGTCTTACGAGAGACAAAGGGGTTTGAATTCAGTGTGTCATGAGCATCACGGCCATGGCCTTCTGTAGCCTTTGTGTTTGTGTTTCTACTTCGAAAGAAAAAGCATATATACTGTTGTTGAACTTTTTCAGATGTTTTGTTTTCTGACTGGGTCCAAAAAACCCAAGGAACTGATCTGTTTAGGTAGAGCAGACATCTTGCCGATCTTGCTGAAACTGGATTTCTTTGTCTTGCTGGCAGAAAGCCTTCCCGTATTCCTAATAGCTTGTCACGCACTGGAGATGTTTGGTAGCGCGTGCAGGAAGGTGAATGAAGTTACAGGGAGCAGTGCTTGTAGGTAACCATGCTTGACACTTTCTATTCCAAGACCCCGGTTTTAGTTGCTCATAATTTAGCAAGACTGAGCGGTAATTCTTTGTCTTATATATCTGCTTCAGCTAAAACTTTACAGCAAGTCAGCCTGTGTCTGAGGATGAGATGAGAGGGAGGAGTGTACTGTGGAGAAAAGTTAAACTGCTGTGCTGCGGTATCAGGCTGATCTTTTTGTGCATGAGCTACCCCAAACTTGCATTAGGCAGTGTGATAGACTTCTGAAAATACGGTTTGTACCAGTTCAATGATTTGCCTAAATCCATTTCATCTGTCCAAATCAGATGAGGTAGGTATATTCCAAATTCTTTTAGTCATAACCAGACAGAGCTACTGAGCATGTTCTAGCTGGACTGTGAGAGGTTAGCACAGCGGAGGGCTACAAGGGTGGTGAGGGAACTGGAGCATCTCTCCTATGAGGAAAGGCTGAGGGAGCTGGGCTTGTTCAGCCTGGAGAAGAGAAGGCTGAGGGGACCTTAGAAATGCCTATAAATATCTGCAGGGTGGGTGTCAGGAGGACGGGGCCAGACTCTTTCCAGTAGTGCCCAGCGACAGGACAA
>Ga0065711_1049241_pt1 | contig 11404 bp, 6 predicted proteins | sample Hoacrofraction12_FD_59098 | JGI IMG/M metagenome (GOLD analysis project Ga0065711, IMG submission 59098) | Hoatzin crop microbial communities from Cojedes, Venezuela - Epithelial fraction 12 v2 (version 2) | ecosystem: Host-associated > Birds > Digestive system > Esophagus > Crop | place... | reverse complement strand
GTCAGAAAGTTCATGCTGAAGAATCAGAAAGTTTTTTGACAAATTATCTCAAAGGTTTCATAAAGGATCAATTTTTAGACTTAGGATCATAGCACCTTAACTTCTTGAACTTCATTCCATAGTTCAACAGCGTAACTGGAAGCAGAATTGGGCTTTATCTATTTTTCACAATAGGATCATATTCTCATTTTTCAAACCAGAAGGCAATTATTTTTTTAAAGATTCTGCAGGTTACGTGAAAAAGCTTGGAAAGAAATCATATCTATGTAAGGTTTTGCAATTGTTGTTCAACTGTTCTGAATTTCTCTTGCCCGGTGCAGCATTCAGACCCCTGATTATTGTAGGCAAGATTTGGAGTTACGATTTTGTGCCATCTTATAGCAAAACATTACTGTATTCTTAGAATTTGGTGAAAAATGTAGGGAGAATTAAATCCATATGCTACCTCCTGAGGCAGACCTGTATCCCCCCAGTTACCCTAAGCTCCTGAATTTCATAAAGCACTTTTTTGCTTGTTAAAATTAATACCACATTTAAGTTAGATAAGGTCACATGTTATTTAGTCCCCAGTGAAGATGTCAGAATTGAAATGATTTACAGTGGAAATAGAATTGTAGTGAGAGAAATACTGCTTGCTATTGCTGAAAGGTGAGATGAGGCAACTGATCATATGGAGAAATAATGTAGTGATATATATACATATGTGGAGAGATAACCCGGAGCTCTTTGCTGATGCTTTATTCTGGATGGGCTCCCTCATTTTTGCAGGTTTCATTTTTTTTCCTAATATTTTTAAAATTATTATTTTACTAAGAAAAAGGTGTAGTTGCCTAGAATGAATGAGCTTGGCATCCATGAGAGGTGCTTGGTGGATACTGCGATCCAAGCTTCTGCAGGATTCCTGCTCACCCTGCCAGCTCTAAAGATGGCCTGGAAAGGCCATCTTTAGAGCAAGAAGAGAATTCGTGCAATGGCTTCTTTACAGAGTTTATATATAATTATAAACATAGGTGGTTCTGTTTTTAGGAGAGCAGAGTGGGAATGTGGATTCCTGCTCATTTTAGTCAAATTAAGAAAGTCTCCTTGCTCGATTGTTGTACCTTGGATATGGATGCTTTGTCTAGGTAAAAATGAGCTTTGGTTTTGGTTTGTGTTTTTTTTGTTTGTTTTTCTTAAACCTTTGCCTGGGATTCCCAGACACTGAGAGCGGTAGCTCAGTCCAGGTTGCTGGATGTCTGGGAATCCTAGATGTGCTCCCTGTGCGCACAGATTATCTCTGCAGCCTAAGTACAGTGAGCCCAGCAGTCCTGGAGAGGTATCAGCCCTATTCCGCATGGGCTAAAAGAAAAATATGCACTTGTCCAGTAAGGCTGATGCACGCTGGAGCTTCGGACCTTGCAGCACATGTGTGCATCTTGCCTTTGGGGGGCCCTGGGGAGAAGCTGTCCTAACACAGAAAAAGCAGAAGTAAGAATGTCATCAGCTTGGGAGTCCGAATCACTTTTATGTCTGACTCGCTGAATTGCAACAGCGCGTTTTGGTCTCCTGTGCTTTTTTCCTTCATATCTGTAGTCTGTTTACAAGATGGGATCTGCAGAGAAGGTCTGTTTCTTAGTATAGACACAGTGCCTAGCACAAGGAGGGAGGGAGTGGGGAGAAAGTCTTGATCTCAGTTTGGCCCTCTGGGAAATTTTCTACTGTAAATAGAAGTGGTAAAAACTATCAGGTGATGACACTTTTTGGGCTGGATTTTTTTGAACCGGAGACCTAAAGGTGAAATCATCTGTATTGCATTACCCACCACTGTGCTGTCCAGACACTCTTAACTTTCCATGCATTGACAGATTACTACTTGAGTGCACACGCCTTACTGTGGAAAGACTGCTTCTTTGCCTGCGAACAAAGCTAAATGTGTTGCTTTGGAATGCCGTTTTTGGGACACTCTTTTCAGGAGTTGTCACTAATCCTGAAGGATTTCTTAGGCATTTATTTTGTTCAAGAGGAAAAATTCACTCCTTAATTTGAATGCTATAGCACTTGTTACTGTGCTTAACTCCCAAGAAACAGTAAGAATGTGGAGTAGTGTGTTTCACAGATACAATATTGAGAGCACAAAAAATTGACAGTTCCATGTAGCTGACAGCTGTTCAGAGTCAACCTAATGCTTATCTCTGAGAATTGTCTAGCTTACTTCTTCTCATTATTCTTTTTCCTGCGGCAAGTTCCCACGTTTCCTTCATTGCCTCTACCGTCCATTTGTCTTCTTGTTGTGCCATCTTCCATTCTTGTCTTCCTGTCCCTTTTTTGACAAATCTTTGTATTTATAGGATAGTTTCTGTTATGATGCATGAATCTTTGGTATGTAGTCCCTATGTGGTACATCAGCGTACACGTTTGTAATGGCATGCTTTGGCCAGAAGTTATGTTGTCTGCTACTCATAACACCTCGATAGTAGTAGAGGTTGTAGGTCTTCGTGTTCATTTAAATCTCGGGTAAGATGAAGCCAAGCCCCCTTCTCTAGAACAACACTGTTTTCAACTGCCTTCTGTTGGTCTGGCAGCCTCAGCATTTTAAAACTGCTGCTAGGTCTCATCTGTTAGCTTAAACAAATTCAAGCGGCTGTTCTGAGCCTACTTCTCTTCTGCTTAGTACAGTCTCAGCATTCACCTGATGATTATTCCTACACGATTAGATCTATGAATTTTTATTCAGACACAGCTATTATAATTGTTTAATTGTTTCCAGGTACACTGCTACAGTTAGAGGATGCTATCCTATAATAATAATAGTAATAACAACGACCACAACATACACTTCGAAAGTTGGGGAGTTCAGGTTTGCTTATGGATAGAATGGCCAGTGAGATCTTCCATTTAGCTTCTGAAACATTTACTCCTTCCATCAACAGTTAAGAATTCAAATGACACTTCCTGTGATTATTTTTGAGTGGTTTTGTTCCACTGTAGAGCATAACCAAATGAAAACCTAGAGTAATATTCTTAGGTTTTTTTCCACAGAAGTAGACTAAATATTTTATCACTAATTATTTTTCTGTCAGGTAATGATCCTCTAGTGTAAAGCCTGGACTTTACTGATGGAAAGATGGTGCAAAGAAAGAATTTTGAAGGTGATCCTTAGTTTCTCACTGCAGACTGAACTATCTTTTCAGTTCTAATAATCACATGCCCAGGGCCGTTGCTTCTGATAAAGTGGGGTTTTGATTGAAAAAGCGTGACCCACAGGATGCTCTTCGTTAACTACACCTGTGCAGTGCCAGGAGTAGCCAAGTTCTCTTTCCCGTAATTTCTAAATAACTGTGAAACACATAAATTCCTAGCCTTGACCTTTTTGTACATTCCATACAATTTTGGCATAGGAACACAGTTGCCTCAAGCCCAGACTTGTGTTGCAGTGTAACAGATCATGGGCAGGAGAACGATGCAAATGTTCTGTGCACTTGCACATTTATATCCATTTCTTCAGGGACCATAAAGCAGGATTTTGTATGTTTTAATATACAACTTAACTTTTTCCCGTAAGCATGTAATTTCAGGGCCATTTGTCTCAGCTGGTGATTCGTGTCTCCGAACATGCGTAGTTGGATTGCATCTTGTTAACATTGGCCCTCGCATTTAAAGTCTGGAACTGTTACACGTAAGGCTTGAACAGAGGCAGAGTATGCAGGATGCAAAGGAGACATACGGAATCTTATTCCTGCATCCACTTTCTTAGCAATTAGGGGAGATTTTTTAGTTCATAAAACTTGGAGATAAAGGTAGTTGAACCTCCACGTTATCTGAACAGGAATGAAGTTCTTTCGGTTGAATGGAATTATACCAGTTACAGACAATTTCAACAGCATATGATCAATCCAGTTTTAAAATGGTCACTCAAAATGTTTGACTGGACAAGATGCTAATTCTTTAATAGCTTACATTAAAGAGGCCAGACCCTTGAAATGAAGATATTGAAGTGGAGGTTGGAGCAAGGTGTTTGGGGTCTTTTTTTCTTTTTTCCTTTGAAGGAAATAGGAGAGGTGTTTATGAAAATAAGCTACAGAAGTGATTGAGATAAATTGTTAATTTTTGCCTTAAAGAATGCAACTTGAAGCTTTGACCCTTTTTAACAAGAGCTAAGTGGTGAGGTGGATTTGCTATATCTTAACCTGCTTCTCAGCACAGTAAGCAGAAACAGTTGCTGAACTACGAGCAAAATTGCTACCTGTGTATCTGCATCTAAGGATTATCTTGGTTACTGAACAAAGCAATAGCTCCATTGTAGCACTTTTCTGTGCAGATCCCTGTGGTAGTCCTGCTGCAATCCTGATAGGGATGTTCTAGATAGTGTGGTAATGAGCTGATGTCAAAATGATCATGATCAACAATGACATGAGAAGAGAGCATTGACTCTGAGAATAATTTTGGGAGTGATTTAGGATGGAAAAATTGGAAGTATCTTTAGTTAAGGATATACCTTTATAAATTATAGATCCACATAAATTCTTCGATAGATTTATGTATTTAACACTGTCAAGGCATAGCTTTTTTACTGAACATGGGATCATAAGAAACAGAAGTGAAAAGAATGAGAACGTCTACCATGACTAGAGGAAAACTTGACTGTAATTCTTGATCAGATTTTGGACTGGAAAGCTGAAGCTGTAAATAAAGATCTGCTATTTTGAATAACCTCAGATGTAACTGTTTTTGGCTAAATAACAACATCTGATTCCGCTGCTTCTAAGCAGTGCTTGCTTCATTTAAGTAACCTTAAAAAGAGCAGCCCAGCAAATACTTACTCCAGAAGATGTATGATTAAAGTTAACAGATAGAACTTTACAGTTGGCTGTGCATCTGTGATTGCCCTGGTTTCGGCTGGGATAAAGTTCATTTTCTTCCCAGTAGCTGCTGTGTTTTGGATTTAGTGGGAGAAGAAAGTTGATAATACACTGATGTTTTTAGTTGTTCCTAAGAAATCAAGGGCTTTTTCCAGTCTCCCATATCCAGCTAATGAGCAGGTGTGCAGGAGCTAGGAGGAAGCACAGCTGGGCAGCTAGCCCAGACTGGCTAACGGAAATATTCCATACCATAGATGTCATGCTCAGTATATAAGTGGGGGCTGGCCATAGGGCAGGAACACTCTTTTTTTCAGGAGTTTGATCTTTTCCATGAGTTCAAACTTTTTTGGGAGTTCCAAGCCATCCACAATTTCTGTGTTACACAATCACTGCTCTGAGACTGGCTAAGCAATCAGTCATCAGGCGGTGAGAAAAAATGTATCTTGTTTATCTTGTTTTGCAGTTTTTTATTGTTCTTATTCCTTCCTTTGTTGTCTTATCACACTATCTTTATCTCAACCCATGAGTTTTATTTTTTTGTCCATTCTATTCCTGATCCCACTCGGGGAAGGGAGGAGCAAGTGAGCGAGCGGCTGCGTGGTCCTTTTTGCCTGCTGCCAGGTTAAACCGCAACAGTGATGTATTTGGATCATAAACATTCTTCATCTAAAGTGAGAGGCAAATAGATTTGGGCCATCCCGATGACAAATTTGGATGACATTCTCCAAGTTGAAATTCAGTCTGGGTGGAAGGTATCGATTAGGATGAAGTGACATGAACAGGAACTTGTCACAGTCAGGCTAAAAGCAATAGCATAAAAATTTGTTGTGTGGTTTTGGGGTTTTTTTAAGTGTGATTGAAGCCTGCTGATACTAATCAGAATAGGAAATTTTCAGTTCCAAAGCCTGAAACAAAATACATAGGAAAAAACCTCACAGTATGTCAGCGCACTTACCTAAGTTTCTGTAATCTATTGACATGACAGCAACACAGACTGATACACCCTTCCCGGCCCTCCGCAAACAGCTGTGCACTGAAATGCACGTGTTAGCTGTAGTTTCATAGTATTGTCTTGTGATGAAAAAAACTGTATGAACAAATGAGAAGACTGGCGATTTAAGTCTTTGTGGGGGAGAAAAAGTAGTTTGATATTTGATAACTCATATTCTGGTTAATAAATGATACCAGTTCAGTATCAACCAAGCAGATTAACTTGTTCGCTGGCGAAGGAGAAAACAGTGCTGGCTTTCATTTGTGCCCTGAGAATCAAGTAAGAGATGCTGTTGCTTTATGCTGGTCGGTGAAGAGGGAAGTGAATACTTGTGTAAGGTAATCAGGTTTTAAGTATCTTTGAGGTTTATATGAACACAGATGTCTTCCAGTTGAATTGCAAGATCTTTTTAAGAAAAACAAAAAAGACTGTGCAGGTTAAAAGGAGAGGGGGAAGCAGCTTTGAAGGTAAAAATATTCTATTTAATGTCCTGCCTGTACTCCGTGCATCTGTATGTTTCTCTCCAGGGCATCACACCTACACAGTGTAGGTGCGTAGGAAAGTTTGGTTTATTGTGCCACGTTCCATTACAAAATTCGATCAAGTCTTATGTAACTTATCTGGGCAGTGTGTGCATAGCACAAACCACATCTTACATGTTTTGCAAGTTGATCAGGTTAGTGTATTGTCCTCAATTTATTTTAAATATTTTTCTTTGGAGTAGGTTGGTACTTGCTGTCATTGAACTATAGTCTTGTTTTTGTTGTCTTAGTTCTGGACTAATGTTAGTTCAAAGTTTTTTACATGTTTTTAAATGTCTCGTACTTTGATGCTCCTTTCTGCCACATGTATACGTGTATTTGCTTTGCGTGTACTTGCTTTGAATTTTACTTTTTTTCCCTTTAGGTATTATAGAAAGCATGACCTCAGTTCTTTTGGCATGTTCTGTTAATAGCATACCTGAATACTTGGCAAAACCCCATTATTCAATGAATGCTGAGCAGCTCCAGGTTTCTTTGGGTAGCCAAAGGAAATATAAAATTAATTAGCAACATAATTTAGGTCTTTACCTGCCTTGTAAAAGTCCACAAATGTTTGTACTATTTAGAGGCTTCTGGCTAAGGTCCTGTTCCCCTGTTTGAGGATATCAAATGCTCAAATGCTGAATTTCAGCTGAGTTGCCGAAAAGTTGACAGTTAGTATTGGAGATTCTCCTAAAATCTTTCACCATTTTACACATCCATTTGCAAGTTAAACTGCTTTTGAAGTGAAGTAGCTGCTAAAAAGGAAAGCTTTTTTTATTTAAATTCTCATTTTAATACTTTAAGTGATGTTTTCCTAGCTGAGAACAATGGGCTATCTTGGAATTGCATCCGATTTTTTTGTATTGGGTTACCTTTTGGCCCTGATTGTTTTCACTACACGAAAAATAGCGAAGAAAATTCCAATGGAGTTGCAATATGTTGAAAATACCTTAAAATCATTATTTTATTAACTTATAAGTATTAGCCATTAGTCTAAATCTAGTTATTTCCTATATACATGATAGTGCAACAATAATTCTGAAATATACCCATTGTCTGAAAAGGAACTGTGAAATCTGAGGCATTATTCAGGAGTGTCTTTGAAAACGTGATACAGCAATGTGCTTGTTAATACTGTGTGATGTTTACACGAGAGTTACATTGTATTGCATGGCTGCATAATTATGAAGAATGGTAAATACTGTTGCCGTACTATCACTCATTTCTATAACACTCAGAAAGGATTCCACTTGAGAAGGATGTCCTTCTTTTATGAGGGGAAGTGCTAGACTGGAACTGCTTAACCATAATGTTGCAGATGTGTAATACAACTAAACTGTGGATGGAACCATTGGAAAAATGAAGTGATATAACTGAATCATTTCTGATTAAAGACAATTTTGCTTTAATCTGGCTGATAATCTAAGAAACAGACAGGACTATGAAAAGGTAAAGGCTACTGAAAACTCTGCTTTCCAAAGGAAGCCATTAGGTAATAATGAAAAATAATACTGAGTATGAATTATACATCACAGAAAACCTGTATAATAAAAAATAAAAATTATATGTCAAAACTGAGATCTGTCAAAGCATAAAGTGTACATTCAGCGTAAGAAATGCCATTCAGGTGTACAATAATGGTATTTTGCTAAAAGTTTGTACAGCTTGAAGCAAAGGGACGAGAAATACCATTTTGTGTGTCCATTATGTATGGGATAGTGACAACTGTGAAGCTGGCAGGCGTGGTGTTGGGTTTTTTTATGTGCTGTCAGTACACTCCTCTGGGGATGGAAGAAGATGTAGTCCCTTCTTTTTCAGCAGCCTGGATGGTGCAAGAGTAGACAAAGCTTTTTGTGGAGTGTAACATTTCAGTGGATTATAATAGAAATGTCAGTTAAAATAGTTATAGGAAGAGAATGGGTGGTGTTTGCTGGACAGAAGGAAGTGCAGTGAGAGTGTGGATGAAAGCATGAAGGTGAGAACATGGGCATGAGACAGAGAAATACATTTGATACTTGTTTGACTGTGGCTCAGAGGATTGAGTCTTTTGCTGCGCCGAATGTTCCCACAGCATTTCAGGTAAGCGTCCTAATGCTCTCTGTTGTCCATCAACCACAAGAAAGATGAATTCATTAATGTTTTTGAAATATTTTGATACTATACTGCTTTGATAACCCAAAGTAGCAACAAAACAGGAACATTTAGACTGAAAGGGAAAACTAAGGTACAATTGAGAAGAAAAACTGGGTGATTCCATCTTTATTGTGATGCTTGATCACCACCCTATTTCATCCTTCAAGCCAACTTCTCTCTGAGAACAGCAGAATGAGTATTTTTAACTACACAGCATTCAGGTTTCCCTTCCTTCCTCACTCTTTCTTTTTTTCCTTTACAGGTTTTTTTTTAACAGGGAAAAAATGTTGTATCTTCATCCAGGAGGGAGGAACAAAAGTGTGGGAATATCTTCAGGGAAATGAGAGGGAGGGAAGCAGGAGTACTAGTATGTGTTGGGGGAAGAAAAACATCTATGACATTTATCTGTTGGCACAATATCCCTTCTCAGTTCTTTCGTGGATTATTTGAAAGAAATTAGACTGGAAGGCAAAAATCCTTTTGTAATTCTGACAAATCATGCTTCATATTAGAGATCTACTGGAAACTCTTGCAAGCTTTGTTCATTCTTTCTTTGTTCTGGAATGTCTGTCACACTGAGTGTCAGAGAAACAACAGTTGTGTCTTATGGGGCATCAATAAGCTCACGTCTGCGAGGACAGATGATGAGAAAAATTGTTTTATTGGTTTCTTCATGCAAGTGCAGCACTGACTTCAGACTACAGACTCGGGTAGAGTTCAGGGTTTCCCTGATACACACAGTGGGTGTAGCTTTGTAGTTGAAGCTTGCATTATACATCACTTGTCAGTGATCACTTTCTGTTCTGTTTAAGTATTCATTTCAACTTTATCTTCTCTCCCTTCCCCATAGATGCCTTTGTTTCAGCCTATTTAACTTTACATTTTACCTTTATGAATATAAACCTCATACCGGGACTGTAGAATCTGGTTTAGGAAAAAGTCGTAAGAGCCTTCGCAGCCAAAGCTTTAAATTTAGTTTGTTCATTAAAGAAGGAAAAACTTGAACATCTTTCTGCTGATACTAAAGATCACTTTCTGAGCAATTCCCCAATTTTTGCCATTTTTGTGACACCTTTCTTAACCTTGGCGGTTCAGTACAGCACAATGTCCCTGGTAGGCTTTACAGATTCTATCAGCACTGTAGAGTTGTCATATGTCTCGTATCAATATAATTAATGTTAATTAGTTTTGAAGGACAGAAAACTGTTTTGTCAAATTAGGATTAGGCCAACGTCTGCTTGCTGAACTGACCTGTAGTTTTTCACCCATTTTAACTATCATTATGTTAGAGATCAGTGTTGGAATTTGACTTTGCACATAATTTTGACAGTTGTAGAAGTTGAGCTTTATAAATTTGCCATCTAGTTTCAGCAAATCCCCTATTGTGAGAAGTCTCAGAGCTCTGTGAAAGGAGAAAGAGAGGTTTAGCAGAAGTGGCTTTAAGGCAGTGCAAATCAGTTGCAAAGCCTGAAGTAATGTGTAAGGAAAGTGACCACTGTCTCTTCATCAAAGCCCAAGATGGGTAAACACTTCTTGTTAGGAGGAACACAGTATTTACCCTGAGCATGAAATTTCAAGTGATAAATATGGATATGAATTCTAGGTTCTGCCTAAATTACACCAAACAGGGTTTACTTCAGTTATGAATAGGTCAGTTAATTCCTTCAGCACTAATCATCTGTGTCCTCTGTGCCTCTTCGACGTTGTCAATTGCGCTGTTCTCTCTCCAGAAGTTCTGTATCTTTGCAGGTAATGGGAACTCCTACAGGTGTTCAGCCACTTTTAAAAAACTAAGTCTTGGCAGCAGACCCCTTAGCTGAAGGGATAACTCACCTTTCTGGGCTGAGTGTGTAGCGTGGAGGGGTATCTAGTACTGCTCCTAGCAGCTCCATTTGAAGTGCAATGTCAGTATACAGTTAAAAAAAAAATCTAGTGAGGCTTGATAGAGCCACCTTTGTGAAAATGCACGTTCGTGAACAGAATAGAGGTCAGTTGGAAATGCAGGTTTGCATCCATCTTGTGTAATTTCCTCCTACGCTAGTTCTCTGCATTGATTGATTATTTACTTGGAAGTTCTTACTGCAGCCATAAAATAGGTTCAGTTGTCTTTTTGCCTTCATCTGGAAAAAAGAGAAACAGCACAACATGTGATAGTTTGAGTTTTGGAACGTTCATTTTCTGTCTAGATTGTTTCGTTGCATATAAATTAACCACCTTTTATGAATGATGAAATGCCTCAGGTTTTCGTCCTGGGTTTATAAAGCTCAATGACACTTCTGATTTCATATTAGGGTTTGAATCTTGATTTTTGATGGGAATTTATCCCTTGGAGAAACTGATGAGAGAATCTGATTCTCTGAAGGCCCTTTATTTGTACTTACAGTTCATTTGTCTCTGTTAATCTAAGTATTATTTCCTGGGCTTTAGCTGATTTTTATAGTGGTGTATCAAGATGATACAATGTTTCCTTTCTTTTAAAGTTCCTTAATCCTATTTTCAGGAAGAAATAGTTCAGACTTCATTTTATTTCCTTGGCGGGGCACCAGTTTTAAACTAGGACACGTATCCAGACGGCAGACGGTCCGTAAGATGCTGAGCAATAGCTGACTCAAGCCCTTTGTTAGGGTGATACATGCCTTCTCTGTTCCCATTTTCCTAGGTTGCATGGTAACCAAAAGGTCAGCCTTATTCCCTAAACAGTGGAAATCAAATGTAAGTTCACAATACTGAGTATCTTTCATTCACCAAATCCTTCAGGGCCCATTCATTGCTAGTGTACGTGTTCGGGCGTATCTTTAGTTTTCCATGATTGTTTTGTACAGCTGGACGGATGTGCAATCTGTGTGCAGTTGAGCCACATGGACATCCAAAGCTGTCCTGATGGTTCAACATACAATTACAGCTCTCATGCAAGAGAG
>Ga0065711_1049240_pt1 | contig 11404 bp, 17 predicted proteins | sample Hoacrofraction12_FD_59098 | JGI IMG/M metagenome (GOLD analysis project Ga0065711, IMG submission 59098) | Hoatzin crop microbial communities from Cojedes, Venezuela - Epithelial fraction 12 v2 (version 2) | ecosystem: Host-associated > Birds > Digestive system > Esophagus > Crop | place... | reverse complement strand
TCCTGGCTTGGATCAGGAATGGTGTGGCCAGCAGGAGCAGGGAGGGGATCGTGCCCCTGTACTCGGCACTGGTGAGGCCGCACCTCGAGTCCTGTGCTCAGTTTTGGGCCCCTCACTCCAAGCAGGACATGGAGGGGCTGGAGCGTGTCTGGAGAAGGGCAGCGAGGCTGGGGAGGGGTCTGGAGAACAAGTCTGATGGGGAGCGGCTGAGGGAGCTGGGGCTGCTCAGTCAGGAGAAGAGGAGGCTGAGGGGAGACCTCATGGCTCTCTGCAGCTGCCTGAAGGGAGGGTGGAGTGAGGGGGGGGTTGGTCTCTTCTCCCAGGTAACCAGCGACAGGACGAGAGGCAATGGCCTCAAGTTGCGTCATTGGAGGTTCAGATTGGATGTTAGGAAAAATGTCTTTACAGAAAGAGTGGTCAGACATTGGACCAGGCTGCCCAGGGCAGTGGTGGAGTCCCCATCCCCGGAGACACTTAAAAGATGTATAGATGCGGAGCTCAGGGACATGGTTTAGTGGCGCTGATGGGCTGACGGTTGGACTTGATGATCTCAGAGGTCTTTTCCAACTTTAATGATTCTGTGATTCTATGATCACCAGACATGGTCCACTTGATAATGAAGATCTGTGTCCTCGAGATATCTTCTCTGATCCACATCTCACATGCTCAGAACCAAACTAAGCACCAAATCTGCACTTAGGTTGTCAGGAACCTCCACCGACTGGGGCTCCATCTCCTTCATACAGGACACATAACCTGAGCAACTGCTTTGGCATGGGAGGATTTCATTTTTTCCTGCTTTTGTCCTACCACAGTCTCCAGAGGGTGGAGCAGAGGTCTCTGCCAACCTCAGCCAGGCTATGATTCTGTAAGGAAAGGGTTTTTTACTGAGATGGTGACTGATCACAGGTCACCCAGAGACACTGTGGAGTCTCCCTCCTTGGAGATATTCAGATACTGTCTAGACATTGTCCTGGGCACCCTGCTATACGTCACCCAGCTTGAGCAGTGTTGTTGGACCAGGTGACCTCCACAGGTCTCTTCCCATCTCAACCACTCTGTGATTCTGTGCAAATAAGGAGCCACAGTGCCCTGTGATGTATCAGACCAAACAAGAGAAGCTGTTGTGCTGTGTGTTCCACAGAATCTGTGCAAAGCAGTGGTGTCACAGGAGGTTACGTGGCTGCACTCACGCAGCACCACTGCTGCCGGACCCCGGGCTGAGGGTACCGGGGGCTGACAGGGACACCCTGCACCACAATGGACATATGTGAGGGGACCTTCCTCATCTGGGAACCAGCTGAAGCAGATGGGAGGAGACACAGGAAAGCGAGGAAGGGGCATTAACAGCAGAAATTGTTCAAGCACAAGAGAAAACGCCTTACAGAGGAGACGCCAGAGCCCAAGCCTGTCTTCCTTTCAACGTGCTACCACCTCACAAGGAGGAAATGCTGAAAAATGCTGAAGAGCTGGTTACAGAATCACAGAATCACAGCATGGTGGGGGTTGGAAGGGACCTCTGTGGGTCACCCAGTCCAACCCCCCTGCCCAAGCAGGGTCACCCAGAGCAGGCCGCACAGGACCTTGTCCAGGCAAGTCTTGAATATCTCCAGAGAAGGAGACTCCACAGCCTCCCTGGGCAGCCTGGGCCAGGGCTCCGTCACCCTCAGAGGGAAGAAGTTCTTCCTCCTGTTCATCTGGAGCTTCCTGTGCTTCAGTTTGTGTCCATTACCCCTTGTCCTGTCGCTGGGCACCACTGAAAAGAGGCCCCATCCTCCTGACACCCACTAAGGTGTGACACTCACTAAGCCCTTAGATCAAGGCCTTGATCTTCTGGACCACCTCCTTGGTCAAACTCAAGTTACTGAGTTCAGTGGAGTGAGAACCAGGACGAACACCACGGCTCGAGGCATCCGAGCACCCAGGCAGCACCGCGGTCCTGCCCGACCCCACACCACGCAGTTAGAAAGCCCGGCCAAGCCCCCCGTCCAAGACTGGCTAAATCATTCGGCTCCTTTTTCTCTGCATGCCGTATCTGGCCATGTCCTGCAACACACGATGCTCCTGATCTCCGTCCCCGGACAGCCTGCACACCACAGGAATAAGGAATAACCGGGAATACACAGGATCATGGCACCCAGCAAGGGTGCAGCACCCAACGGCTGGAGCATCGCTGCTGATCCCCCGGCGCTGTGGCCAGCTGGCTCCCAAAGGGTGTATCTCCACCATGCTTTCTGGCAAAAAATCCCAGCAGTTTCACACTGGAAACAGCACCCAGAGCAGTCACAGCTCAGGCTGGCTCTGCCGTTCAGCTCTGATTACACATCCAAACACTGGCGGTGAGGGCGGTTCCCCTTCCGGCACACCCAGCATCTCATCAGGGATCGGCCCGTTTCCTCCTCTTATTAATTATTACACATTCGGAGCCTGCAAAGTTTTAATAGCTAACTCCAAAGCTCCTCCTAGCTGTTTCAACATCTCCATCCCACCAGGACAAGGTGGGACCTTCTGCTCCCTCCCCCTGCAGAAGACACCAGGCAGCAGAGGAAGCCCCCAGCCCCCCAGACAGTCACCCCAGCACCCCAACAGCACGGGGAGACAGGGGCCGGGACCCTTCCCACTGCCAGCGATTGCCCTGGACAGACGCAAGCACGAAGCCGGGCGGCACAAGAGGAGAGGATGTGGCTCACGGCGGTGGCCCTTCCTCTGTCACCGAGCGTGGGCACCTTTGCAGCAGCTTTTCGTGAGCACTTTCCCAGCGCCTGCCCCGAGCCACGCTCTGACGAAGTCTTAACGGACGGCGCGGCTGCGCACGCGGCAGGGCTGTCAGCTCCGGCACCACGGGCCCGGCCGCACAGGCTGCTCCAGACGAGGGATTCGCTTCCAGCCTGCCCCAGGCTGCGGCTCTGGAACCCCCCCAGGGCTGTCCTGAAGGAGGACACGGAACCACCCCATGCATGGCCACCAACCCCACCAACCCCTTCCCCCCATCCGCAGCAGCAGCAGCCCCCTGCACATCCCAGCACGGGAGGGCATGGGGTGACCCTGGGCCGGAGCAGGAGCGGCTCGGCAGAAAGCCAAGGAGCCTGCACAGTGTCTGCCTTTGGAGGGTCACGCTGGAGAGCACGTCTCATGGCCATGAACTGAGCTCAGGCCAACAGCTCAGGGCTGGCAGCCAGGGCTGGTGTGCTCCACGCCTTCTGGGCACTTTTCTGCCTTATGCAAAGCAGGACGGATTTTGCACTTGCATTCCTTCAGTGATGTTAATTATGATGCCCCAGGCACAGGTAAGGAAGGAGATGTTTCCAAGCCCCAGGTCCCACCAAGCCACAATTGCTGCCTAAAATTCCAGGTCACATTTTAGACAAATTTGGACAGTTGTGAAGTTAGTGCCTTCATGTAACTTAATTTGGTCTCCTACTGAATGCAAAGTTTGGCAGTAGGAAGAGGTTACTGCTGAACACCAACCCCAGCAGCCAAGCATCACGGTCCTCTGGCTGGAAATGGAGCAAGGCGGGCTCGTGCCTCAGCACCGGTGCTGCCCACTGCCAGGGCACCGAAGCAGCCATCTGCAAGAAGACACCACCGGGGCTGACAAAAGCCTGCTTCCATCACAATAATCTGGATTTTTCATGTAACAAATTACTTCAACCACAAAAATATCGATTTCTTTCCGTTCCTTCTGTTGCATACAACCAGGGAGCTGGTGGGACACCGTTCCCACCTGCTCCATCCATACCAGCCACCAGCGATGTGTTCAGACAAGTCCAAATGGGAAGCCTTTCAGCAGCAAAGTTAACTACTAGTTTCTTCACTTCAGGCTGCTGAAAAAAAGCAGCTCAGAGCTTTTCTAGTGAGAGAGCAGGAGCTCCGCAGGGTTTGGATGCTGTGAGCAACACCCTGCTCAGAGCTGGTACAGAGCTGGGTCCACCGCGGAAACGGAGCTCCGACGGCACACGTTGATGACTCCTTTTAGACAGCATTTTTTTACGTAAAACTGAACAACAGGACAAACACAAAAGAATCTATCACTTCATTTTGTTTGCAATTAAGAGGAAAAATTACGCATCCTTCCACAGTTAAATCTTGAGAGCAGCCCCGGCGGACGTGGCTCCACCACCGCAGAAGCAGAACTGCTAAGCAGGGTCTTCTGAAAACTCAAGAGGAAAATAAGGTGGGTGATGTTCTGCTTATGTTCTTCAAATCGCTTTCCCACCAGGCTGCTTTCCTGTAGACAGAAGCTATTAAAAGCCCTCGCAGCACTCTCAAGGCACAGAATTATCTTCCAGATTGGGAGCTCCAGATTCCTTTTGGTCATGGTGAGATATATAATCCACACATGGTGCCATTACCCACTCGAAGCACCATCTCTGCAAGAACCCAGATGGATGCCAAGAATAAGGCACTTCTTATAGCTGTTGCATTTTCAAGAGACGTTAACGTGCCTTGCATAAAAGTGTCCTAATTTCTGACTCGGGCTGAACATGCCTGAGTCACTCAGCTGCATTATTCCAAAAGCCCACACCTGTACCGAAAACCCCCAACTTTTCTCTCCCATCCACACCCTGCTTAGCAAAAAGGGCGTTAGAAAGGCACGGACACGCTCGTTTGTTCTGCGTGATTCAAAGCCTTTAAGCTCTCAACGGAAAAAATCTCCCCAGACACATCACTTCCAAACGCTTCAGAAAGAGCACGCCTCAGCTTAGGATGCCGCAGACACGGTGTCACCTTCCACCGTCACCACAGGCTGACGCTTTTACAGGATTTTACAAAAAAAACGTGTAGGTCTGGCACTTCAGGACATGGTTTAGCAGGTATGGTGGTTTTGGGGTGATGGTTGGACTTGATGATCTTAAGAGGTCTTTTCCAACCATAACGATTCTACGATTCTATGACCCTGCGCTCAGGAGGGCCTCAGCCCCAAAATCCTGGGAATCAGCACGAGGTTTGAATAGTCTTTCATCAAAAAACCGTAGGTGGGGTGACAAGCAGCAAGGCAGAGACTCCAGTGCTCCTTCCAAGTTGAGGGACACCAGGGAAGACGTTCTCCACCACCCAAAGGCAGGGCTTCATTGCCTGCGTTCAGAGATCAGACTCCGCGTTGGGCTCGCTCTGCTGCTTCCCCGGTACAAAGCGGCTGCCTTTCAAGTCTTGACATGGCCACCTCTTCTCAAAACCTTCTCACTGTGCTAAAAAAGAACAAGAAAGCAAAGGATCGCTGGAGGTTGCACCGGCTATGGTTTCCCACCAGCAGCTTTGGTCGACTAAGAGAACTTCATGACTTCTGCCTCGTTTCTTCAACGGAAAAGCTTCAAGGAGAAGACCTGGCTGGTGGGGCAGAGCAGCACCCCGCAGCCGGGGAGAGCAAGGCAGCAGCCCAGGTTGTTCCAACCAGCCAAGGCAAAGGGAGCACAGAAGACACCTTCCAGCGAGTCTGCTCCTGTTCCACTTTTGACCCAGAAACTTTTTAGGAGAAACTTGTGGGTTTCTACCCACCGATTAATTGAAGTAACCACAGAAACAAACTGCGCTGTCTTCCCATCTTGGCTTCTTCGCTCTAGACAAACGCTAATGCACACTGAGCTGCCCGAACTGCTCTCGGGGCTCCAGAGCCTCCTCAAGGGACCAGCTCCTTCCCGAACCCAGGTGCTCTTTGTCTGAGGTTGAGGTCCTCTTTCTGCTGAGCCTTTTTATGATTATGTCTTTTAAGGAGGCACTTAAATTAAGAGATTAAAGACCAAGAATTGATTGAAGTGGAAATTAAGACCTGAAGATAAAACCAGTGAACTTGAAACCCTCCAACACAACCTGCCCAGTTGTAATGGCCCAACTGCTTACTACAATTTTTGAAATATTAATGCAATTCTAAGCCTTTTCATGTTGCAGTGAAAAGCCAAGCAACATTCAAAGCATCAAGCACAGGCATGGAAGAAGCGATGGTCTCACGTCACAGCCCTAGGGAGAGGCTGGAACTGACACAGGCTCATGTCTGCGTGTGGGCACATCACAATTTGATTATTTTCCATGGAAACTTTCCCCAGGAGCTGTCCCCTTCATGGCTGTGGTTAGAGGGACAGAGGAAGAAATTTCAACGCTTGTACCCCCTACTTTTGACCAGAATCTGGAGGGAAAGGCTCCCAGTAGGCTCCGACTGGGGCTAAGGAGGTGACAGAGATGAGAACGCCCACAAAGAAATCGTTGGGTTGTAGGAAACATCACACAGAGCCTCACACACACGCGCGCACACTCAACAACTGCTTTGGGGATAGTTTCCACCAAGACAGACTCGAACAGCATCACGGGCATTCAAACGAGCATCTCCAACCTGACCCATTGCGGATGGGGTCAGCAGACGAGTAGGGTGCCCACAGGGTGGGTGCTCCGCATGGGGACGGTGGCACATACTGCCAAGCATGCCAACGACCCCCCGGAACTCTGCCACATGGGATCCACCACGGGACAACCTTCCAGCTCTCTCTGGGTGGCGGGGAGGAGAGCCAGCACAACAGCCAGGTCCGGGCAGCAATTGCTACAGGAAATTATCAGGTCCATGCATCTCCTGATGGCCTCCAGCTCTGATTGGAGCCACATGGAGAATAAGGAAGGTTCTAAGGACAACTGGGCACACACAAAGCCTTCCACAAGCAGGCTACCTGTGCACCAGCGAGGTCTTCGTCTCCTCAGGTCCTCAGTGCCAGGAGCTGTGCTTCCCTCCCCACGCAGAGCTACTCCAGCTTCACAGGTCAGAACGCTACTGCCTAAGCACCACCACCCGCGACAACCTCTGGCCATTCTCTCAGCAATGAACGATGGATCACTCTTCTTATTAAAAGTGCACAAGAAGGGGTTTGCAAAGGGCTGGAGGCTAGTAGCAAATAATATCTGCACAAGATGGTCTTCAGCTATGCTCACATCAGTATTTACAGATCAGCAGCCAAGTTCTGACCCGCTGGATTCTACAGCAGTTGATTAATTATTTACCTCAAAGCTAATTAATCATCCCTTAACTCTTTGTGAGCTCTTCTACCAGTAGGGTACACTCACTAAGTGACTCAACTAATGCTTCTAACACCTACAGCTTCACACGCTTGAGAAGAAAAACCTTCCACGGGAGAGTCCCAGGCCAGCAATCAGAGGCGGCCACGTCCCAGCGGCATTTTCTCTTCTTTCCCTGACAATGGTTGGCCTTGCCTGACCCTCCGTGCTCTGCCATGTGCTGCTCGCAACACAGTGCTTCTCCAGGCAGCACTTTCTTTTTTTTACTTGCAACCAAAGCAGCTCTTTTATTTGCATTTTTGCTAATAATCTGATAACTTGATTAGGGAAATACAGTTCTGCTCCACCTCTGTGGGGCCTGGAAACTCATTAACAGCGTTAGGAGACTGCAAGAAGCTTAAACCTATTAAGCCAGCTCTGCCAGCGTTAAAAGCAAGCTCAAGATTTACGCTGCATGTCCTCAGAAAACCTTTCTCCCCGGCAGAGCTGCAGGAAGTGAGGCCGGATCAGCGGGCAGGTCTCCAGGGCCACGGGAGGAGAAACGCCGCTGCGAGGAAGCGTCGGGGCCACGTCCGAGCCGTGCTCTCCTCCAAGAGCCTTCCAACCTAGTGCTGCCCGGCCGGAGCCTCCGCAGCCATCCTGCCTGGAACAGCCAGGATTTCTCCCATTTCCCCAGTCAAACACAAACTACAGTCCTCCCAGACACCAAAGGTCTCGGGTTGAAGGTGTTTCTGCCGCGACGCCGTAGCTCATCGCTGCTTTGCTTCCCACTGGAAGCATCTCCATCAGCAGCCGCCAGCAACGCACGGGTTCCCCCTGCTATGTGACTCCGTTGATGCTCACAGCTTCTTTTGTCAGAGTTTTCTTTTTTGAGGCTGTAACTCAGCAGATTTCCTGGATGAAGAAGTGCCAGAAGAAAAGCCCCTCAGCAACCCTGCGGGGGGTAACACCCATCTCAGGGTCCCCTGAGCAGCGGGAGGCAGGAGCTGGTCATCCCTTCGCCCCCCCAGCTCTGCAGACTCAGCGCTGGGGGAACCCATGGTCCAACCTCCGAACACTGAGATCGTAAGAAATAGAGCCAAAAGGGACAGGGATGGCACCTGGCCGTCACCCCTCCACACGGCAGTCCCACCGCACGCCCGGTGGCTCCGCAGCTGCTTGAAGAGAAGCCTCCAAGCGAGCCCCCAGCCAGAGCACAACCAGCATAGGCAACGAGATCTCACAATGTACCCAAAGTCCTCACCGAGTAACAAGCACCAGGAGCCCGCTCAGGAAGCGGGCCATCAAGCCAAGACCTCCAGCACCCCCAGACTCCACGAGGGACCCCTGTGAGAACCCTGATGTCAACACTCAGGACCACACAGGGGCTGATGTCAACACTGAACCGAAGCCTCCACTGGTCACATACATCTGGTTGCCAGTCCCTGGATCCCCATCACTGGCAGTGTTCTGGGTCAGGTGGGACGGGGCTTTGAGCAACGTGCCCCCATGGTGGGGGGCTGGACTGGATGGTTTTTGAAGGTCCTTTCCAACCCAAACCACTCTGTAAGTCCATGATTCCATGGGGAAAGCCAAGCCACTACAGCTTACACCGGTGGCCGCTGCACAAGCCGAGGGAGGATCTGCACCCACGTGCACCACGGAGCTGAGCGTTCAGCTCTCTGCCCCCCCAGCAGTGCCCAGCAAGGGGCAAACCCACCCGGTCACCGGCACGAGGGGCAGGGGACACCTCTCCCAAAGCAACCACAGCGCTCCCGCCTCTCCCTCGAGTATCAGGACAACATCCTGGCCGTGACGCTGAGCTCATGGCGTGGTACCACCGCTCCTCCCCTGCACCCCACAGCCACGAACTGCCCTTCTCCCCTTCCACAGCTTCCAACCGTGTGGCTGAGCCTGGCCCTGCCTCCTTCACCCCCTCCCATCAAGTGCTGCTGCTGACCACCACGACGAGCCCAGCAGCTCGGCCGCCCACCTCCCTGTCCACCCACCTAACCCACGCTCTGTCAGCAGGGATATTGCAGGAGACGGTGTCAGAAGCCTTGCTAAAGCCAGGACCAGCAGCTCCTGCTGCTCTGCCCGCACGCACCGAGCCAGCCGGCGTAGAAGCTATCAGCCTGGTCAGGCGCGGTTTTTCCCTTCATAAACCTGTGCTCCAGACCATCTTCTCGTCCTTCACATTCCCAGGATCGGCTGCTCCTTCCCAGCAGCAGCGGGGAGGCTGACCGGCCAGGAGCTCCCCAACGCTCCTCCTGGCCCCTCCTGCAGACAGGAGGGACTTCGGCTTTCCTCCGGTCCTCGGGCACCTTCTGGATCACCATCAGCTTCCAACGCTAATGACGAGCAGCCTCGCGGTGACGCCAGCCAGCTGCCCCAGCACCGCGGGAGCACCCCAGCAGGGACCCCAGATCTGCGTGTGCCACCCTGAACTGCTCCCAAGCCGGACCCTCTTCTGCAGAGAGTCAGGCTTCACTAATCCAGACTCACCCAGGGGCCTCTCCTGACCTCCTGGGGTTTTGTTTCAAGCCCCCCAACGGGACTGAGCTCCTGCAGTGCCAACCTCCCCAAGTGCACAGCCATTTCTTACCAAAATCTTGTTCAAACACAAGCCAACGCCTTCACCGTACTGAACATCTCTTCCGCTCCCTCCTCCGTCAGCAGAACCAACCGGCACCGTCCGGCTGCTGGGACGACCCTTCTTCGCTGCCCGTCCCTGCCGCGGTGCAGGCACCTGCCCAGCACAAGGGACTTGTTTCCAGGAACATTTCCACGTGGCAAACAACAAATACAAGTCCCCTGAGTCGGTGACCACCAGCAGATGCTTGTGCCCAGCTCCACCAGAGCATCTCCCCTCCGGGGAGAAGAATGTCTATTTTGAGGTCCACTTGATTAATGTCATGTTTTTGCCCCAAAATTAGAAAAGCAGGGAGTAAGAAAAGCAGCTTTCTAAAACCTGTCTCACAAACCCCCAAGGTGTGGGCAGCGTCCACGCTACCGCACGGCTCTTCTTGCAAGGGGCCGGCACTGCCCTGGCACCCACCCACGCGGGACAGCAACGCTGCCCGGGCCATCACCGGACGCAGCAGCTCACGGTCCCAGGCACCACGAACTCAAACGCAGCCTTTGCCTGAACACCACTTCTGAGACCCGGCACCAGAGGGGAATGCGCGGAGGCAGCACGAGGGCAGCCGTGAACGCACGGAGAGCTCCAGGTTCTCCTCCTGGCTTTGGTGACAACCCCTAATGCACCACGTCAAGGGCTGCTCCCAGCGGTGGAGGAAGCACGGGGAGGAGAGGGGGAGAGCCTGGCCTTCCAGAAGTCATCAAGAACAACTCACTGGAAGACGAAACCAGCTCCAGGAGAGGGTTACTCATCCCTGCTGCCACCAGGAGCAATGTGGGACACTGAGCTCTGGTGCCCGCTGGCAGAGAAGAGCCAGCAGGGAAGGATCTGCCAGCTGAGACCTGGACCAAAGCCCTCACCAGCAAGGAAAAACAGGTAAAACTGAATGAAAGCCCCCCAAAAAAAGAAAGCCCTGCTGGGCTGAGAGACTGGGCAGAGGAAAGGGCCGTGCAAGGTTTCTCTTCTCTCCGGCTGGCCAGGGATGACCAGCCAGCCGCTGACCATCGCTGTCACTGCGACGGCGCAGGCGTTGCTGCTGGGGTGACAGATGAACAGCTGATTTCCTCACCCCTATCACCAAGCATCTGCAAACGTCACAGATTCACACTGCTGACTCTGGAATATCGACCCAAACCCCACTCCTAATCCCTCGGTCACGAGCCAGGACTCATGGCGACACCTCCCCAGCCCACGTGTCCTCCTGCCGCCGTCTCCAGAGGAGATCGGTCCAAACACGGCACGCCAGTGCCAACAGAGAGGAACTGGAGCGTGCTAACGACACGACAGGTCCCTGCAGGGACAGCCCAGAAATCCGCTCCCTGCTTCAACGGCACCTACGAGCCAGCCACATCACGCAGAAAGTCTCAGGTGTGAGAAAAATTATTCCGCTGCGCCACGGCCCCGAAACCAGCCCCAGGCGCGGGCCAGGACGTGACCGTCAGGGACAGCCCCAGCAGGAGGGGGTCTCCATGGCATGGGATGGGGTCTCCATGGTGTGGGAGAGGGTCTCCATGGCACAGGAAGGGGTCTCCACGGCATGGGAGGGGGTCTCCACAGCATGGGATGGGGTCTCCACGGTGCGGGAAGGGGTCTCCATGGCGCGGGAGGGGGTCTCCACAGCATGGGAAGGGGTCTCCATGGCGCGGGAGGGGGTCTCCATGGCACAGGAAGGGGTCTCCACAGCATGGGATGGGGTCTCCACGGCACGGGACGGGGTCTCCACGGCGCAGGAGGGGGTCTCCACGGCATGGGATGGGGTCTCCATGGCGCGGGATGGGGTCTCCACGG
>Ga0065711_1049239_pt1 | contig 11405 bp, 8 predicted proteins | sample Hoacrofraction12_FD_59098 | JGI IMG/M metagenome (GOLD analysis project Ga0065711, IMG submission 59098) | Hoatzin crop microbial communities from Cojedes, Venezuela - Epithelial fraction 12 v2 (version 2) | ecosystem: Host-associated > Birds > Digestive system > Esophagus > Crop | place... | reverse complement strand
GGCGGGTCCGCCGCTGGGTGGGACGGGCGGACGAGCCTCCGCGGAGGGGGTGCCACGGGGCCGTGACTCAGGGCCGGCCCTCAGGCGTGCCCGCGGCCTGGCTTTGGTGGTGTGGGGCTGGGGCGAGCTGCGTGGCGGTGCGGGGGTTGGGGCCTGGCCCCGGAGCTGCGTGGTACTGCGGGGTTTGGGGCCTGGCCCCGGAGGTTTCAAGGCAGCCACTCCTCAGCAGCGGTGTGGAGGTAATGTCTGGTCCTGGTCAGCGTTGGGAACTGCGTTGAGGATGTGAAATTCAAGGTTTTGCGTTTCAGAGGTGGTAGGATGGCGTTTAGTAAGTTGTTGTTTACGTGCGGGCTGTAGAAAATGTGCTCAACAATGCTTGCCTGGTCTGTGTAACTGTAGTTTTCAGGAATGCGTTTGTTCAGGCTACAGAGTCCGTTGGAGCTCGCGGGTCTTGGCTGGGCTTGGGCATTGTTTTGGCGAAGCCAGTCAGAAGCTTCTAATTAGGCAACTTGGTTTTAGCGCTGATTAGTTTAATATTTCTTTATTACTTTTAGGTTGTTACTGTTTCAGTGCTGAATGTAGAGTTGAATCTGGCAGTCTGTTGTTGCTTAGTTACTCAAAATCAACTTAAAGCTAATAATTATTGCAGTGCATCTTTTTTCAATCGGAAGGCAATTTTAAGGCTGAATACAGCTGTGATGCGCATCTGTTTGATGAAGAAGACGTTGCTTTTGCATAGTCACTTTGCAAAATTAGCTGGATTGAAAAGTAAGTATCTTTATTGTCTGTTTGTAAGATAGTATTGAGTAGTCCCATAGCATTTTAATGTTTTGGATGGGTTTGTTTTTTCTTATTGTGTAACTGTGTAAAGGTACATAGATTATAGCACTGGAATAAAACTCGTATCCTTTTTTTAAGGTAAGAAAAAATATGACAGAAAAAGCAAGTGCAGATGATTTTCAAGATCGGGATTTTCTCAAGAAGAAGAAGAGGAGGAGAAAACACAAAGAACACAATAAGAAACATGAAAATGATGAAAATATACAAAATGCAGAGCTTGGCCGTGCTTCTCCCCTGCTGTTTGAAGATCGAGCAGCACAGAGTGGTGAAGGCTGTAAAAAGAAGAAAAAAACAAAAAACAAGGGGGAGAAGCAACAGTCTTCGTTAGAGAATTCTTGTGTAGGAGTGGAACGTGAAATTAGTAATGAAACTGGAGTAGATGCTTCCCAAAAGAAAAAGAAAAAAAAGAAGCGGAAGCATAATGATAGTGCGGATGATCGCAGTGATGTAACTTTTGTCACAGTAAATCAGCATAGCACTGATGATTGTCAGGAGATCAATGCTGATTACATTTATTTAAAACAATCTGTTAAGAAGAAAAGAAAACTAAAATTACCTGAAGAGGATGAGACACGTGAACTGCCTGTCCCAGAAACACACAAAAAAAATGACAATAAAAAATTCAAAAAGAAGAGGAAAAAGCAAAGAGGCAGTAGTACCCCAGATATGCAAGAAGACACAGATATAACCGTTGACCAGTCGCTGTTGTCATCTCCAGAGCAAAACAGGCGAGGGGAAGACACAGCGTTGCCGTCACCTACAGAAGGGGGTGGTGTGGTAACACACCGGCGATGGCGTGAAGATGGTGACTGTGATGCTTCTGCTGACATGAGTGAAGAGTCTATGGATGTACCTGCTAATTTTTCTAAGCCAGCTAAAGCGGCGGATCGGTCTCCTAAAAAACCTCCAGTGCATGCCAGAAAGAAAACAAAAAGCTGTGCTTTTGTCACAGAAGAAAGCTCTTCAGAATCTGATGTAATGTAAGTTTAGGGTTTCCCCCCACCCTCAAGTATGTTTCTGTCACTTTATTTGGTTCCCAGATTTTTCTCAGTCTGTACTGTATGTATTTTAAAAAACAAAAAACCTTGATGGTGTGTTGAGATGTTATGGAGACCTACTTTAGGAGCTTAGTTATCAATACAGTAAAATTTGTACGAATACACTACTATTGCCTGCAATGTAGAATATTTTGTCCTATTTAAAAACTGTAGATATAGAAATAATTTATGTGCAAGTAATCTAAATTTAGTAAAAAAAAAAAAAGGGACAAGAAAGGGATTCCATTTGTTAAATTTGGTGTTTATATTGAACATATGCATTTTTGCCAAGCAACTAGTAAGGTCAGCTAGAGAATTTAATGTTCTGTGAAAACAAATGCTCATGTAAGTATAGAACCCACAATAAGAGCAGTAGTAAGAGACTCTGTTGCCAGGGAGAGTGAGAGGCACTATTTCTTCTGTGTGTCCATGTGTGAGAGTTTTGTGGGAAAGATGTGGCTTTTCAAAATTTCAGCAAGCTTATTGAATATTGTAAGTATAGAAATTTGGTAATAAATTACATCTGTGTTAAAAGGTTGGAAATAAAAGGGGGTAGATGTGTGAAATATTCCTTGTTTTTTAATTAATGAACATGTTCATTCTTTTAATGGTAGCGATACTAAAAAAATCGCTGTTTTGGAGCTCTAGTGGTGTATTTTATTTTATTACTCTTTTTTTTTTTATATATATATATATATATCAGGAGTCCAGAGCCTGTGGCATCAGGTAGAAAGAAGGACCAGAATAGTTTCTTTACTGAAATGGCAGCCTCTGATGAGCTTAGTCTGGATGATGAAGAGTGCCTGGGCTCTATGGTGTGTTCAGTCGTGGATTTGGATACTGCAAAACAAGAATTGGAAGAGTTTATTCCTCATGTGAGGAGCATATCGGACAGTTCAATCAGGAAGATGGCTGGAAGAGACTTAATGAGGTTTAAACAGTTTAAAAAGCAAGGTGAGCTCTCAAAATATTGTTGCAGTGAGGGAGCACTGTGCAGCTGTGATAATGATTTGACAGAGCGAAAATAATTTGGTTTTGTATCATGTCTGTCACATCCATGGAGTCTGGTTCACTTCATTCCAACGGATATATTTTCTGTTTCTCTGCTTCGTAGCATCTACTTCCTCATTGTCAAGTTACAGGCCAAAGCGTGTGCGTAAATCACCTGCTCCCAGCTCTTGTTTTGTCTCTCTTCAGTTTTCTTTTTTCACCTTTTGAATTTGTGGATCTTCTGTTATACGTTTGCCAAAACCTGAAATGTAATGTGCAAGAGATGATACTTGAAGTTTGCTATGTGTGTGTTTGTTCGTTTTGTTTGGGTTTTTTTTAATAAAGTTTTCTATGTATTTTAGGTATTGCTGTCAAGTTTGGCAGATTTTCCCAGAAGGAAAATAATCAAATCCGTAAAAATATTGAAGAGTTCTTAGTAACTACTGGAATAGACAATGCTGAAAAACTGCTGTTCACCTCGAGGTATCCAGAAGATAAAGAAACTATCAACCGCCTAAAAGCAGAACATCTTTTTTGTGAAAGACTTTGTAAGGATTTTAAGTTACTTCTCAAATAGCTGAATGTTATGTTCCACAACCTGGTGATATCATGATGTATTTTATAAAATGTTTTGTTATTGAAAAGCACTAGTGCTGCTAAACTTGGCAAAAAAGGAGCATGCTGCTGAGAGTATGTAGTTGGTAATCTGTACAGTATGCTGTTCTTACTATCGTTTCTCAGGTATGAAGAGTTTAGAGATTAACATATCATCATGACCAGCAGCACTTACAGACTTTCAAACTTGCATTTGGGCTTTATAGCTGAAGGCTAGGCTTTAATTAAGCATAGTGATTTATTAATGAGAGATGTAATTAAGTCCTATCTGAAATTGCCAACTGTTCTTAGAGCATAGAAATAGGTGGCAGGTTCAGGACTGAGCGAGAGCACATAAATAGGTAGCAGGCTTTAGGTGGAGTGACAGCAGAAACAAATTAGGTCATTAGCCAAAGTAGTTTTGCAAGACACGAGGAAAACAAAATTCTCATGGCTAAGATTCTGCTCGCAGGAGGAGGAGCATCTCTTCTCTACCTCTTTCCTTATTTTGTTAGGCTTCTCTTGGCTAGAAAACATTCACAGTTCATATGGCAGACATGCTCATATTGTAACATCTGTGATGAATCTTTTCAGTGTGCTTTCTCAGTGGCTTTCTGTTCTGTGTTTGTTCTGTATCGTTAGCATAGCCAAGACAGAGTCGGTGACAACCTGTAATGGATTTGGATACTAGCATTTATTTAAGGATCAGTGAGGCTACAGATTTGTTCCTCCTTGGTTGTTTCACACACAGAATCGTTCCCTCTGCATCATCAATTTTGCTTGGTGTTGACTTCCCATCTGGGAGATTGCTCCTGGTCTGGGAAAACTGGGGAGAAAGTCACGTCAATGTTACAGGAGTTGCATGCAGTTACTTGTCCTGGGCACTGCTGACCAAGACTGTTGTGTGTTGCCAGGTATTGGTCTCTGTGGATCTACCCCCACTTCAAGGATTTTTCCTTTAGCCAAGACCTTCACTGTCTTTGTGCTGGATGCCCCCAGTCATTGGTTTTCCCCGTCAAACTAGTGTGTATGCAGAAGCACAATATCTCATCAGCCTACTAAGTGGTGGCTGTTTTACGTCTCTCTATTAATGGGAATATTCAGTATGTTGCTTATATTTGATCTAGATGTTATCAAAATTTACAGCCAGTCCATACAGTTTGTAGCTAGTGAGTAACGAGTTTGTGCCTGAGAGTTCAAAAGTTTGATTTTTCGATACTCACCCACACGTATGCACACGCGTACACAATTATGTACCAGCTGCTGGTATTCACAATTTACCATGGTCAGAGCAATTGCATCTTTGAAACTCTTGGGGAGATTGTTCGGACTATTTCCTGTGGAGTTACTGAAGTGTTGTAGAGTACATTCTCTTGAATGGGGCATATCTATCATTTGCTGCACGGCCATGAAAACGTATGTTGTTTGGGTTTGGTTTGGTTTTGTTTTGGCTTTTTTTTAAGTGACCTCACTAGTGTGAAAAATGTTTCTTAAAAAGGAATCATTTGCTTTCTAGCTAAGGGCATACCGCGACCCTGGAGACTGATATATTATCGAGCAAGGAAGATGTTTGACTCAAATAATTATAAAGGAAGGTAAGTAAGTAATTTGAAAGAGTTTCTGAGTGCTAGTATCAGTCTCTGATGTTTGTTTGTACATTAAAAAAGAATATAAATGAAGATCATCTCTCCCATTTGTGCCAGTTACTGTGACTTAACTGACAGTTAATTTTTCTGACTGGCCCTTATCAAGTCCTCTGTTCTAAAACATGACTTGAAATGGTGTAGTGATGAGTAACATTGAAATGCCTGTAAAGATTATAGCTCTCTTGAGTTATTGGAATTGCTTGAATTTGCAGCTGAAGCTGTGCCCGTTTCCTCAACTAGGTATACTGAGGAAGAAAAGGAAAAATTAAAGAAGTATCATGCTCTGCATGGCAATGATTGGAAGAAGATTTCTGAGATTATGTCCCGTTCTAACCTCTCAGTTGCTATGAAATATTCTGAAATCAAGTCGGGTATGTAATTTTAAGGAAAATAATTCATGCTCTGTATTTCAGTTTGAGAAATTATGTTAACTGTATGTTGTACGTGCCCTAAACTTCAGGAAAAAATCCTTAGAGTGGATTTTTTTTTTTAACTAATTTGTGGTGGTGGTTCTTTTTTCCAGACCACTGATTGCATTTTCATGTGGAAGGGATAAGAACAGTCTCTGATAGAAAAGGGAAAGGAAGTGGAATAAATGCAACTCCTTATTAAACAGAACTGGCATCTAAGTAGACGCTTTCAGAGGGAGGGTGGGAGGAATTTGGCAAGCAGGTTTCAAAATATAGAAACTAGAGATTTTAGTGCTATTCTTTAGTGATTAGGCTGAACTCCTCTCTCAAATCTGGTATGAAACAGAGTTTCTGGGAAGCGTGTTAAGAAGCTGGTCCTGTAAATAAGAATAATGCGAAGCATTTGCTCTCTTTCCTTTTTTTCTAATAATTTATTATAAACTATGCCTTAACCTTCTTTTTCAATTTTAGCTATTAATTACGGTTCTTGGTCGAAGGAAGAGATTCAGAAGTTAATGCATGCAGTGGAGGAGGTGATTAGGAAGAGAATAGAAATGGAAGATACAGATTCATTATTGGAAAAGTCGTACGGAGATCTCTTGATTGACCGTGAGAAACTGTACCAGAAATTACCATGGACTGAGATTGAAGCTAAAGTGGGAACTCGACATTGGAGACAATGTAAACAGAAATGGTAAGGTTTTATGCTAAAGTGAGATAGTAAAACGTGTTCTGGGGAGAACTTTACTCCATTGTGCAAAACTGTTTGTACCATGATGATTGTTTGGTAAGATGGGTAATAAATAGTTTGTAGACTACAGAAAAGGTGTTGCAAGTGTGTCTGAGACAAATAACTCTTTGCTAGCTGTGGTAAGTTTTCTTCTTGCTGTGAGAATGAAACCTAATTTGTGTTTCTCTGTGGCAGCAGTAGCATCTTGAAGGCATTTACTTTTAAGGCTTGGAATTTCTTGAAATGATGGAAGCCTTTTTTTGTGTGTTTTCAAAGGATTACAATTTTAACAAACAAGATGACCAAAGGGCAGCAGTTATACAGGGGGACCAAAGGATTGCAGGCCAAGATCAGTCTTATTAAAAGGTATAGTTCAGAGCCCCTGGAATGTTTTTGTATCTCTTACTGTTCCGAGTTGTGTTCGTAAAAGCTTGGTGAGTGAGAATGGCATGCCTGAAGTTTCATACAGGTTTTGCAACCACTCTTTCGTGGGACAAAGTGTCCTGTCGCTTCTGGCTAGGGGAGCTGTGAGCATTATTGAATTATTTCTTGAATTCTGCCTACAAACTGCTTCTGTATTATATTCGCAGGTTGTATGAAATGAAAGTGGAGGATGCTAGTGAAATAAACTGGGAAGAACTCAGTAATGCTATTGGGTAAACCTTTTTTCCCTCTTTGTATGGTTACAAAGGATTGTTGAAGCAGTCTTAAAAATTCCAGAAAGGATTCAAAGTTCTTAGGCTTCTGCAACTATAGACAGTGTCATTTAGTTTGGTGACATGCAGTTGTATATCCTTGCATAGCACTGAGCAACAAACCATGCCTATGAGCTCTGAAACTTAATTTTAACCACTTCAGGCAACCCTTATTGTATTCCCAGCGCATTCTGTGTACTAAGGCTGTGTTATACAGTTGGTGCTAAAGTCTTTGATAAAAGACTTTTCCAGGTGTTAATCAACACATAGGAAGAAAGGATGATTATAGGAATGTGTAATATAATATAACAGTCTTCTTCCAAACAAGCAAAGTGTTGAATATGAAATTACCAATACCGTGAACACTATACTTCCTCTAAAGGGCTTTTCTTTTGTTTTTCCATGTACTTTTGGTTTCATTTACTGTTTCTTTTCACTAAACACGTAATACGTAGGTATAATGGCATGGTTTAGATTCTTATCTTCAAGGGGAACTGCTGTCTTGAAAAAATGTTTTGATCAGGGTTTGAAATCCATCCTTTCTACCTAAAGCAAAGATACTATTTGACTGGCATTGTTCTCATGAATGGATAACTTGGCAACAGCTAAACTTTGTAACAGTTCATTGCACCTCTAATTCTTTGAACTTTTCTCTTTTCAGAGATGTCCCTATAACCTATGTTCAATCAAAATTTTATAAGCTAAAAGTCTCCTGTGTCCCTTTTTGGCAAAAAAAGACTTTTTCTGGTCAGTATCCCAGCTGTTTCTCTATACTGCTTAAGGTTTTTGCTTGAATCTAAGAGGATGCATATTCTAGTTCAATGCTTTCTTAGTTAGCTTTCCCCTAAGTAAATTGGCTAAAATAATGGGCTTTATACTTACTTTACTAAATGCTTTTTTTTAGTAAGAGTTTACTTTCAGTGGCATCTTCATGGAGTGTTTATTAACCTCTTATCTTTAATACCTTGGCTTTAAACATTTTATGACTGTGCTTTTTTAGTTTATCTTTGCATGTATGTGTGGGTCTGATCTACCCTGCAGCCACTGTGATTACTATGGAATAGTGAGATTTTTTTGCATTTAACAGACAATTTCTGTCTGTGAGATCCTGTTTCCTCTAGGTATCCAGTTCCCCTGTAGATCCAATTAAGACTACTTTTTGTTCTCTGTTTTTTTTTTCAAAGAAATTGTTGATTATCTTTTTGAAGAGAAGCTTCCAGAACTTGAAGAAAAGTTAGAAAAAAGGAAGGGGAGACAGCGTAGTTCTGGCAGTTCAACATCCGGGCAACAGAAGAAGACTTTCCGACTCAGTGACATTTTTGACTCCAGTGACGACAGTGATTAATTGACGGCCTTAAAAACAATTCCTAGTCTGCATAACTAACTGAAAAATGGATCTGGTTGAAAGTGGGTGCAGATCAACAACTGCAGGTACACAGGCTATCTAATAACGGAAAAAGTAAAGATAAAGATACGTGCGTCTGATTTTGTTTCATACCGAAGACTGAGGTAAATACAGTTTTTGTGCCACCTTTTGTTACCTTAATTTAGCTTTGGTTTTTGAATTATTTTTTTTAAGCATCCAAGTTGTTTTCTGAATGTCTCAAAACCAGTATTTTTTCCGTTGCTTTGTTTTCTGTGGAGTTAGAAGCTGCCATTTAGCCTTTATGCATGAACTTGGTTTTTAGAACTTCTGATTAATTTTAAATAACCAAAAAAAAAATAACTTCATGGAATTGAGAAGAGGCCTTCAGTTTGCTTTTAAATCTCTATAATAAACAAATCTTGTGAGTCGTTTGGGTTTTTTTAACAGATACCTTGTTCTTAAAAGCAACCGATTTTTATTTTTGATGTAGGCTTATACTTTTATCAACCCTTCTAGAGAAAAGGTATATTTATACATTACTATTCATAAATTGTAATGTCATTTCATGCTAACCAGAACAATGCATTTAAAATGTTTTTGTTGTGTATACAAAAGTATATATACTTTTATTGTACCAAGGAGAATTTCTGCATTTTGGTAAGAAGATTGAAGGATAAGATGGAGATTGTACTCATGTCTTTGTATGGTATCTTTAACCATGTGCTTAGAGGGATTATTTGTAAATTGACGGAGTGAATGTAAAAAACAAAACAAAACCACCTAAAAACTTACCAGGTGTATAAAGTATTTGTATGGATTGTTTATGTTTCCTATATGCTGTATTAGAAAGTAGTGCAAGAAGACTTGGTCTCTGACATACTACTTTTTGATGGTCATTTTGATAAGTGAGAATTTCCTTCTTTAATTTTAATACTTGTTATGGAAAATGCAGAATTTTCAACAGCTTGAAATAAAGGCCTTGTTGGAGGTTCTTCTGGATTGAGACTTGGGGTAAAGGATGTTAAATGAGAACTTTCTGTATTTAACTGTGTCTGGCTTTAGCCTCTCAGAAGATAGAAAACAACGTGGTGTAGTGGGACAGGCAGGACACCCCCTGAGATCAGCCACCTGTGTTAAGGGTGAGTTTTCCAGCCATGAGACGAAATGGGAGGGGGGAAAAACATGTGCCAGCTCCCTTGCACTTAGGTCTTTGATATGCTTCTGTTGCCTTAGGGGTTTGAAGGTTAAAAGCTGAAGAACTTGAATTTTTGAATCTAAACGGTTTGTGTTTGTCAATTTTTTTTTTTCCTGGAAGATGGAGATCCCCTGAATTTTCTGCAGGCTAGAGTACAAATAGTGGTGTGGTTGGAGAGTTTGTAGAGTAGATCTCACAAATAAACTTCTGTCTCCATAATGAGATTTATTTTATCTTTTGCTTTAAAGGGAAACTTCTGAAGGAAGACTTTTGCTAATACATTATTTTGCAGAGAAACTGCTTTTAACAAGCGAGTAAGCCGGGGCGGGAACTATAAACCTGACCTCTGCTGCACAGGAAAAAAGGGAGATGCTGTCCAGGAGAAGGGAGTAGGGAAACAATTCCTGAGCGGCATCTCCTTGGGTAATGTGTTTGTAATCTCTTTGCCCATGGACAAATGAGTGGAGGAGGAGAGTGCTTTTTGATCATTTCCCATTTGCTGAATCACGGCACTTAAGAGGGCGTAAGAAAGCAGCTTTTCCCTTTGCCCATGTCTTACACAGGCGTATGGGAGCGTGAGCAGGGGGGACAGTTGTTTCAGGTAGATATTTAGATATTGTTGAAAAGAGACCAAACTCTGTGCAGGGGTTTAAAAAAACCAAACAGGCACCACAGACTGATGAGGGAAATAACATTGACAAAGCTTTGTGTATCGGGCTGCATTATAAATAAGAGCACGACAGATCCTTCAAGTCTAAAAAGCACTGTGAGCCCCTAAAAACTTTGGTAATTCAAGCAGAGATGTCGCTTCAAGCATTTTTCCTGGCGTGTTAATGGCCTGAATGGTGGTGTAGAAGAAACTTCTCAGCTGTGTGGCGTTATCAAAGGCGGAGACAGCCGGGTTAGGAGAGTTTTGTTTGCAGCAGAGCAGCAAAGTGTTATAGTGGCAGCAGCTGAAGATCAAATGCTGGCTTTCCTCTTTCACCCCCCTCCATAAAGTCCTGAACAAGTGATGTGGGGGGACTGAAGAAAGGCAACTGCTCCCTGTCCCATTCCTCAGCCCCCTGGCCCGGGGCACAGCATCATCCCGGTGACCTGGAGGGTCCGTTGATGATGGGGCTGTGACAGAAACCTCCGGGGAAGCAGCTTCGTCTGGGCCCTGCAGGCAGGGCAAGAGGCGCAGGGGCTATGGAGTGGTTTCCATTGCGTGGGGGGCTGTGGGGAAGCCTCCCCTCAGTGGTGTTTACTTCAGACTGTCGGGCTTGATCGTGGATTTGGGGTGGGGTTTTATTATTTTAGTACTTCAGTAATTCCATCCTCGAGGCAGTGCCTTTAGCTGTGCTCCTCGGGGCTCTGGCACCGCTTACCCTTACGCTGCTGCGCAGCTCCTTTTTCCCCTGCGTGCCTCAGTTTCCCCGCGTTGCTGGTCCTTTAAGGCAGCGCCGCTCTGCCCGGAGGGGCGGGGCTTGGCCGAGGGGCGAGGGCGGGCGCCCACTTCCGCCCGCGGACCGGAACGGCGGGGGAGCCGTGGGCCGTGGGAGCGGGGCGGAGCGCGGGGGCCTGAGGTGAGGTGAGGTGAGAGGGGAGGGACGGGACGGGACGGGGCTCCCGCTGGTGAACCGCGCCGCTGCTTCCCGCTGCTGCTTCACGCCGCTGCTTCACGCCGCCTCCGCGCAGGAGGCCGCGTTCCTCTGGGGTTTCCCCATTGTCTCGGCCGCGCTCCCTCACGCCGCCTGACGGGAGGCCGCTTGGCGGGAAGCGTGCGGCGCGTTCCCTGCCCCGGGCGGTGGGGCCAGGCGGGGCCGCTGCGGAGCCGGTCGCGGGGAGCTGTTGGGGAGCGCCCGGTGTCTGCGGGGCGGGGGAGCGAGCGGCCGAGTCCCGGAACAGCGGCGGCGGGGCGGG
>Ga0065711_1049237_pt1 | contig 11405 bp, 5 predicted proteins | sample Hoacrofraction12_FD_59098 | JGI IMG/M metagenome (GOLD analysis project Ga0065711, IMG submission 59098) | Hoatzin crop microbial communities from Cojedes, Venezuela - Epithelial fraction 12 v2 (version 2) | ecosystem: Host-associated > Birds > Digestive system > Esophagus > Crop | place... | reverse complement strand
CGCCCGGACAAGGTCCTGTGCAGCCTGCTGTAGGTGACCCTGCTTCGGCAGGAGGGTTGGACTAGATGACCCACAGAGGTCCCTTCCAACCCCTACTATTCTGTGATTCTGTGATTCTGTAAATCATAGCAAACGTGCTGTGAACTGTTAGGGCTTGTTTTCCAAGGGCCCATGCTATTTTTTTCAGCAGTCTCTCCATGTAGCTAGGCAAAAGTACAAGTTCTGCAGAAACCTGTAACACTGATTAGAATGGTGCTAATGTCTTTGTTGCCGTTGTGTCATTAAAAGGAGTACACAAAGCCATGCTAATGCTCCTAAAACTCTATATATGAAAAGGCATTTGGGTGTCTGTTTGCTGTAAATTTGTATGTCAGTAGCATTTATTACCTAGGTAATTAAAAGCAGGTAGATCGCCAGACCTGTAGGTGTGCAGGGGGGTCCTGACACGCATGAGGAAGGCACAGAGGTGATTGTGTTAGATATCCAGGTGAGCAGAGCTCGGAATGAGAGCGAGCTTAGTTAAGCGTGACCATCGTAAGAAAAGAGGAGACTTATAGACCTGTGAGAGTAGTGACCACATAAGTATTAAAAAACTAATGATTTTCTTCTGTAAGTGCTTCAGTGCCAGAGTGATAAAACTACATCCCCAGCTGAGAAAATCATGTCTTCTTTGGTAATTACTTTTAGGGGAAAAAAAATCCGAACCCCAAAATTGTATTTTGTGGGTAAACGGAACAGCTCTGAGAAGAGTGTCTAAAAGTTCTTGTAATAAGATGTGTCAGAAATAGCAAATCTCTGCCAGAATGCAGTCATACAGGTTTTAAGAAAAGTGGTATAGGACTAAATTCCCCTATTAAGGATGCAGGATCATTGTATGTATCCAGAATTGGAATTAGATACAGTGGGATGTTTCTGGAAGGAGGATGCTTTTGTGTAGGCAGGCCACATTTCCCTGGTGTTCAATGTGAATTTTTTCTCCGAATACAAAGGTCTCTGTTATTGGCACAGACAGTATCCATTAACAAACAACATTATCCTATAGAACTTAAGACAATGGAGACCACCGGGAGCTGAAGCTAAGCGAGCGGTTCATTGTCCTGGGCTCCGGGAACTCAGCGAGTGGCAGGGAGAATGAGGACTTTCAGGGCGATGTTCCCAGGGCTTCTCCATGAAAACTGTTTAATGACTGGAAACATCGAGCTGGGAGTTCTGAATCTACGGTTCAGAACTGTTGTATTAAAAAGGGGTAACAGCGGTGATGTGTTGCTGTGGGATCTGCACAAGGTCTCATGTGCTACTTGAGGTCTGTGGGCCTCACTTTGGCAGAAGCAACCTAATGTGAAACACAGCCTATTGCAGCCTTAAATCCAGGTGTAAGTCACATGCAGCAGCTGTCTGTAATCTTTGGGAAATTTCAGGTTTTATCTAAAATTGTATCATAAAATCAGAGAAACTGATACTTGTGGTAAATGACTTCAGGGACCCCAATCTTGTGCTCGATCAGAATCATTTTATTGCTCAAGTGAATAACTTATATACTAATACAATAGTTACTAGAGCCAATCAGCTTTGGGTTCGTGGCTTTGTGAATGCCAGTTCACAGTTGCTGTTTTCCAGGATCTTTTGCAGCTGGATGTGTGAAAACACCTTATCTCCTGAGAACAGAGAAGGGAGGCGCAGGACGTGCTGATCTTTCAGGGTCATGAGACAGTGCTGTTCTGTCTCAAATTATATGATTTCCCACAGATACTGATTGACATTCTTTCTGATACTTACACGTACTGCATCACCATGTGATACATGACACATGATCTCTGTCCTCGGGAGTTTATAAACTAGAATTTAGATACGGTATAAGTAAATAGGCCTTAAAAAGGTGGACAGAAATTGTGCATGCAGTACGTTATAGTTAATGTATTGTTTTTGTTCATGTTGATTACTTGAAAAGCCTTCCTTTATTTTTGTATGATGTTTTAGCTAATCTCTGGCATATCCTGTTGGCAATCTGACACAGATGTGAAGGAGGACAGCATGTTCTGTTGTCCAAGTTGTGTCAAAAACAACAACTAAACAGCAAAAGAAAACAAAATGCTGTGTACTTATTCTGACTAGAATGTACCAACCTAAGTAGTTTTTCTGTGGATTCCCTTCTCTGATGCTAACTTCTGCAATGTACCATCAAAGTATTTGAATGGATAATCAAGGTAACATTTTTGTTCCATCTTTTTTTCTTCAGGTTGAACTCCACAGAGTATGGGGAGCTCCGAGAAAAGCTCCGTGCTCCCATCAGCAATGCAGCTAATGTTGTGATCCATCAAAGCCTTAGTGATTTATTTCTAGAAACCTTTACATCTCTGGTGGAAATTAACCAGACATACTCTGTTCCAAGCACTCAGGTGAGACTTTCTATCCATGTGAGACTGTAATAATTATACTTTTCAATATAGGTGGGCCTGTGATTACTCTGTAATTTACAACTGTCATGGTTTAACCCCAGCTGGCAACTAAGCACCAGCCAGCCACTTGCTCATTCCCCCCTAGTGGGATGAGGGAGAGAATCGGAAGGGCAAAAGTGAGAAAACTCGTGGGCTGAGATAAAGACAGTTTAATGGGTAAAGCAAAAGCTGCGCACACAAGCAAAGCAAGACAAGGAATTCATGCACTGCTTCCCATCGGCAGGAGGTGTTCAGCTATCTCCAGGAAAGCAGGGCTCCATCACATGTAACGGTTACTTGGGAAGACAAACGCCATTACTCTGAATGTCCCCCACTTCCTTCTTCCCCCAGCTTTATATACTGAGCATGATGTCATATGGTATGGAATATCACTTTGGGCGGCTGGGGTCAGCTGTGCCGGCTGTGCCCCCTCCTGGCTTCCCGTGTGCCCGGGAGCTGAGGCTGGCATAAGAAGCTGAAAAGTCCTTGACTGCCTAGTAACAGCTAAAAACATCAGTATGTTATCAGCATTGTTCTCATACTAAATCCAAAACACAGCAGTATACCAGCTAGTAGGAAGAAAATTAACTCTGTCCCAGCCGAAACCAGGACATTAGGGCTGTCAAAGGTGAATTATTAAGAGAAGTCATCATTGTGGGGTTAACCAAAAGGTTTTATTAAACAATGATTAAATGATAATTATTAAATGATTATTATTAAACGGTAATTGGTAATTAAACAGCAATTAAATGGTAATTAGATGGCAGTCAAACACTCTACTACTTACTGCACTTCTAATAATTAAGCTAGCTAGCTTGTATACAATATGCTTTAGATCTAATAGAAAATGTCGCTCACCTTGCTGTAGATAACAGATGCTGGATAAGGAATCTCTCAGCCTTGAGAAGTGACCTTGAGCAGCATCCTGCCCAAGGAGAGATCACCACCATGCAGCCCACTGCTGTACAGGAGAGCTCAGTGGGCTCGGGGGGGCTGCACATGTTTGTAGTGTAAAGTGATTGGCTCGTAGTCAAACTACCCTTCGGTGAGGGTGTGCAGCCGTAGCAGTTCTAGTTTCGTCTAGTTCCAGCTCAGGCTGGTACTGTTACCTCTTGATAAGACATAGGCTAAATTCCTTAAATTGCTGAGAAGATGTGGCCTAGCACAGTTTCTCAAGGTCTGCACAGCTTCAGTCAGGCCTCCTCATCTGTGACGCCTGAAGCAAAGTGCTGTTCACGCAGTCAGGGTGGGTGCAGCTGTAATGTAATAAATGTAGTTCTGTCTGTGTCTTCCTTCTGTGAGGAGATGAACTGTATTGTGAACATTGTATTTTTGAGACATGAGAAATAGCATAGTGGAAGAAAGTTCCCTATAATAATTTCCATTAAAATGTTACTTGAAAACATTTGGAAATGATGAGGTTTCATTTCCAGAAAGTTTATGGGGAGCTAGAATCACAGCTGTTGTTACTGTTCTTTAGGCAGTTTGCTCCATTACAATTGTTTTTCTAGACAGCCAGGTTTTTCTGGATCTTCCACTGAAATAAATTCATGATTCTTAATTGAGGCTTGCTTTAATTGTAAATAACATCATGAAGTCCTTCCTTCAGTAATGTTTGTGGAGACCTGGTCATTGTTATCCTTCTGCAGCAACCGGAAGTGTGACTAGAGCACTGTTCCGTGTACCAGAGGTAACTAATTAAACTAGTTCTGGTGACCTTGCAGTGAATCTGCGTCAGATGTTCCAGCTGATGGAGTGCATTCTTGATCTCTTTGGTAGTGTCATGCAGCCTATAGGGTGTCTTCACTGTATGGTTACCCAAACTCGCTAAAATCAAACTGGATCAGATATGTCTGCACATAATGTGATTGTGCGTTCTGATTGCAGTGCCAGTGTAGAGGGAAAAAAGATGTTCAAAATAAAGAGAAGATACTATTCGTTTGAGAGAGTTGCTGTCTTGCAGGGCTTTTAATTTGTGACACATTTAAGTGTCAGCTGAGCTACCGAATTTTGGTTTGATGTTGAGTGATAAATAACATCAGAAATTATGCCATTATGGACATTGAAAATACAACATAGCATTTTTCCCTGTTCTGAAGCTCCATGAAAAAGTTAATTAACCTTTCTATGCTAGAGTTTTTCCTGCCTAAAAACTAAGATAAACCCTAATTTCACAAGTTGAAGCTGATACAGCTTCTGAAAGCAACAGTTGTACTTCCCGCACTCTCCTCATCCTCATGTTGACACAAGACTTAGTCTGTGGTGAAACTGGTTGGAGTAAATGATCGAGGTGAAAAGAAGCAAAGATGACTAGTTTTCATCTGGATCGGCTCCACAGTCAAGCTGCCAGTGTGGTAGAACTGACACTTGAGCTGACAAGGGAAGAGACACTGGAGGTGGGAACTGGAGACCACAAAGCAGAGCTGCTTTTTGTTACATCGATAGCAGTATGAACAGGATTCAGGTCCCTGTGTCTGTTCAGTGTGCTATCTTTTGAACTCGGTCAAGTTCTTGGAGAGCTTTGGCTGGAAGACATACAGGAAATACTAATTATGAATTGTAAAACACTTCATAGCAAGGTGATCTCCCTATATGCAACTGCAAGTTCATGTGGCATAATTAACTGTGGGGAAGTATCAATTATTCCAATATTATCAAAGAAAAACTAAGTAAATTTCTGGTCCTTCAAAATGAACGCCCACTGAGTTCAGTAGAGCCCCGATTTCCTCTGTGATTTATGTCTCTTACAAAGATGGAAGATAGGAACTGCCATTTGCTGCAGTAAGTGGGAAGAACTGTTTGCTTTGTTTATTCTCCTTACTTTATATTGGTATGTTTTTTGAAAAATAGTATGTCTGAACGATGAAGATGGCTGCTTGCTTAGCGTGCTCTGGAAACAGGTGGAGCTCTTCAAAGAGAGAAAGAACATTTATTTTCAGTAATTTTTGTTTAATCAGTCTCATGCAGCAGTTCTCGGTTTTCTGTTTGAAGAGATACTGCGTTCTCATTCGTTACAGGGTGTTCTAATAAAACACAGCTCTGGAGATTGAAAGCATTTGGTATCTTCTGGTGGGGCAGTTTGGCCTTGAGGCTTTGCCCAACAACTCATGTTCCTGCTATGCTTGTGCGTAGATAATTTTCTAAAAGCCTTTGAGGAGCAATGACAGAAACCATTCTGTGCAGTTCATAATTTTGATGATTTTCTCCTCCTTTAGGAGCTGGAGCCATGCATAGGGTGTATGCAGACTATTGCTAATATCAAGCTCATCAAGAACTGCCAGGAGCCAAACGAAGGGGAATGCCAGCAATGCTACTGTCGTCCCATGTGGTGCCTCACCTGCATGGGCAAATGGTTTGCCAGCCGACAGGATCAGCAGCACCCAGAGACCTGGCTGTCAAGCCAAGTGCCTTGTCCGACTTGCCGAGCCAAATTTTGCATTTTAGATGTTTGCATAATACGATGAATAATACTTGGGTATGTTTTAACTTTTTGAATTTCAATGTGTTTCAGAATGGATTTGGTTAAAAGATCCGTTTGATTCATTTTAGACTTCACATTCTATAGGGGTGCAAACTCCAAAGCTCTCTGTTACAGTGTTGAAAACAGATGTAAATCTTTTCAGTTCCTCTCCACTTTTAATGGTATCTTTGGTTTTTATTCACCAGATGTCAGTTTCTGGAATATTTTTTTTTAACACCTATTTTGCTTTCTTATGTCTTGGATGGAATAAGGGTATCCCTCTATATTTGCAGTACTATTCTCTTTTCAAGTTTTGAAGTAGGTTAAATTCTTTAAATTTTTACATTTAGTTTGGGTTTTGATTCTTTAGTAAAGGGCTAACTCAGAAAATTCCTTTGGTTAGACTTGATTGATACTTTTGTTCTTCTTTAATCCATTTGTGAAGTTCTTAATTAATCTCTGCAAGTGTTCACCAAGCAAATATACCGGTGGCGTTCCTTCTCGTGGTCCCTCCACTTATAAAGGGGATTGGTTTCTGTAGGCTAAGGAATTTAATCCCTGAAGATGTACAACTCCCCCAGGGACCGTTTATTCCATTAATCTGCCTCTAGATTATTTTTTTTATGGATATATTTATTTCAAACAACAGAAGGATTCAGAAACATACCCCATTTACCTAAACTGCTAGTGGTATGCATTGTTAAATCTGTTGTTTCCAAGAGCTACATTGCTTAGGGTTTCGATGCTCTTTAGTTGATGGATTTTTTTTGAAACACATTTGAAAGGAGCGCAGCAAACATCCAAGCTGTCTAAATATTCTGAAAGAATGGTTAGCTATTTCAAAGCCTGTGAGCTTTTTCTGAGGGCTAACCTTTCCCCTGAGACGCCAGGATCACAAGGGTACAAGTTGCCGTGCTAGATGCCCCGGGAATGGCGATCATTAACGGAAGTTTCTCAGGCTTGCAATTCAAAGATCAATCATAAGCAGTAGTTGCTGTTTTAATATTCATAGGGTACTGATGCACACTTCTTGATCTGATCTGCATCTGAATAATTCATAAATTAAAATCAAAGTATTTCCTATACATGTAAGAGAGATTTAAATGCAGTGCTTAGTATTCTAGCTGTTCATTGCACCCTTCAATGAACAATTATTTGACATACTGCTTGGTGGAAAGGCTCAAGCTACTCGAGAATGCGTGAGTTTTTACACTGACCTGCGCACTGCAGGGGCTGAGATGCAGGTATTTGCTTGCTTGGGTTGTCCGTCTTAGAGGGGTAGTAACCTCAGGCAGACAGGTGGGTCACCTAGTGAGAGAAAGCAATATTTTAATGCTTTGGTCTAGGAGAATAAAAGCCCTAATACCTGCCACCTGTGTAATCAGAAGGATCATACCAGTAAGTCACTAGCATAGATGATACGCCAGTGATTACATGAAAGCATCCTGATTACTATGACAGGCAACTGCTTTGAGCAAGAATAGGTGTCAGGATGCTAAAAATGCTACCGATACTGGAAGCGCAGCCATGAAAGATTTCATTAGAGTCTGAGCCTAGCTACAGGTTGCGTGGTGAGTGCACCGAACGGTGCTTCGAGCCAGCCAGCCAGGACATGATTATGAATGTGGCTGCAGGCCAGGTTTTGGAGAGGGATAAGGAGTTGAGAACAGACTTGACAACATCATTTGAGAGCTAACATGTATGTTACATTGTTGGTGTTGGGTTTTTTGTTTTGGTTTCTTTAATAACATGCACTTATGAAAGTCCAAACTGTTTGGGTCAAAGGACACTAATTGCTTGAGCATATCTCAGTGGTTACATATACAACGTTTACTATGCAATTAGCTGTACTACCTATTAATAAGGGCGATTTTTCTTTTTTTCACTGTCTTTTATTTTGGATTGTGTAGAGTGAAAATTTGACACTGAGGCTGGATTCGTCTCTTTCCCAAAGAGATCTTAAGCAGCATGTCCGTCTTCATCTGAATAGGATTAAATTGAACTCCTGAGTTTCAGACAGATTTCTTGACAAGTCTGAAAATTAATGAAAAATCAAGGAGCTGATCAGTGATTGAATTTAAAATGTTTTCCAGTACTTCTGTGGGAAAGTTATTTGGGAGTTTGAAATGATCTCTGCAGCACTTTTTAACCGCTGGAAGATTCTTACAAGGCTGGGTGGTGTCACCTGACATGCACCTCCTCACTACACAGCAGCCTTTACAAATAAGCATTTTGTACCATTTAGTTCTGGAAAGTTTACATAATGTGGCACAGATACAATGGATGTGGTCCTTCAAATATTTGCAGAAGAGAGGGTAGGATTTTGGAGTTGCAGTTTTGCCACTGACAGTCATTCAATTCCTACAGCTCTTTTCCTGTTCGGAGAAAAAATATTTACTGTAAAGATGTGTGAAGGCCTTGAGAAACTTAGATAATAGGTGCATGTAGTTGCGGATGGGTTTTATACAAGAAAAGCAGGTCAGTTGCCAATAGTATCTCAAATAGTAAGAGCTTTAGTCTCCTAATTGCTTGTGCAGTGGTGGAGTTCTTTACAGAAATCTGCTTTGAATTGATTATAAGTTTTCATTTCAGTGGAACTTTGCTTTTCTTCATATTAATTCTTTTGCCAATATAACAGTACGACAGAGTATCAGTCATGAATGTATAATACTTTTGCATCTTTCAATGGTAGTGCTCTATCCACAGAAGTGCCTCTCAGAAAACTTAGTAATAATTACCAAAATAAAATTATTTTTTAATAATAGTGCCTGGCTTAAATTCCTTAAAACAAGCATTTTTTCCCAAGTTTAAATTCTTAATCTGGCATGCCTCCAAAGTTTGTAAGCTTCTTAAAGGCTGTGTTAGAGAATCAACTTGTTAAAAATCCATATGATGTATTCTTAGAGACAGTAGAAGAACAAACTGTGACTTCTCCCTGCACAGCCATGTGATATCTTATTTGTCTTCAATAAATCACTGAACATGAAAATTAATAGAGTACAAAAATAGGCATTTGTCTTTGTGACAGCTTCAGGTCATCGTCCGAAGAACCATATGCATGTATATGGCTGTTTCTAGAGCAGATCTCTCTCTGCATCAAAAATAAATACATTGCCTCCCACCCAATCTTTATACGTTTCTTAAACATATGGATAGGGTTTAGAATCAGTCTTTTTACAGCACTTTTCTAAGAAAAAAATGAACCAAGTAATGTGATGGGCTAAAATATTTACTTAAAATTTTTTCTTGAATTATTAGTGATTTAGTGTTGCTTTTTCAACTGTGTGTATGCTTTTCCACATCACTGACCTGTGGGTAGGCAATGTTAGTAATCTGAAGTACGTTCTATAAATGTAACGTCATTACAGTAAGACAATCTATATGTGGGTGCACAGGGTCAGTATAAATACCCCATATGTGTGTATGCATGTATAGCCCAAATTTTCTTATGTGCTGCAGCTGAACAGGTGTTTCTGAAAACATGGGCTGAGGCTATTTATTTCCACAGTTGTGTTATTTCTGTAATTGTAGCATTCCAGAAAATACTGGCAAAATATGTTCTCTGTCAATTTTTTAGGTTAACATAGTTTGCTAACCCAAAAAAGGCATTTTTTCCAAGCAGGATGTATTCTGAATCCATGTGAACACAGCTGCTTACCATGAGGCTTGCCATACCTTCAAACCAGAATACCAGGTTATTAGGTGATCACTTCAGTGTGAGTATTTTTGTTGTGTTGCAACTTGGTAGACTGCAGCTGCAGACCATTCCAGTCAGGCTGAACCTCAGTAAGTCATAACTGACTCAAGTTCTGAGTGCCATTTCTTAAGAAATGTTGACTTTGAGATATTTGAGATATAAATATTCAAGGTCTTACATGCATTACAAGACATTTTCTTCCAAAGATATACCACAGGGTTTCTTATTTGTGGTTGATTTTTTTATTTACTAGATAACTTACCTGTTTTAAAAAGGACAGTATTATTTGGATAGCCTTTAAGTAAGGGCTTAATGAATAGATGTAGTTAATCTTAAAACTCTCTGAAGAGCTGAATAAAAATACAATTGATTTTATGTAAGACTTCTGGTTTTCATTTTTAAGTTATGTTTACCAGTTAAAACTTTACATGGGTGGAAATCAGTCTGACTTACCGGTATACAATGTTTTAGCTGAGAACACATGAATAGGAAGAGGGCTTAAATTCTCCTGGAGGTGCACCTGATAATTCCTTCTTTGATGAACTTCCCTACTATAACCTGAACGTAGAGGGTTGCGTGAAGAAGGTATGTAAGATCTATGTATGTATCTCAGGAAAAAAACCCAACGCAATTTCCATGACTAGGGAGGGAAGGACTGACACTGGATGTCATGAGGTGAGCAGGGGCAATGGCTAGAACTAATTTGTCTTTCCGGGGGAGCACTGGCATACAGCAATGATGTGTCCCGTATAAACCATTTTTTTTATTGTGGCATTGCTTAGCTACGTTAACAAGTGCAGGCACTAGAAGAATGTAGCACATCCATTCCATTGACGATAGGAGATGTGGGACACATTTTTCCTAGAGTGCATGTCGCGGTGCCTGTCAGCCCCCTTTGTGGAGACGATTTAGCTCACCACATCTGACCTTGGCTGACGAGCGAGGTAACGCTCTGGTGTCGGGGCCGGGTTTTCGCCGGATCAGCGAGCGGAGCGGGCCTGGGCTCCAGCTGCCCCCCGCGCTGGGTGGGGGCCTGGGAGAGGCCGTGCAGGAAATGGCGCCCTCAGCGTGAAGGAATCTGCGCCCCACAGCGGCGTGGGCTGCAGAGCGCTTCGCCTTCCTCCCGCCCTCCCTCTGTAAAACCTGACGGGCTTTTCTAGCAGGAGCACCGTATTTTCACCCACGGCCTCACCAGCGCCCCCCGCTCCAGCGCGCTGACCCCCCCCTGGCGGCACCGTGTGCGCATGCGCAGCCCCCCCGCCCCACTCGCCTCCTCTGGGGGGGGAGGGAGGGCCGCGCCTGCGCGCTGCTTGGCGCTGGGGCGCAGCCATGTTCCGCGGCGGCGGAGCGAGTTGCCTCAGCCATGTTCCGCGGGCAGCGGGGTCTGCCGCGCCACGCCGGCGGGGAGCCGGGCGGGCTGCGCAGGTGGGAGCCATCGCGGAGGGCCGGGGTGGCTGCGGCGGGGCGTGGGGGGTGTCGCTCCCCCAGGGCGCCTGTGGAGCTCTCGGTGTGCGAGCGGGGGGAGGCGCGGCGCTGCCCGTCCCGGGACGGCTGTGGCGGGCTGAGGCGGCCCTCCCGCGCCGTCAGCCTCCTCCTCCGCGGGACCCGGCGAGAGGCTGGGGCCGGCAGCCTGCCGGGGGAGCCGCCGTGCTGGGGCTGCTTCGGGCTGCTCCGGCGGCGGGGGAGCGGGGCGGGGGGCGGGCGGGAGCGCGGAGGATGGAGGAATACTGGAGAGAGTCCAGCGGAGGGCTACGAGGATGGTGAGGGGACTGGAGCATCTCTCCTACGAGGAGAGGCTGAGGGAGCTGGGCTT
>Ga0065711_1011771_pt1 | contig 11405 bp, 11 predicted proteins | sample Hoacrofraction12_FD_59098 | JGI IMG/M metagenome (GOLD analysis project Ga0065711, IMG submission 59098) | Hoatzin crop microbial communities from Cojedes, Venezuela - Epithelial fraction 12 v2 (version 2) | ecosystem: Host-associated > Birds > Digestive system > Esophagus > Crop | place... | reverse complement strand
GCTGCCGTCTGCCCTGTCCGTGGGGGGGCTGGCGGGGGGGGGGATTTGTTGGGTTGGGTTGGTTTTCAGTTAAAAAAGCCGGTAAAATAGATTCGGTGTTTTGGTGAACAGCAGCCGTTCAATGGAGCTGAACCCAAGCGCATCCTGCGTCTGTCCGGGTCAGAAACCGTGCGTTCGCTGAGTGCTGTCACTGCGTTCCTGCCCCGTTTGTATCTATATTACGGACTTGGTGTGTGGGGATCCGGATTTGAACTCCGCATGTCCCTCGAAGGAGTTTATTCTTCTAAAATGTGCTTGAGGCTGGTTTTTGTCTTCTAAATTTATTTGTATTTCACTTTAAATCCTGGTATAGGTTTGCCGCGGAATGTGCTTGATACTTCATAGGTCGAAAACCAGTAAAGCCAAAATGATAAAACATAGGCTTTATGTGGGAGAAAAAATATACAATCAGAGTTGAATCCTGAAAACCATTTTTTTTTAATAACATCTGAATGAATGACTGAAAATACTGGGTTTTTGTGATGTCTGCTCTGGATTATAAGCGTAAACTAGATGTAAACAATGTTAACAAATAGCAAGTCTGAGAAAATGCTGGAAACCTTATGGTGCCTTCCAAAATTTAGGAGGGGGACTTCTACGGCTCTTGTTTCTTCTTTTTTTATATAAAATATTTTTTTTAAATACATTTTTGCTACAAGAAGTAAGTGCAGGGTTTGGTTTCCTGTCTAAATTTTAGCTTGGAAAAAGACAGTTTAAAAAGTACTCAGTCACCGGATGATAGGGATCGGAATACGTAATGGATTAATAGCGACGTAATTGTGATATCTTTGAAGACGTGGGAAGTGAGGAAGTCTGCCAGAGATTCGGAATAGTTGCTGAGTGTGTCAGTTCTCTTTTTAACAAGATGCTGAAACTTTTAAGATAGAGTGAAAGTGAAATAGATATGATTTTTCCTTTATAGCTTTGAACCGATAAAGCTTAGGTCTTAAAGTTTTGTGCCTGCTGATGGCAAACTCTTGTAAAATTGGAGTGTATAAAACACTGTTTAGATGCTAATTGTTACTTTGTGCCTCTTAGAAACAGGACATACTTGCATGATTAATCATCGTTCTTGTGATCTGATGTTGTCATTCTCAGGTTTGTGTGAACAGAACAGCAGCATAACTGAGAGTGAATTTCATTTTACTGTTCTGGCTTTGTTCTGTATCTCTTCAGTTGGTGTTTTTTGTGTATAAATGCTAGTGGGAGGGACAGCGCTTTGGTTGTGGCAAGTGAGACAGGAGTGGATGCTCAGTACAGGTGCCAGGGTTGTAAGTGAGAGGCCAGAGTGGAGCTGTGTGGGTGCTCATTGTTTCCATGCTCTCCCTTTCGATGTGTAGCGGTGTTCTGGAGCGCGGGGAGGAAGCTGGTCCCTGCCTCTGTAGATATGAACCTCTCTTCCTTGCTGCTTTTGGAAGATCTAAGAAGTCTTAAAAAAACCAAAACAGCTACAATAAGAAAGTAATGTCTTTCTGGAGAAGAGAGTATGAGCTTCTTTTCCCTTTATGAAGTAAGATCCAGGGAATTTTGTTTCAACTGCTGCCCTCTGGACCACTCTTTGAAGCACTGATGACGGGTACTGTGCAAGTTCATGTATCAAGCACAGGGTGTTTGGGCTGGGGTGAGCCAGGATGGAGGATGGACGCTCTTCTTGTTGGCTGTGTGGAGTGTGGCGGGATTGGGGGTAACAAGTGAGAGGAACAAGGCGTGCATCATCAGCTTGTCGTGCTCTGGTCTGGTTAAGGCCATGTTTATTTCTTTGGTTTGCTCGGGTATCTTTCCCTTTAAGACACGAATGAACGCACTGTTAATCCAGAATTACTACAGTACCAAAATTAAAAACTTGGTCGTGGAAAAGTCACATGCCCAACAAATGTTTCTGTTAGTGATGAGCTGATAAGCCCTAGACGCAGGCAATGTGCAAGCACTTTTTGCAGTGCCTTTGAATGGTGGCATGTGGACAAAGGTTTGTCTGGCCGTCAGACATTGGCGTTCTGTGGAACATGCTCTGTCGTTTCAGTGAACATGTTGTGAAGTACTGCTTGATATGCTGTTTCCTCTTACTGGTTATTAATGCTGCAGAACGCAACAGTGACGAGAGTCTCCCTGTGTGCCTGCGCTCCGACAGCCTGCGGAACACCGCACTGAAATGAGCGGCTGAAATCACTGCAAGTGCTTCTCTGTTCCTTGATCTTGCAGTTAAGAAGGGAGGACTCGGGCAGGACATGGTCTAGTCAACACGTCTCTTCTTACAGTGATAGTTTTACAGAGTTACTTTATTTAGTTATCCAGCATTTAGAAAGTGATCTGATGAATAAAGATGGAATGCCCGCTGAGCTTTCCAGTTACCATTGTTATCTCTGGAGCTACATGCTTGCTTGGTGCATGCTCAAACTTCTGCTTTCATGGCTTTTTAAAGTTTCGGTTCTGATGCATCTGAAATTGTGGAAGACATACAATATCGTAGTACAAATTTCTCTGTTGATAAAGCTTTTTCTGTTGGTTTTTATCACAGCTGCGATTAAGTTAATCCAAACTGAAGCTGAACTGTGGTCAGAAAGCCTTTGTATAGTCTGTTGCAGCCTGCTGAAATGTTTCTAGTAGAGAACGAAGACAGCTTTCCTACCTCATGATTTTTGTGAGAAATACAACTGGCAACTCTGGTTCCTAAAGACGACACTTGAGATGGTAGGAAAGATCACTCTGAAGTACACAAAAACTGCAAGTTAATTCAGGCAGTGTCTGTATGATCCTTGTCCATAGGCTGCAGTTTTGAGTATTTGGTTGAATCATAGTATCCTTTTCAATAACTTACTTGCCACTCTCCACACTGTCCAGGAATTGTCTGGTTCCTTGTTCTGGTTGCCATCTTGGAGGTGCATGAAGCTCTGCAGTCCGGGTACAGCTCTACAAAACCAGAACCAAGCACTATCACAGACAGCCAGGCAACTTAGAAAGGATCCTTCTTACTCCCTGCATTTTTACTGGAGTGTTGCTCCTTCCACGTTGAATCTGGCTGCTGATTTAAAAAGAGGGCTAGACTGTGCTTTCCCTCCTGCTCCGTTACTCTTCAGCGGTAGACAGGGTTCGGAGGAACTGCTGTAGAACAGTTTTCTTCTTGTAGCAGTTGACTCTAAGGTGGAGATGCCTAATTTTGCAGAAATGAGCTGGAAGTCCTCATTTGTACTTCTGTGTTTTAGTCAGGTGTTTGCTTTTACAGAGACAGTGAACACTTCATTTCAAAAGGCATCAGGAGATGTTGTAGCAAGTAGTGTAAGCAGCTGTAGAAATAATGACTCGCATTTCCTTTCACTGTTGAAAGATATGCTTGCGCTCTCCAGTTTTTGCTTTGAGATGAAGCAAGTCCATTCCTCCTGTGTGTCACTGCCGTTGATTTCTACTAATTCTTATTTTCTCTGTGTTGGGATGTTATGGTAGCTGAATGTTTCATTTTAAAATATGTTTGAATATTAAACTTGCGTTTCATGGTGACTACTGGGAGGTGGTACAAGAGGAGGTTTTGTTTCTCAGCTTGTATTTTATTCAGTGAGGTGGTCTAGAGGAACTTTCATGTGTGCTTGCAAAAGGTTGTGGTTTGTATCTTCAGATGCCTTGATAATTAGTAATAATGTACTGCTTGTCTTGGAGCGCTTGCAACTCTAACAGATATCTTTGGGTTTTGGTATGGGACTTAATTAGTAAACGTGTAAACCATCTCCAGAGCATATGTAAGCTTACGAAATGGAAGACAGGGAGGGAGGGTAGATGGAGAAGGTAGATGAAGCAGAGCTGAGGAGCCTGGGTGAGGGAGTCAAGTCCAATAATCAAACTTGCAGAAGATTCCCAAAGTTGGTGCCTGTAGTAAGTCCATAATATCTGTCTCTTCTCTATGATTTTTTGTTGTTGTTTTGTCTTTTTTCCTTTGAGACATATGGGTAAAGATGGAGGCTATCACAGTGCTGCTTTTGCAGGCATCCTTTCTGATCCTTGTGCTGACTTATGTAGAGGACTGTAGAGAGCAGAGGTTGCTAGGCAAGAGGGATATCTTGTGTTTTAACAGTAGGCTTTGATTTTGCTATATCTGTAGCTGCTTCTGCTGGCAGCTGCATTGTGATGGCTGCAAAGTGTGTGCAGAACAATGCTTTCTGCATATAGAGGAGATGGATTTGGTTTTGGCTTCCGAAATAAAATAATTCTACTTATGAGGGGGTGCTTTGTGTCAAATCAGGCTAGATAAGTGTTCCTAATAGTGCTTTTGCAATATGAAATAGTTTTTCTGTGGTTGGTTGGTTTGTTTTTAAGAATAATGACAAATTATTGTTACTGGAAAATTTTGTCATCATAAACTTGCTTTTAGAGAGGACCATTAACAAGATTGCATGCTTGGACACTGGGGTTTTCGCTGAAAGTTAAAAGCTTATGGTCAGAATTAGTAGCTAGCTGCAGCTTTCCTATTTGGTCTTGTTTGGCAGAAAGGGAGTGATGCTGATCATTAATTACGCTCTTGTTGAGAGAATCTTCTTGAGACACTTTTTTTCTGTTGATGTAATTTTGTACAAGTTCAAAAACCTGTGTGTCCTGTTTCTTTTTCCATTGTTTTTCTATGTGGAATTGGCTGAAACTGTTTTGTCCTATTGAAATTAGTGTAAGTAAAGTATTGTCCCCAGAACTTCCAGGTCATTCCTGAGAAATTCCAGGTCCCTGACTATAAAGTGGATTTTGTTCAGGTGTATTCTGTTTGGTTTTTTTTCCTTAATGTCTGTGGAATGGTGAATGAACATCTATGAATGTCTTGATTTCAAGGAAATGTAGAACAGACTGCTGATTACTGTATTAAAGAGTCTCCAGGTAGGGCAAAAATACTGTAAAACTAGTTGCTGTTTCTTGTGGGTATAAATACAATAGCTTATTAACAATGGCCTTCTCTTAATATTGGTCTGATTTAAGATATGGCCAAATTACAGTGTCTTGGTTCTTTCACAGTAAGAAATTATCAGAAAAGGTAAGATGCAACTTGTATATATTGAATTTTATTTTGACTAATGGGAAAGACCAAGTTTTGGTAAGACTTGAACTTAAATTTTTTTTTGCATCTAGTTCTGTAGAATTTTCTGGAGAAAACAAAACTTACATGTGAGTGAGTTGGAACGAGATCGCAGCATGAACTTTAATGGGGATTAAGGGCTGTTAAAACCTCTTCTGGAGGTTTTTTCTGGTTTGTAGGGCATTTCTTTGACCTGGTTGCTCCAGCATTTTGTTCTTTAGGGGATATGCGTATCTAAACATTGGGTAGCAAAAACCCCACACCTGCACACCCTTTCCCTATGTAGAAAAAGGACAATAAAACAGATTGATGGCTATACATAACATATTGCTTTGTTCCTTTCCTAGTTCTGTGTGTTTATAATTAAAAAAAAATATTTATTTATTTACTGTAAGCAAATAGAGGAGCTTCTGCCCAAATTTACTGAAGCAAGCAGCTATAAAAAACAGTTGAAAAGCCAAGTATGAGTGGGGTGTGTCATCAGTGGAAAGGGAGAGATGTGTGCCTTGCTGTAAACAACAATTAAGGTCTCGGTAACAGGAGGCAGTCACTAGTTTTGGTTGGAGTTCAGGACCCTTTGTGGCACCTGTGTGAAAATATATGTTTCCATGTGTTAACCTTGATTAACTGATATTTAAATACACATCATGGTCGCTGGAAAAAAAGGAAGACAGTTTAGTATTTGGTTCTTTGGCTACGCTGGTACAGCTGCGATTGAAGATGTCATAACTAATTGGACTAACTCTACTTGAGTACAATCTACAAAGCTTTTACTGTAAACGAAGAATTAAAAGTTGGAACCACTTCCAGTTCTGTGGATTAGCTGCAAAGCTTTTTTTGACCCAAAAAAGAGTGAACAACTTGAGTCAACATCTATGCAGAATTTTAATTCCATATTGGGATTTCAATTCCGTATTGTACTAGTCTAGTTAAATTTACTTTTTCATTGGCTTTACCAGGTTTGTGCACCAAAAGGATGGTTTGAATGCAGAGCAGTATAGTAGTATCTTCCATCAAATGAAAGGGAAGTGGCACTGGGTAGCAGGGCTGAACGTAGAGAGGAGAAGGAACAGAAACGCAGCATTTGAAACTTTTCTTACCATATTATTGTCTTAGGTTCTGCAGGTGCAGGTGGGAAAACGTAGCATGTGTGTAGAAGGAGATGAGAGAGAGAAACACTGACAATCTTAGGTTGAGTACTCTCATATGATACGACAGCAATACTTCAACTGTAGCAGCAGCAACACTGCTCTTCTCCCCCCAGAATACTTATTTTTCAGAAGTCTATTCTTATTTTGCTAAGAACAGAGTGTTGGAGCAGACTTGTCCTCTGGTAATTTTCTTTGGAAAATAAAACTGTATGCCTGTTTTTTTTTTTTTTTCTTTGAGTGACTTTTGAGAATGCTGAAGGCTGTATGTAATGAAAATGTAAAACAAATCCCAGTTTTGCAGACAAGCTCAGAAGGTAGTTAGCCTTGATTAAAAACAGTCTTGTTTTTTCTGTTTGGGTTCTGTGCTAGCTCGGACTTGAAAGAGTTTCTTTTTGCAGTTGATGAGATCAAGTCATTACCTAAAAAGCTTTTTTTTTTTTTTTTTCTCGTCTATTGTAAGTGTTTGGTAAATGGAGAGATGGTGGAGTTCATAATGCTCCGCTCTGCGTTTTCGGTACGGTGCATGTCTCTTCCCTCGGTCGACAGCAGTAGCACGCTGGTTGCTTTGGTGGAAGTGACTTGGCTGACCCATCGTAAACTGTACGGGAGTGGTCAGTCTGTTTTAGTCACTCCCTCGGTTCTTTCCTCCCTTCCAGCCTTTCAGTGGGCATTTTCTTTGCCTCAGTGTATTATTTTGAAGATAGGCAATAACCGTGTTTGGACCTCCTGGTTTTGCTCAGGAAGGAACAGAGATACTGCATTCGATTGAACAGTTGTGCAAGACTTGCAGAGGTGTTCGGGATGCTTGGAATGATTAACTTTTTCTAACTCTCCATTTTTTTACTTAACTTCATTCTAATCCCTCTTACTGTTTTGACTTCTTACTGCTTCCCCTCCCTTTTAATATTTTCCTGAAATGCCTTGTTTCCCCAACATAACAGCAGCTGACTAGGCAGCTTAATGCTGGCAAGTGTGTGTAGCTGGTAGGTGGAGGTTTGGAGCAGTTCAAAGGCAGGAAGCTTAGTACATGTCTTCATGTTCGTGGTGGTATAACTCACCGGTTTGACAGATAGATGAGGTATTTGATACACTGTTAAATGTTGAGGACCAGTTTTTTTCTTGCTTGTTTTTAACAGCTAGGGTGTCAGGGACATCTACCATGTTAGCCAGACTGTAGCAATGTATACGGAGGGCCAGGCATCAATAGGTTTATTCATTCTGTTTTCTCTCTGGTACGCGTTTCCACCTGGTACCTGTGGGTGTATCGCTTGATACCATTTCAGGTACAGTGATTAGGTGGCTTAGCTGAAGGGCAAACATTTCCTTCTTACCCATGGCTAGTGCAGTCACTAAATTCTCTTGGAATTGGTACCATCTGCATATTGCAAAGTTATACAGAGCTTAGCTGTAAAGTGAAACCTGAGTTTGTGCTTAACTGTCATGGGAATCTAGATCGTAAGTAAGCAGGAAAAAAAAGTGGAATGAGTTCCTGAAGTCTGATGCAAGCTGTGAGCTCTGTGCTAAATTCCAAATAATGGTTTCAGATACTGAATGGTGTCAAGCCAGGTGCTGTGCCAGAAATTCTTTATTCATGTAAAGAAATAAAAAGATTGTTCTTAAGGGACTCCTATGTTAAAGAAGAGAGTATTGTTCTGGTTTTTGAATGCTTCCTTGCACTTTGTGTGAGCAATTGCTCCATTTCCTCTATACTGGCAGGAAATGTAGCTTTCCTCACTTTGTTTTGTGTGATCTTATCCACCTCATACAGAACAAAACTAGGTTGGAATACAACACTTGTATACAATATTACTATGTGTACTTCATTCAAAAGCTGCAAAATTTTCCAGTGCTTAGTTTGTTTTCATCTCCCACATCCCTCCACATTGCACAGCATGCTGATACCCTGGGCGAGGAGACCTTTAAAAATGTCTTGTGTTGAGTATCGTAAAGGTAAGCTTTGATTGAAGTCCCTGGGCGGTGCGGTGAGCATGTTTTTACTGAGTTTTATTGGTTCTTAGAAGAAGGAACTCTCCTGTGCAGCTGTCTTTTCTGAGATGTAAAGATGACACCTCTTTGTCCATTTGCCTCCTTCCCAGAAACTGCATTTTCCAAATAGAAAACCATTGTTTTCTGTTTAAATCCTTCACACTAGAGGTGGAATGAAAGGGGTTGTGGAATGTAAATTTGGAATTTAAAATGTCAGAATAATTTTTTTAGTTGGCATATACTGCATACATCTCTAATGTGCTACTGAAGAAATACCTAATATCGGAAAAATAGTTCCATAGCTCATACTTAGTACCATTGAAACTGTCATTAATTAGTATTTGTGTATTATTATGTTGAAGTAGGGCTTGAATAGGAGTTTGGTGTAATTTAACTCCTCTCCCTCTGACTGAAATTTAGATAGAACGCACTTTGTGTAGGTGTCATTGCTGTACACTGTTGTAAACCCACTGTGATTAGGTTGCGTTGAATAACTACAATGGTAGTTAGGTAGGTAGTTAGAATGTTTGGTATACTTAGAGCTGTGTGTGGTAAGTTCTTGGTAGCTTTTTAGGTTCAACAGAAGACAATGAATTAAGCAACCAGTTTTTTACTCTAAAGAAATTCAAGAGTCTTTTCAGGCACCATTCGCTCTAAAAGCAGTCGACTTTTTATCTTCATCTCCTTAGGCAGTAGTTGGTGGTGGTGTGCGTAGCTGGATGCAACAAATAGTATAGTAATAGTTGTAGGGAAAGGCTTGTTACCAATCTTCCAGAGTGTTTTCCCCCATGTTGTTTATGATTGGAAGCTCCTGACTTTATTATACAGACAACTTTAAAACAAATGTGGGTTTTCTGGTTCTACTTGTATATTGTGTGCCTTTTCAAAGTAAATGTATTGACAACAGAGTGTACTAGACAGGTAGGCAACTTGTTGATGTAAAATTGTGTATAGTGCGTACAAAAATACTGGTGAGTTTTTGGATACCATAAGCTATGAGATTGTGTGGAGTGAGGAGGATAAGGGGGGTGGGAAGAGGGGTGGATTTCCTCTTGGAAGTTAAAAAGTTGCTTCCTAGAGTGCCTTGGTTTCTACCAGCAGATCTTGTATGTGTGAACACAAGTTGGTAATCAACTAGATATGAATCTTTTCTAGTTACACTGGGCAGTTGCAGAACTAGATGTTAGAGTAACGCTTTGCCTCTAGACAAAACCACTTAACGCATGCTGCTTAGAATCAGAATAGAGTAATAACAAATGACGTGAACCTGCTTATTTGGAAAAGCAGAAGCTGAAGTGACGTTTCTCAGGCTTTGTGTTTGGACAGGCTAATTCTTCATAGTTTCATACAGAAGCTTATTTTAAAACCATGTGAGCTGAGGTGGTAAAAGCAGAAGGAAAATGCCCATCTTTCTGTACTTCTAAACAATTTTACTGGCATTTAACCTTGTTTTTGTACAAATTTTCCTATTTCTTTCACTGGCACCAGCTCTTACACAGATTTTGTTAATAACATAGCAAGAGACAGAAACTTGAAAAAATGTCAGTGAGGCAAACAGGGTTTTTCTGTGAAGGTGAATATCAAGATTATAGATTTGCCCCGATTGTGTTTTAACTTGTGAAAACTCTCCAGTTCAGGAGGCCTGCAGGGTAGCTTTATCGTATGACAATGAAGTTTAAAAGACATTTTGGAAAAAATATAAGGCCAATATCAAACATTAAGCTGTAAAGAAGTAAATGTAAGCTCTAATATTGGTTTCATAATGCTACTGCCTAATCCAAAGTGCCTGGATTGATGCCAGTCATATTTTGGCCTGACTACCAAGGATTACTTTGGTTTTGGATTTCACTAAATAAGATTAAAATAATAGCTGTAGTAACTGCTTTGGAGAAGAAAAATTCTTGCAGATAACCCTCCTGGGGCCGAAGACCAGCAAACTATTTTTTCCCCGAGATACATTAGGACAAGAGTTGTGTGTACCAATCTATGTGTTTCGTCTGCATCATCCCAGTGACTTCTTTGAGTACATTTTTGCAGCCCCTCCCGCAGCTTCTTATCTCCTTATTGGCAACCATTAACTTTCAGTTATGATTTAACCCAAACACTTGTTTAATGATAGGGTGCTGAAGAAGTGTTTACCTTTCTTGGTGGGACCGCGAACTTAAGGCTGGAGTCTCAAAATGGCTGTGACCTGCGATGGTGCTCCTCCAGGACATAGGCTCCTGCTTACATCATCTCGCAGCCGAGCAATTGTGAATGTGTTCTAAGACACACAAATTTCTGTGTCCTTGTTGGTATTGTTTGTTTTGAGTTTTCCCTGACACTTGGAAATGATTCTTATTGTAGCCCTGGTAGGCACCTGGATGCCAGTAAGAACATTGTTATCTGTTCTTAAACTGCTGTGCTCTCATGTGAGAGTTGCCCTTAAATTCTTTATTTGGAGAGTAAGAGCAGTCTTCTTTGATATTCCAGTGGTGGTTGGTTGGTTGGTTTGTTTGTTTTAGTCTTTTGTCACTAAACTGATACTGAACAGAGTTGCAGAGAAAGGGCCACTGGACTTAATAAAAAAGAAAGAATTCTTCATTTGAATTCACTGTTTTTCTAGCTTGTTTTGCTTCTGCAAAAGATGTGAAGGCTTTTCATGTTTCATGCGTTACATTTGCCTACCTCCATGAATTGTTTCTTTTTTTCTTTGCTTGATTTTGCAGCGTGTTTTTCTCATATTTTTGCTTGTATAGGACTATTATCTAATCAACTAAACACGTTGATGGTAATAGTGTATTGATAGAAATGTTGAGGGCTTACAGAGGTGCACGTAGAGATGGAAATTTAGTGAGCATTAGGATCTAGTTGATCTGATTCTCAAAGCGCTAAGGAGTGGTGACAACCTCTGAAGAAATCTGTTCTATTCTGGATTTGGGCCATTCATTTGCATGCATGATACATCCTTGGTGTTCAATCTGTAAATATAAAAAAAATCTAAGGCATTTAAGATAACTGACAAAAAACCTCATGGCAACAACCACTGTCTTGGTTTCCGCTGCCGCCGGCAACAAAAGCACCATGCGGCCGCCCCTCCCCCCGCCGGCGTGCGGAGGAGAATGAAAAGAAACAGGCAGAAACTGGTGGGTCGGGATAAGGGCAGTTTAACAGAACAGCAAACAGAGGGAACAGTAACAACAACG
>Ga0065711_1049238_pt1 | contig 11406 bp, 7 predicted proteins | sample Hoacrofraction12_FD_59098 | JGI IMG/M metagenome (GOLD analysis project Ga0065711, IMG submission 59098) | Hoatzin crop microbial communities from Cojedes, Venezuela - Epithelial fraction 12 v2 (version 2) | ecosystem: Host-associated > Birds > Digestive system > Esophagus > Crop | place... | reverse complement strand
CCCGCGCCTCGGCGGGCGGGGCCCGCGGGAGCAGCCGTGGACTCCGGTCGCCACAGGGCCAGCCCCGCGGCCGGGGGCTCGTCCCACTCCAGCCCCGGCCCTGCCCGCAGGGCCCCCCTCACGGCGCCTTCCCTCACCGTCTCTTCCCTCGGTCGGGCTCCGGCGGGACGGGGCGTGGCGCGGCTCTCGCGGGCCGCCGCCGCCTCCTCCTCCGGCGCGTAGATCTGCCCCAGCCACAATGGCCTCCCGGTGCTCCACACGAGCCGCGCCAGGCCTGCGCCCACTGACAGACAGCCGCTCAGCCCAATCGTAACCCTCTGCCGCGAAGCTCGACCAATCGGGATCCGGAGGCGGGACCTACTGGCCGCTATAGAAGGGAGGGCGGTGAAGCACCGCAGTGGTTATGGGGCAGTTCAAGCCAATGGGGCCGCAGACCCCGCCCCCTGTCCTGATGTCATCACGCACGTCAACCTGTCACCATATTTATGATGTCACCTCAGAGCAGTGCCTCGTCATGCGTTAATGTGGCAGCCGCTGTCCCTGTTGGGTGGTTCCTCAGAGCCAGGCAAGCAGGGAGAGGTGCTCCGTGAGGCGGACACCCACCACGCAGAGGAAGCCCTCAAAGCACCGCCGCGCAATGACCTCACCCCTTGGCAGCCCATCACAGCACCACGGTGACCTCACATCCGTGCTGTGGGACAACAACAGCGCCCAGTCCCCCAGTGCGGTGTCCCCCAGTCCCCCTGAGGTCCACCATGACCCTAGGGCAGGGGCTCCACGCGGCTTTTCTGGGGGGGGTTCAGAAGGGAAGGCGGTTATACCTTCCCCAGTAACCCAGCTATTTTTGACCCTCCTCAAAAATCATAAGCCATCCCCAAAAATCATACACTACTGTACCACCTGCCTCCACGTTAGGACTGCTTATTTTTTAAAACAGGTGCTGACTAAAAATAAACTTAATGTATTTTTTCACCTCTCCTTGGACTAACAGGAGCTTGCTTTTCTGTGATTTCTGTTCTCAGATTATTTTAGAAAAAACACCTGTAATTTTTTTAATAAATAATAAATCAATTTTAATAAATCTATTCAATGTATCACATAGACTAGATGACGTCAGTTTCCTTAAATAACTCCACTTTTTAATACAAAGACAATACTAAATTAGTATTAGACAACACTAATACTAGACAGACAGTAGAAGAGGCCTTTGCATCACTTAGCGAAACATGTCGGACACTGACTTACATGTTCCTGGTACGTAGGGCAGATTATCACTACGCTTTTCGTTAGTATTTGGGTTCTTTTATGTGGTTATAAAAAGTACTGGAGCAGTTTCCCACTCCTCCTATTACAGCAAGCTAGTGTAACACTTTTAAGCTATTAACCTACATAAGCATTCAAACACCTCAATTTAGAAGAAAGTCTACAGAGGAATAACATAAAAAAATAAACCCTTTCTAGTCAACGATTTAGTTAATAAAATGCAGAAATTTAATTATGATTTCTGACTGTTCCAAAAAACACACATGAGGTTCTCTGCTCCTTTGTTCATCTACCTAGGTTTGTAGATGCTTCCTACTGCTAGTTAGTTCACTAGCCAAGTTAGCTTTCTACTGCCTAGTTAGCGCACTAGCCAAGTGTGCTTTTGCAAATACATACATTAATAAAATAGGGCTTTAGTTCTAGCTTGAAGATGTGCTTCGTATTCTCTTCTTTGCTGGTGTTGGGTCTTTCTATAGATATTCCAGTATCTGTAAGTTTAGATACTACACTAAATGCAAGCTTATGGCAATCTTTCCTTGGCCAAGTAGGCAACTTTATGACCATAAACAGTGTATGTAAAAAAACCAAAAACCAACAGACACAGCTTCTATTTTCACCTGTGTGAAATTTCTTTTCACATTCATCTACCTCAGAGGAAAGTAAAATATGAAGGTTTAATCAATAGTTGGCGTGAACTACCCTAGGAGATACGATTGGAGATGCCACTGCTGTATCAGTACGTGTCTGGCAAAACACCAACGAAGAGTCACCAATTCAATTCTCCTGTACCTGTCTGCTTCAGAAAGATGGTGGTATGGAGCAAGCTACCCAAACCCGATACTTCATTTTGAAACTCAGCTGCTGGATAAGGAAAAGCAAGGTGTGCCTATCTGGGAGACCTACGGGACACAGAAAGAGCTAAGCCAAGAAACAGAGGAGAGCGATACCAGGATTCAGGCAAGACTGGGGGAGAACACCCTCTCCCTACTTGTGTCAGGGCACTGCAGTGTTGTACCTGTCTTCAGATCTGAGATGAGGAGTCATCAAGTTAAAAAAAAAAAAAAAACACAACAAACAAAACAACCACCACAAAGCAAGAAGAATTATTTAATCTTTTAATTTCATTGAAATTTTGTTGTACACTCTTCAAACAGAAATATCACTTGAAAGACATCCAGTTCCCTTATTTTGTTACACTGCACATGTTACGCAAATAAGAGCTGGGGTGGCATACAAAACAAAACGTTGCTCTGGCTTTTCAAATAATTAGTTGAAAGAAGCAGAAATTTAAAGCATAGCTGGGAATTTACAGCCACAGAAGAGCTTTGCAAATGACCGGTTAAATACGAAACACAGATGCAAAGGAGCGAGGGGGAGCTGGGGAGGAAGAGGGACAACAAATTTCCAGTTTGAGGCTGAAGTAGGAAAAAAACCCCTAACAACTGTACACAAGTGTCAACATGCTCAGTATTTACATTCTGAGCATTACCAATGCTACAGATAAGCAATGTACTAAAAAAAATAACTTAAAAAAGCTATACAATTGTAGTTATAAATACTCTATCTTTAAAACTAATTAAGTAGTGTAGGCTAAAAAAAAGTTCACAGTTACTCTGAAGAGAGCTGTATATATATATTGCACAGTAGAAAAGTTCATTCGGTATACCATGTGTAAACAATTTTTATCTTCTTTGGCAATTTCAGGACTTAGAGGAATATTTGCTGTGAGCAAAAGCACTTGGATACAAGGCACATCAAAAGCTTTTAAAGCTGCAAGATAAATCCTTCCGACACTTTCCAGTCAGCACTGTCATTCTCTTTGGAAAAATGTGTACCTATCAATTCAGAACACCACATTTCTACAAGTGTAACTCAGAGGTCTGGTGACAAAAACATTAGCTGTTCTCAGCTGTTATTCTACAGTAACAGATTTGGCCAAATTTCTTGGAAAGTCCACCTAGAATGAAGAGACAGACTTTTAGTACATGACAGAGTAATACTGACATTCTGCATTTGACAGTTCATTTAATGTGCTTTTTTTAGACTTCCTAATGAGTTCTGCTTTATTCTAGACACATTAACACACACAAGAGACTGTAGATCTGCAGACAATGACTCACTGTTGAATGCATCCTTGCTTCCAAACCCCTCCTAACTAATGCACAATTGTTTTGCACAGGGTACCTTTCCAAAGCAGGCGCCATTATCAGACTGACACACCCAGCCAGCGTCAAGCTCAGCTGCACAAAGCACTGAACTATTTTAGGTTAAAGTGCAATATCACATTTTAAGATTTAGTTCTCTGAAGAAGTCCTATCTGCACTCTTAATTAATCAAACCAAGCAAGTGATCTTTCTAATTGTTTTAGAAGGATACCAATTAAAAAAATATAAAGCTGAAGAATTGGCACTAAAATGTCACCTCTACTACCACAGTCATCATAAGCTCCACTGTTATCAAAGTTCTTTGTTAGACCGCCATATAACTGGGTCTTTCGCTTTACACTGGTAGGAGGAAGTTCAAAACTGCACTAACTGGAGTGCTAAATATAGAAAGCACTTACATCGTATCCTCTGAGAACAGCCAGGTGGAATGAAAGCAACTGGAGAGGAATAACACTCAAGACTCCTTGAAGGCAGTCAACTGTATGAGGCAGTTCAATGGTTTTGTAGGCAAATTTTGAGCTTTCTGTGTCTTCTTTAGAGCACAGGATGATTGGACGACCCTGAAAATAAAAATAAAAGAGGTGGCTTAGAACTGCTTTGAAATATTGGTTCACAGCGTGCCTGAAGTATATTTGAAGACGCTCAGGTAGCTAACAAAGACAACGCCAGTCTTGTGCAATGACCTTTATCATTCACTGTCTTATGAGACTTGAATGTTTTCACCCTGCAGAGTTTTAACATTATTTCATTTACTTCAGAGCAAACAAAAACCCAAAACAAGCGACCCACATGCAATCAGTTTTCACTACTGCTTTTAACCTGTAATGACAACCTGCAATGCAGATACAGCACCTTATAAATAACTTAATAGGAAAAAAAAAAAAATCACCAATACATCCTTTTTCTGAGGCACAATCAACAGCAAAAAACGTGCACAATCTCTCCCTATGACACTGTATTAGTTCAGCAGCTTACCTGTCGAGCAGTGATTTGTTGTAGAGCATTCTGGCACTTGGTGAAACAAGGATCCTTCATTATCACCATGATCACAGGCATTTGTTTATCTATTAGGGCTAAAGGCCCGTGTTTCAGCTCACCAGCCAGGATACCTTCAGAGTGCATATAGGTGATTTCTTTTATTTTCTTAAAAAAAAAGAAAATGCCATCATGTTACTAGTAAATCAGACAAGAAATAAAAGCCACAAGAAGCAAAACACCAAGGCTATACATCTGCCACTCCAATACAGACATACGGTATCAAGTTGATATTTTCAAAGATCAGCTAATAGGAAAAACAGACAGGCTTGTCGGCTGGGATTTCTAGCAGGTTGCTGGTGGAAGCAGAGCTTTCCTATGCACATGCACGTGCAGATAAAGAAATGGAGCAATCAACAGGAACTTTAAGAACCGAACACCCAGCACAACCTTGGCTAATGCAGTCTATCTTTAACATTTCAAAGTTCTGTCAGAGAGGGATACGTGTCCACTCCACCAGAATGTTCATAACATAATTTACGAGTTTCCTGCATGAGCATCTCATCTGAGTATCAGTACCTTGTGTTCTTCTAATGTTATTCTCAAATGAGTCAGCATTTTAAACTGTTTGGGTTTTTTAGACTCATTAGACACTGCATTTGTTATGTGAAAGAAACAAGAAATATATTATCCAGGTTCAACTTATGTATGTGTTTAATCCAACAGAACTAAATGCTCTTAGTTATAGATAGCAGTTTTACTGCCGAATTAAGTTGTAAAGAAATCTTGCAAATAAACCATGTTGCAGAGGCCACAAAAGCTCATTCTAAATAAAAATATTGAGAGGTTCCTACCAGAGCTCCTTCCAGACAAGTGGCATAATTATACCCACGACCCATAACCAGCAGCGATCTTTGTTTGTACAGTTCAAGAGCCAAATCGTGTATCTTCTCATCCAAGGACAAGACTTCTTTAATCATCTCTATTGGGGCACACAAAAAGCACATATTAAAAAAGTTTATTTGGAAAAAGATAGTTTGCTTGTAGTAGAACGTTCTAATGGTCTGTTAGAACAAATACGCTTGATATAATTCAGCCAGTAACTCTGCATCTTTGACTGCAGATTAAGGATATTTTCCCCAGCCTTATTTACAGTAACAAATTTAAAGCAACTATTGGTTTAACCAGTGCTCATACATCCCATTTCTATTGCTAAAGGAAGTTGTAAACATCCATTTTAAAGTCACCTTGAATTAGTTTCCTTTTACCTATACTGAGTGAAAGGCTTTAAAAATTTCAAATCATCGATTTAGGAAATCAAGTAATATTTCTCATACAAAACTACCTTATTGTAATTAGAAAACCCAGCCCATGAAAACTCTAATCTTCCTGCCAAGTTTCTTGGCAGGGCACCTGTAAAATTGGCAGTTGGTACAGAAACTAATAGTCCATTTTTCTTATATTGTCTATTTCTCAGGAGGAGGGGGAGAGTGAAACTTAGATGAGAAAGAAACATCCCCAAGTAGTATTTTATACTGGCCATTAAACAACATCCCCTATCCCTCCTCAAACCTAAAATATCAATATACCTGGCAATGATTTTAGTCCACTAATGATTTCCTGTCTCCTTTTCTGCAAGGAAATTCTGTCTTCAGACATCATTAGGCCAAACATTACAAGCGACACAAATTGGCTGGTATAAGCCTGCAGACAAAACAAAACATTTAGCAGCTAAGTCTGCAGAGAGTTAGTATCATCTCAGTTCAAAGTGCTACAATTAAAATTTTAATTGGATTCCACAGGGCTGAAGTATGAAAGTCAAACACTGAACAGCAATTACCTTTGTGCTTGCCACACCTATCTCGGGTCCTGCATTGATATGTACACCACAGTCAGTCTCCCTGGATATTGAGCTTCCGACCGTGTTTGTGATGCCAACCGTTAGAGCACGACGTTCTTTACAGTACCTCAAGGCCATAAGCGTATCTGCCGTTTCACCTGGAAAACATTTACAGATCGACTTCAGGTTGATACAGGACAATAATGATTCCTGAAAAGCATAAAATTCTACACAAACGCGTTCTAAATAACTGCATCCACCATTACACAATGCAAAATGCAACTGAAAACAATCTTTCAGCACTCGCTCGTTGTCTATAGATTTGAATCAAGTCTGAATGAAACTTTCTTTCAGGACACATCTGGCCCATTAGCCATCATCCTCTTCACAACATGCAGAAAGTAATAAATCATTGGCCTTCTAAAATTTTTCTGCAATTTTCACTCAACTGAAGACAAACAGTAAATGCAGCTCACCTGATTGACTTATAAAAAAGCACACATCATCTCTGAATACAGGTGTGTTTCTATCCAGGAAGTCACTGGCAAGTTCCACCATCACTGGCAATTCTGTTAATTCTTCCAATACTTGTCGAGTCTGTATTCAAGCAGTGCACAGTATTGGTTAATATTGCCACCCATACAGTCTTGACATCTCAAGAGTCAGAGATAGTCTAAATGGATTCTTATTACAAAAACTGATAATTACAGCTCTCCTGACCTTTAAAAACCAAGGTGAAAAAAGCTAATTTCTAGCATGGCAGGTAACGGCATTGGAGCATTAATGAAGCACAAAGGAAAACTAGACAAAAGGGCAAAACCCCTCAAAGAAAGGCAAAGTTTGAGATATAGAAGAAAAAGCAGCTGAAGAGGTGTTATCTAACAACTCAGTAACTAGGGAGTTATACACGCATTTCAGCAAAGGCTGAACATACAGCTACTGCAGCGTGGTAACTGGTACCACAGCCAATAATGATCAGTCTTCGGCATCTTCTGATTTCTTTCAAGTGATCCTTCAGTCCCCCCAGCAGAACTGTAAACAAACAAAAAAGCATAAATCAATGGTGTGTTTTATTTTCTAGTTCATATGCTCCAAAGTTGCCGGCTTAGTGCAGCTTGAACCCCTTTTCCAAGTTACCTGTGCTGCTCTCGAAATTCACCCTGCCTCTCATCGTATTGACAACTGATTCTGGTTGTTCAAAGATTTCCTTTTGCATGAATGCACTGAAGTTACCTGTTCAGAAAAACGTTACATAGTAATGCTTAGGCTTGTTATTTAAAGTCTATTACAGTTACAAAGAGACAACTTTTAAGATGACCTGTGGTAGCTAGCTAATTTAAGCTGACTGTATTAGCTTAAACAAAAGTTTAGGAATAAGCGAGAAGAAAGGAGGGACTGGAAGTTCACTCTATTTGGTTGATTTTATTTCCCGACACTGACAAGGTAACTGAATTCCTTTCTCAGGAAAATTCTGTATTCCTCTTCAGCTCTTAGTTTACAATCAAAGCTGGGCAACAACTACAACAACATGTCAACATTAGTTACACTTTCACTAAATACTGAGATGAATAGAAGCATCTAGGACTTTTCCAAGGCTAAGAATGGGTAGCATCCCACACCACCCATCTTCCCTTGGTCTTAAAGCTTGGAATTGTCAACTCCCAGTGCAAACAACCTAAATATCAGGTCATTTTCACAACAAATTAGCAGTTTTCTCTCTTATCTACTACACAAACAATCAGTAACTATCCATCTTCGATGATGTTCGTTTACCGATGTTTACAACCCACCCTTCATGATTTGCTGCAATTCCATCTGCAAGGTTTGGATGGCCCGGGAAGGATCATCACTAGCTGAACGCTCGAGACGATGAATTGAAAGCTTCCCATCAGTTACTGCTGCAATGTCATCATCTTCTAAGAAAATTACTCTGTTGGTGTGCTCAATGATAGCGCTACAGAAGAAACAGAAGCAAGGCAAGCCTGACATGTCAGTAAGGGTTGGTAGCAGCACTCCCTAAAGCAATTAAATATTAATAAACAGCACTTCCAGCCCCTCTTCTATCTTCTTTTTGGACATAATTACAGATAGAGCCATCTTAAAGGAAATGGCTCCATCTGCTGCTCCTCCTGTACTCTCACAGGAACCCGGAGCAGAAGGCTCAGGAACCATGGCATCTCGCATCAGCAAGTTCCTGCTGATCTGATCTTGCCTCCCAGTGTCCCTGAAGGGCCCCTAAGGTCACGATCTTGTTTCCGAGATAAATGCATACCTGATGTCAAGGTTCCTGCTAAATTTGGAACCACAACCACAATTTTCTCCTCCAATAGCCAGATTCAAATGCCGAAAGCCAGACTAACCTATAGTCAGCCCAAATACTCAGCTGCCAGTGTATGTTTGTACCCAACTGGTCTTCCTGCACTGGACGTATTTTACATAGAGGTTAGCAATTGGCAGGTATTGCACTTGTTCGCAATTCAAATGCTGATGTCAAGCCTTCACATTTTTCAAGTACCTAAGCCTGGGCGCTGTATGAAGTTACCCAAATTAGGAGCTACTCTATCACAAAACAATTGTACAGCAGCAAGACAGCATAAGATTTCCAGAACTATCTCACTTCTAAACGAAAACAGTATTTTGAGAAACATTTAAGCACTTTTCCTACCTTGCATCTGAAGCGAAGAAGAATTCTACTGCCTTATCCCCAACAGCATGAAGGCAGGTAGAGCTGTCCAGTCTTTTCATTCGTGAATTGCATATGTTCTTCACATTCTCAATGTTGCCTGTTAAAGAAATTAGACATTTTAAATGCAAAACCAGATCTGTCCAAGTTAGAAATTGCAGACTACACAGGTTCAAGGTATCACAGTTACAGAAGTATTTTGGGGGGATGGAACTTTTACATGAACTACGCATTCAGTAGTATAAAAACAGAATATCCTCAGCTAAGAAGCTATTTGGGGTGTTAGCTGGTAGTTTTATAGTACAAAGACGAATTAACCTAATTTCTAACCATAAAGGAACAATAATTTTAGCTCTTAAAAATAATGTTATTTGATTTATCAACTTACATGTCCTATATAAAACTGGAATCTGTTCAGTGGAGAGCTTGTACTTGCTCCTAACCCCAATGAGCAAAGGACTCCCTCTCCTACAAAATGAAAACACACAATTTTATAAAGAGAAAGGTGCATACAAAGAAATCAAAGGACATTTGCGAAGTTGAAAGACAATGTCCCATCTAGCTTCCTAAATAGGAAGATCCTCCTCAATCCTGATCCTAAAGCCATAACAAGGAGGGAGTTACATAAACCTGACTTATTTCTGTCACACTCATCAAATATTATATGAATAAGTACCATATGCCTTGGTCATTCTTTCCCCATGAACTACACCCAGGTAGAAGAAAATTTATATAAACTAGTTGCTTTCCTTCCAGTAACCATGAAAGAGCTTAGCACAGGCATCAATTTCAATACTGTTTTCAAACAAAGCTTACTCTGCCTCTGAAGTGAGCCAGCAACAAGCTCCAGTGCTCTTTACTATTGAAATACTGTTCCCCCTTTAGCCCTTTAAAATCAGAAAGGTCAACCATCACTATTGCACCGCTGAAACTGCAGAATGTTAACACTTTTTAATTATATGGGTCACGTGCCACACTGAAGAGCTTATTAAAATGAAAAAAAAGTCTCACAGGAATAAAAGAGTAATTCAACCCCTCCCCAGTGCCTCAGATTACAAGTTTAGTTTCTCTTAATGCCCTCACTCCTAAAAACCTCAACCTGAACCACATATAGAATAGTTCATGTCAGAAGATGTTCTCCAGTCAGAGTGACGGTACAGCTGGCTTTTTCACAATTGTAACATAGTCCCACTTTAGGCCACAGAAGCAAGGGGCTTTTTTGGTTGTGTCGTAAAACAGTCTTTATTCCCACTGCTACTTCACTTGCTACTTTAATATCTTCACATTTCCTGAAAGTTGTTTTCCAAGTCATAAATAAATGTAGAACTTATAAAGAAAAAAGAAACCCTCATAAATGCTATGCCAGCTAGAACACTGTTTGTGTAACTTATTAGTATGATGGCATTTTAGCCAGCCCGAATATACTTCTCTCAGTCTTTCTTCAACGTGAAGTTAAATTGAACCATACCCTTTCCCTCCCCTTTTTGATATAGGAAAACTGTTAGCACACTCTTAATACAACTTCAGAAACAGAAGATACACTGAGCTTCTTTATTGACACACTGTAACATCATCAGATTACTTTTCACTACTGTCTTTGCATTCTCAAGAAGTAAGTGGTCACATCTAATTTATTAAACCAAATCAAGTTAAAGATTATCAAGAATCAACAAAAGCCTCTGGAAGTTGTGTGACCTGCAGTCAGTACAGCTCAAATGAAGTTATATTTAACAGCCAGCTGAAGAGATGCTTGGCAGACCTTTGCTGCACTTCACAAGGATTCCACTAGCGCAGCTATCTACCTTCTGAGCTTTGGTTAATTAAGTACTTAACATCAGTATTCTTGTTTTTTTGGGTTTGGTTGTGGTTTGGCTTTTTTATTTATTTATTTTTATCTATAAAATGGACTTTTACTAACCTGGTAGCAACAGCTTCACCTGGGTAATGGATGCTCTTGAAAACCAATGCAAAAGCACCTTCCTGGAAATCATGCAAACAGAAGAGAAAAAAAAAAATCCTAAGCGATTTATCTTAATTAGTTGCATCTCATTAAACTGGGGCCCCTCTTCCCGAGGAGGCTGTGAAGGAAAGCTCTTCACCACTATCAGGAATCTCTTCCCGGAGGGCAGACTGCACCTTTAAAGGAATCACTCAGGAGGAGCAGAACAAGCTAACAGTCACGTAACAGTGCAACAGCAGAAAGATCAGTAAGTGAGCACTTACCCTATCTTTATAAATAAAAACAATACCTTCTAATGCAACGGTTAAGAAAATCTCCGAGATGTTACTCATAATCAACATGAATACTGCTGGACATTTACTTTTAATACGACTTTTAATAAGAATGCGCATGCAGCTGCATTTTATCATGCATTTTCAGCTTAAATTTTGGAGTTACTACTTCTACTTTAAGCAGCAAATTCTTATTAATGTATTTCCACAAAAAAAAAAACACCTTCCACAAAAAAAAAAAAAAAAAA
>Ga0065711_1009712_pt1 | contig 11406 bp, 2 predicted proteins | sample Hoacrofraction12_FD_59098 | JGI IMG/M metagenome (GOLD analysis project Ga0065711, IMG submission 59098) | Hoatzin crop microbial communities from Cojedes, Venezuela - Epithelial fraction 12 v2 (version 2) | ecosystem: Host-associated > Birds > Digestive system > Esophagus > Crop | place... | reverse complement strand
AAGAAAGAAAGAAAGAAAGAGAGAAAGAGAGAAAGAAAGAAAGAAAGAAAGAAAGAAAGAAAGAAAGAAAGAAAGAAAGAAAGAAAGAAAGAAAGAAAGAAAGAAAGAAAAGCTATTTCTTTCAGATCTAAACAAGCAACTACTTTAATGACAGTGCTTAAAAAAACAATATTATGTTAAATAATAATAAAGGAAAATGGAAGATGAAACAGGGCATTGAGGAAATTCCTCTTTGTTTATTTTTGTCTCTGTAGTGGTTCATTGTACTCACCAATGCTTTTTCTTCATTGCAAGCCCCCCTTCTTTCTTGATTGAAAACAGACTTCTAATAAAAATGGTTTAAGATCACAGTGATAACTTCAATTCAAGAACATGAATAAAAAGCACCCTTGGAAGAAAGACCCCATCTGCTCACATATGATGTTAAGAAGGGAGTGCATAATACGGAGTAGTGATTGCTACCAGGTGTAAGATTATTCAGGTCTTCCGCGTATGATTTCTAATCTATATGGCCACTTAAAAAAAAAAAGGGATTCAAATATCCTATAAAACAGGTCCTATGTTTTACATTTGACCTCTTCCTGAACATCTACCTTATTAAAAACAAATAAAAAAAAAAGTCCTGAATGGAAGCTGTAGTTTGATCTGCAGCTTATGAAGGCTGACAGCAAACCTGCCATTGCTTTTAGCAGGGCAGAAGCTGGCCTCTGCTTCATTCGAAAAGAGACCCTTATCGAGCTACCTTGCAACGACCACTCCACAAGTGGTTTCTATTTCATTTTATTCTAATCGCCTTACAGAAATACATTTTTCACCAAATTGAAAGCTTGTCTTCCCTGAAGCCCTGGAAAGGATTAGATAGCATTACATGAGACATTTCAAACAGTAAATTGTGAACTTGGAAGAAGCACTTCAAAGCATGGTTATGTGAAGCTTGAAGTGCCTGGGCAGAACAGCAGAGGTGAAACAATCGCAATCTCTGCGGCAGAAAGCAGTGACTCAGTGAGTGCAAGCCACGAATCCCATTATTTTAATCCATGCCTGATAGACTGTGCTAGATGTTGTAAGAATGTACAATACAGGGCCTAGACTCAAAGACGAAATTTGAGCAAGATAAAAGCAGGTTCTGAGCAGAGATGGCAAGGCTCTGTATACCTTTTGTAATAACTGCAGCAATGGGAATTGTGGAAGATACAATTTTTTTTAGCCAAAATAGTTAAATTAAAAAAAACCTAGTATAGAAACAAAAGAACATATATAAATGAAAACTTTGTCCTGTAGGGTTTGCTCATCTGAATTCACAAGAATATATTAAATCAGAATAATTGCTCTTGTATCTGTTTAAAGCCTCTTCATTAGGTAGAAGTCAGGGATAAGGGTTTGTGCTGCCTTAATTATGCTGGCATAAGCTGGCTAAGAACCTATGCCTATTCATACAAAACAGGTGCCACTTGACCAGCATGGGGATGCCCCTTTTGTCCCCAAACAAGGCATTAGTGAGCTAGTAGCAGTGGCCACATTTCACTGCTTGAAAAGCCATTATCAGGAGGCAGTAATATATGCACTCCAGTAAAAAGCTTGCTTTGGGGGTGTGTTGAAGTGAGAGGAAGAGGCAGCTTACCAGGCTTTGATAGAGAGCTTTTCATCAAAATGGTTTTCCAGGGGGAAATGATTTTGTGTTGGGGTTTTTTGTTTAATTTATTATTTTTTACATTATGCACAAATATTTACTTTCAACTCACTGTGGGAATGATTGCTGGCAGCTTCCGCCAAATAGTCTTTCCTGGATCATCTGCATCCATGAAAAAGAGTTATAAAAATCTCTTCTAAAAATAATTTTCTTTAGAGGTCTTGAAGTATATGTATATCATTTCACTTTTTTCCCATTGCTGTATGCCTACTATCAAGTCTGGCTTATGTTCTTCACTAAACTTGGACCAGAAATGCTAGATTGTCTGCCCATAGTTGTACCAGTATGTCTCAGAATGACATGTTATTTAGTGGGATGAATATACTGGTTTTGCTACAAAAATAACCTTCCTTGACTATATAGTTCACATACTCAAGTTCCCTACCCTATGCTGTATAGCTGTGCCCCTGCAGCCCTGTGACCCAAGTCTCATAAGCACCCCTGTCTCTTGAAAAGCTGGTTCAGGCAGGAGATTGAGGCCTGTGAGGAATAAAGCACATGTCACTGATGAGTCCATGGAAGTTAACTGTTTTGCTAATGGTGCTAGGCATCGAACACTCATGTCCAGTCCAGCCACAGGCAGCAGCTTTGTCTCAGCAGCTGCTGGGCTGATGTTGCAGCCACTCTGAACAGGCTGGCAGATTGCATAGTTAAATTAGTTCAGGTGTATGGGAAGTAGCTTGTCTGACACAGACTGACAGGCTTACAGCTCCCTTGCCTTATAGCTCATACTTGCCTTCCTTAGCAGGACACCCACTGTATTCCCAGTCTCCTCCCGTACCTAATACCTCCAGTCTTACCTCCCCTCCACTCACACCCTTTTCCCCTCCCATGCTTCTCTCTCCTGCAAAACCCACCTCTCATATTCAATATTCTCTAGATGTTACCTTTGCCACCCCAACATCCACTCTCCAGCCTATATCCTTCTCAGCTCTTTTTTGGCACCTCCCAAGACCTCTCACAGGCAGCCAGCCCACCAGCATCCCCTGAAGCCATCCAGCATCAAAAGCCTGGGTCGCTAGAGGCAGCAACATTGACTGTCCTGTCCCTTCAGAAACTCTCACAACAAGCCAGGGCAAGGAAACAAGTTTTAACCAGCTCGTGATTACAGCCAACTCTGTTGTGTGCTGGATGAAGCCTACTGTGTAAGTACTATGCAGGTTTATTGTGGATTCCCTGCCTCCTTGGGCTTGGGAAATTAAATATTCTGTATATCATATTTCCTTGTTTGTGAAACAACTTGAGGAGGTTACTCAGCATGAAGATGGAGCAATCTGAAGAGCTACGGAAATGCGAAATTATTACTATAACCAGTGAGTAGGTGGACTAGAGTTATGTCCTTGTGGCTGTGTTATTCACTGATTTATTGCTAACAAACAGGCAGCCTTTATTTTCAATTAAATGCACATCTGTCCCTTATCTGGCTTCTCGCTCAGTAAACCTTGACTACCATCTATATTGTAAACGCCTGTGAAACAGAAGATGAAGAATCCAGGTGGCTTCTAGGATGGGAGAATGAATAAAAGAGGCAGATCATGTGAATTATCTCAGCTGAAGCAATAAAATGTAAGTGACCCGGGAATGTCCTGTGTGTCTGGTTTTGGACCATAAAGTCTGCCTGGAAAGGATGCTATTTAACTGCATTAGTCCCTGTAGCAGGCTTAGCAGTCTTTGCAGGCTTGAAATTGTGTCGATCTATCATTGCTACTGTAATCTTAAAAGCAAAAGACCTAATGGCAAAAGCATCTTAAAGATACAAGCGCAGCAGGAAATAAAATACCATGCTTGTACAAAGGCAGAATTAATTTCAGTTCCCAACCAGCAGCTGTACTTGTTGCTGTAAAAATATTTCAGTTGTGTTTCCCTGTTAAATATTCATTAGACCATGCAGCAGCTCTTTGGCTTACTATACAGTTGCTTGCTGCTGTCGGCATCTGAAATACACATAGCTCTGGGCTAGGAGCCCAGCTTATAAATGTTTTAGGACCAAGAGCTCAGCAAAAGCACTGGAGGAAAGGACCTCTGTCACAGCCAGAAGTGATTCTGAATGCCACCTTTAAAACTCATTCGTGAATAACTGATCAGATGGATTAACTCTGGCTTTTCACTTCATATACCCAGAAGGCAGATTTATTCCATTACAGGCTATAATGTCTTCTAAACTAACTAAATAAATACAGCCACAGAGGGTTGTGGTGCTTGTTCAATTAATATTTTGTCATTAATTTTTTTGTAATAAACAGCCAAAATGCAAAGACTCTGTTATGACTGGTTAATAATATTTTAGTTCTCATGATAATGAATAAAGACTTACCATCAATCAAGAAGTTGATGGTTGCTGCAGGACCAGTGCTTGCCAAGGGGAGCATATTCAGTCCAGGCAGACAAAAAGCAGTCTCAGTATATATGAGGTAGATTTATAAAATCTAACGGGCTGAAACATGTGAGAGGGGTGGAAGCCTAAAGAAAATGTAGCCAGTCAAAAATGGGTTGAATTTTTTTGACGGAAGGACTTTGAATATGGCCAAAGTTGTACAGTTCCACAATCAAGCAAAAGGGAGGGTATCTATTAAAATCTGGTGGTAGATGAACACAGGTGTTAAAAGGCAATATACATTAAGTGAAATGGAAATGACAATTAACACACTTGCAGATACACTCTAACACAAAGCTAAAGCTATTACACAGAAAATTATGCTTGACAGGATTAGGCACAATAGTTTTGTTAGTAACAAAAAAAACCCAAAAGCCTATTACTACACAAAGATGGTAACCTTATTAACACTGCTGCAGGCAAGCCATGTTCAATAAATATCTGTTCTGTACTTAGAAAGCACAAGATGACTTTATATCTCAGAGAAAGATGACAGATTTGCCAGACCATTAGTAGCAGAAGACAACATTAGGCAGCATTTTTCTAGATATAAATATTTTAAAGCAAAAGCTCAAATAAGAATCACCCCAGGGTCCCATGAGAGCTGACTAAAGTGGTCTCTGACATGCAGATGCTCATTTTTAACACATTTTGAAATACCAGGGAAATATCAGGGAAGACAGCTAATATTGTGCCCTCATGGAAAAAAGGGGGTGGGGTGACAAGAATAGGCTGGTGAGCCTGATGTGAACACCAGGCAAAAATATTTATGGCTCCCTCTCCCCCTTTTTCACTCCTGACCTTGTTTCTTTTTGGACACTAGCCCAGTGCCCTTGAAGCAACCTTCTGTTTTGCTACGCATCTGGGGCTGAAATTGGTTCCCACTGAGGTCTTTGTGAGCCCAGCTGGCATTTGTGTACCCTCCCTGCTAAATATGTCCCTTTGCAATGGAGGACATGATCCCCAAAAGGACTCGGGGAAGCAGCTGGCCTGATACGTGACAACAGTACATGGGAGCTGGGAATCAACCAAGAGGCAAGAGTACCAGCTGATGGATTTAAACAGGGTGCATGGGCTCTTCCGTAGTTCCTTTCCCAGGAACTAAAGAGCGGGGATGCCTGACCCAGGGAAGGATAGTGGGTTCGCTTGTGCCATTTTCCTTCTGGTTCGTATGTCGGAAGGAAGTCTGGCCTAGGCTTCTTTGGTTTGAATAGTCTGTAACCAGCAACAAGTCCTATCAATAGTCCCTAAACTTTGTGTTTCCTGCTATTATTCCATTCCTGAGTTTTCAACTTTTTCTTCTTACTTATTTTAAAATATGTATTCTTCCAGATATTCCTGGTACTTCCCTCAGCCAGACACTTTGCCAGAAATGCCACCTGCAAAGTACAGATTTGTAGAAATAATAGGAACAGCATAGCACTTGCACAGGTAATGGAGGGGATACTACGGACTTTCTGAAACTTACTGTGGGGGTTAAGTATATTGTGTCTATATCACAGCTGCAAGACATGTGGAAAGGTCCATTTATTGTATAAACACTGACATGGATCATATGAGAATACAGTTGACTTATAGAAGTTAAGCAATCAAGCCTTTCTTCTGAGCATGCCCTCGGGCAAGGCTGCTTCCATACTCTTTCTGTTTACTCATCTGCAAGATTCACTGTTTGACCCCCATTTCCAACTATCCCAGTTACTCTGGCTTGCACGGTCTGTCACACAGACTAGCCTGACAGATGTACTTGACGGTACACGTGTCTTAGGTATGCCATTGCTGATTTTCACCCAAAAAAAAAGGAGACCTGCCAGGATACTTAGGCAGCTGAGAACAAAGAGAAAAGATAGTATAACACCTGGAGTTCACAATTCCTCTTTATTTATTAAACTTTCTTTACAGACTACATTGCCATAGACAAGAGAATTGAGGGGAAAAAAACATAATAACAGTGATCCAAGACAAGTGAACTGGAGGAACAAGTTGAACCAGAGACAATCCTCAACAAAGAGGATCTCAGTGAAAAGAAGAAAGTGTAAAAACTGGTGACAGAAAGGATAATGCCACATTGTATCCGACACCAGGTTATTTTCCTAGGCACAGAATCAGGATTTATCATACATAAAAAAGTTAGAAATTCTTCAGTTAGTATGGCTAGGACCAACAGCTAAACCACTGGTTCCTCAAGTCTGAGATGGCTGAAGGATACTCCTGAAGCTTTTATTGCTATTGTTTTAATGATCCTAGATGTAGACTCCAGAGGACTAACAGGATGTTATTTTTCATGAAAGGGGCCAAGAAGAAAGGCCAATAACTTCTTTTTTTTCAAAATGTGAATGGAAACTCCCCGCCCTGATTAAAGTTATTTATGGGTTAAGAGAAGATGAAAGGCAAGTAGTATTGGCCAGTGACATTGCACATGTGGCCCATCGTAGGCCAAATGATACCAGACAACAGAGTAAAAACTCCTCCTGCCACCTGCTCCAGAGAGCTATCAGTGGGACCACGTGCATTACCTAGCCAGGAGAAAGTGTGTCCTTGGATGATAAATCTGGACAGTCTTTTCAAGACAACAGGATCCTCACTTGCTTGTGAATCCAAGAGAGAGAGGGAAACAGTGTAATACCAGTCCAGTATCAGCTAAATTTCCCACCCTTACATGGCAAAGGTTAGTACTGCCTCTATTCTTGCTTCTCTTATTCCCATAAACATGGAGGATCACTGATAACGCTGTGAACTTGAAGTACCATCACTCCAACAAGTCATTTGTCCAAGTAACATTCATTAGAGAGGTAAAGTCCTGATGCTTTTAGTCATAAATAAATGCTTAGCAGTGAATAGGCATTTTCAAAAACTTTATGAAAGATCACGTTTCCTGGTTGATCGCCTGAGGACATGTTAGCTAGACAGGCTTCCTCTTCTTAATAAAATCAGTTGATGTTAGCTAGACAGGCTTTCTCGTCTTAGTGGATACAATTGATGTTAGCTAAACATATTCCTAACCTTAATAATAGGAGTCTCAATTGCTGAATATTATTTGTGGCAGGCTTGTCAGCAAATGTCTCATTTAATTTATGAAAAAGTATAGTGTCAACAATGGGAATTTATTGTTTCCTATACTTCCTGCCTTCTGGTGTCATCGGTATGTAATGCATTGTTAAGGGAAAGGACTTGTGCAAAATGCGAAGTTCTGATTGAATCCTGGGTCACACATTTACCACCACTAGCATTAAATGCTTTTAGTTGTTTCAATTCAAATAGACTCCTTGCAAGGCATTCTTCCTCGCTTGTCCGTTATTTGGAGATACAGCCTACATATTCAATGATGAAAATTGATTTTTTTCTTTGAGCGCTACAGGCTCTCCATGAAAGAGCTAGAAGTTGCAGCATTTCACTAAGAAAATCCTATTAGAAAACACCACATTTTTTTCATTTTTTCCCTTATGTTCTCTTGCTGAATTCCTGAATAATTTCAGTAACCCCAAACCTGTACCTCTCAGTGAAGCTGCTGATGACTGAGGGGATTGTAGCAAACTCATCACAGGCTGAGTCTTTCAGGTTATGATCACATCTCTATCATTCTGCTCGAGCTCTGTGGGGTTATGTCCCCTGATCGGCCAGACCTGGAAGTGGTAAAGCAACCACTATATAAAGCAGAAAATAAGGAGTGAGAAAAAAGCATGTGTCCTGGTCTTTTCCTGCTTTGAGGTAAAGTGTATATCCTGGACCTGAAAAGATGGAAATGCTCTGGAGTTTTGTAGTCTAGATAAATAATCTCTCTCCATCTCCAACTCTGTCTCAAAGGAGAAATCTATCTCTAACTTAAATTTGCAAGAGGAAACAATATCTCCAAATGCAACACACCCCATTTTCAGATGAGATAACCTTTACAGAAATGTCTCTGGTGGGATACTCAGCTCTGCAAAATCATTAATGATTTCAGAAAATGCAGGTCATTAATGTCACAGAATCTGCTGCGGAATAGTTGTGTCTCTGTGGAATTTTGTTACCTCGTTTCTGGCTATCAAAAAGTTACTGCTTCAAAAACTTAGATCTAGGGATAAGCACTAAAGGGAAGGATTACTACACAATAGTTTCGACAAGTAATAAAATAATATTCTTTATGTATATATTGATTAGCTTTCCTCTGTTATCATACATACAGATCATATCTATATTGACCTGTAAGACCCCTGACAAAGCAACAGCTGAATGTTTTGTATCCACTAATATAATTCACTTCACAGCATCCTTGACAGGTAGGGAAATATTACAGTGCCCAAGACCTGGATTTGTTCCCCTAACTGCAGACACCTAATTTAAACACCTACGTAAGTCCAATCTTCTTAGGGTCCTTCCATGGCCAGTGTGAAATACAAGCATTGTTAGAGTCAAAATCAGACTAAAACTTGTTAATTTCCCAGTCAAGTGGCCTCACCAGGCAACTGAAGGAGGAGAATGATGAAAGTCATAATCTAAGGACGGGAGATGACCGCCTACAGTTAGGTGCAATGAATTTGGGCCTGACCTCATGAGCATGGAGAGGCTGAAGAGAAAGTCTCTGTCATCGTGCTTGTAAAGTTACTGAGACGCAGATATGAGAGAGGGACACTGAGTCGCACAAAAATGCAACCCATGGGCTCACTACCCTGCAGGAAAATCCCCCTTGCGTCTGAGACTAACAGAGGCAGACCCTGAAAGCAGATATAGCTTCCAGCAATCCATCGTCCTCTGAGCCAGAGTTGTTTGCTCCTACAGAAGGGGTTAGTAATTGTGTTTAGCAGCTCTATGTTACAACCGGTAGTAAAGGTTGACTAGAACTGGTCTGTAGCACGAGGAAGCAAATAGCTCTTGGTGAAAACAATGCATATGTCATGACAGCCCCTGACAGGAAAAATCCGAGGTTGTTTGTCAAGCAAAAATTTCTGCAGAGAATTTGTTTTATATTAAAAAATGTGTGGGAGTGTTGCAGGGAGTACTGGTTCTTTTCAAGTGTTATCTGATACAGCAGAAACACACAGCAATAGAGAGGCAGGCGAAAAAAGGTAAGCCACCCAGAAATGGATATACAAAGTCATAGCTGTAAGTGGTGGTATGATAATATTCTTATATACGACATTGTCATTTCTCGTAGAGAGACTGTCTGACCAGATGTGGGCGTCTCATGCAACAGAACAGGGTGGAGGCTGGAGGAAGGAGGCAGACCACATGCGGTGAGTGAGGGAATCCAGGTCTTTGACAACTTCTGGTCTGTGAAGTGCTGGTACCCGCAGTTCCGTGGAAGTGGGAGGAGCTCCTATTGTGTTTCAAGCTGAGAAAAGAAACCTTATACCAAATTATCACTTCCAGTAAGTGCAAGGTCAACCACTTCTGAGAAAGCAGTAAAACATTCCCAGGGAAAGTTTCTTTGCACTTCTGGTTGATTTTAAGAGCTTTCTGATAATTTGAAAATTATTGATAGTGTCAGGCATAAATAGATGCCTATGAAGAAGAGTTTGCTTAGAAGATTCATGTAAAAGCAACCAGACCTTCTTCCTGCAGTTTTGCTGAGACAAGAAGATAGCACTACCATGCAGAAGAGCTGAAAGGGAGGGTTTCCCCTCAACAGACATCTGTTTCAGGCTGAAAGTTTCATGCCGAGTTTTTTCTCTGCTGATAATAAATGACTCTGCTCAAACAATCATACGGTTGTGCTGAGTGACTTGAATTAACAGGAGGAAAAATCATCTTCATAAAGCCTTGAAATTACAGGAGGAAGCAAGTGAATATTTTCATTGGCACCTGCTAATCTCCCTTTCCCCAGAGTGGGAACTTTGAAAGTCCAGAAAGGACTTTGCCTGAAGCATTATAAAGTCATAGACCAGCAACTGGAGATCCTCAAACCAAGGGAGAACATGGTCTATCTGGATTCGCAGGCTCTTCTTAAAAAGAAATAATGAACATACTTTGTTTTGAGCACTACCACCAACAGTTTGTATTCACAGTTGTGCTCCATTCAAAGGAGTAAGGCAGATAACCCCCACCACCAGATGAGGCTAGTTTGCACAAATCCAGTCTTTTAAGCTAAGAATCATTCTGAAAAAAATTTGTGTTAGGCAACTGTAACACCACCACAGCTGAATCGTTTACAGAGCAAGTGCTGCAGTCCTTGGATTGCTTCCTCTGCTCATCATACCCATGTGAAAAGTGGGATGAAGTTCCCACAAGTGACTGCAATTTCAATCCATTTCAGACCATTTCTTCCATTCCGTGGTCTCCTGTGGCCACTTGGGAAGAATACAGGAATGTGGTCAGAGCGTACAGGGATGCGACGAGGAAGGCCAAAGGCCACCTGGAACTGAAGCTGGCGAGGGATGTCAAAAACAACAAGAAGGGCTTCTTCAAATACATAAGCAGCAAAATGAAGGGACAATGTGGGGCCGCTGCTGAATGAGGCGGGTGTCCTGGTGACGGAGGATGCGGAGAAGGCAGAGCTACTGAATGCCTTCTTTGCTTCTGTCTTTAGTGCCAAGGCAGGCCCTCAGGAATCCTAGGCCCCGGAGGTAAGAGAAGAAGCCTACAGAGATGTTGACTTTCCCTTGGTCGAGGAGGACTGTGTGAGGGATAGCTTAAGCGATCTGGATGTCCACAAATCCATGGGCCCTGATGGAATGCACCCACGAGTGCTGAGGGAGCTGGCGGATGTCATTGCTGAGCCACTCTCCATCACCTTTGAGAGGTTCTGGAGGACAGGAGAGGTGCCCGAGGACTGGAGAAAGTCCAATGTTACTCCAATCTTCAAAAAGGGCAAGAAGGAGGACCCAGGGAACTACAGGCCGGTCAGCCTCACCTCCATCCCGGGTAAGGTGATGGAGCAGCTTATCCTGGAGGTCATCAACAAGCTAGTAGAGGAAAAAAAGGTTATCAGGAGTAGTCAGCATGGACTCATCAAGGAGAAATCATGCCTGACCAATCTAATAGCTTTCTACGATGGCATGACTGGCTGGGTGGATGAGGGGAGAGCCGTGGATGCTGTCTACCTTGACTTCAGCAAGGCTTTCGACACAGTCTCCCGTAACATCCTCCTAGGGAAGCTGAGGAGGTGTGGGATGCATGAGTGGTCGGTGAAGTGGATTGAGAACTGGCTGAATGGCAGAACTCAGAGGGTTGTCATCAGCGGCGTTGAGTCTAGTTGGAGGCCGATAACTAGTGGTGTCCCCCAGGGGTCAGTACTGGGCCCAGCCTTGTTTAACTTTTTCATCAACGACCTGGATGAAGACTTAGAATGTACCCTCAGCAAGTTTGCTGATGACACCAAACTGGGAAGTGTGGTAGATACACCAGAAGGCTGTGCTGCCATTCAGCG
>Ga0065711_1009236_pt1 | contig 11406 bp, 7 predicted proteins | sample Hoacrofraction12_FD_59098 | JGI IMG/M metagenome (GOLD analysis project Ga0065711, IMG submission 59098) | Hoatzin crop microbial communities from Cojedes, Venezuela - Epithelial fraction 12 v2 (version 2) | ecosystem: Host-associated > Birds > Digestive system > Esophagus > Crop | place... | reverse complement strand
TGTGGAGTCCCGCTTCTGACGACACAACATTCCATGCCAAGAGCCAATCGATACACAATAATTGACTTAGTCCCACCTTGCAAAAAGATTTTCAAACATATAAAAATTGGCACTTGAAAACTCTCTTTGGGAGGAGGAGCCAAGAGAGAACTTCACCTGACGGACGGGTCGACGGGCCTGAACCTCTCTTCCCCCCCCAAGAAGGGATGCCTTTTTGGTAAGAGTCGCACCTCTGACTTTGTCAGACGTATCCCCGGGAACACATTGTTAACTAAAGCGCTAAACTGTTACTTTGAGCTCAACTGTTGTAGACAGTGAATTTATCAACGGCAATCCCGAATCTGTGATACCTGTCTCTTGAATAAATTATCTATTGCTTCAACTTTGCGAAACTGTTTCAGTGAAAGTCCTTGGAAGGGCTCGGGCAGGCAAGCTGAATCTGAGAAGTGGCTACACACTTAACCCTTTAGACATAAACCACTGACCAAGTCTGGGACTAGGAGTACATCCAGCCACACCTAGACCCTCCTCAGAGAGAGTTTAGAATGCAAGGGGGTCTTCTCTGAACCTCGTGACTCAACAAGAGGGCTCTCCTTTTGCTGCTTATCAGACTCCCCTTACCCCATTTTAAGGCAGCAATCTCCCACCAGTCCTCCTCTGTTAGCAAACAGCAGGTGAAGCGAGGCACCTCCCCTGGTAGGCTCACTTGCCAGCTGTGTCAGAAAGTTGTCTTCCACACACTCCAGGAACCTCCTGGACTGTTTCCTCTCTGCTGTGTTGCATTCCCAGCAGATGTGCAGTAAGTTAAAGTCACCCACAAGAACAAGGGCTAGCGATCGTGAGACTTCTGCCAGCCTCTTGTAGAAAACTTCATCTGCCTCTTCATCCTGGTTGGGTTGGCTTTCCCTCTCATCTTTACCCATAAGCATTCAACCTTATATGGTCTTAAAAACTGTACGATTTTGCAGCCACCACTAAGAATTCATAAGATGCAGATATTGCCAGAACCCAAGAATTCAATTTAATTACATTTCAGAGAAACACCTTCAACATGCAACTAAGTTGCAGGCTGCCTCATATTAACAAAAACTCATTGATTTTGAAACATCAGCTATCTTGCTAATGTTGTAACAAAATGTCACAATGTAAATGCTATGCAGCTGGGGAACGTGATACAAGAGAACAGTGTTTGCATGCCGGTATGCTGCTCTACCTAGACAGTTGACATTTTAGAGTTGATCAATTTTCAAAAAAAAGTTGGGTTTTAACCTTTCACAGCATGTTACAAGTCTCAAGTGTTGTACAAAATTAATAAGTAATTTTTGCTGATGCTTTTTCAGCTATTAAAAGTTATTTCTGCAGCACTTACACTGAAACAAGCTCAATAAAAACAGCAAGCAATTAATACCACATTCATTCCATGTTAAGCATTCACACACAATCTATAGGAACAGAGATAACATTTTTCAAAACTAACAAAACCATTTATGTGAAAATGTTTTCAACATTACCAAATAGTTTTTGCAATAGGCCAATATAACTTACTGCATAAAGCCTTTAGATTATTCTCATACAGCACCACCAAATGTAAAGTAGAAAGGAAACAACAGACTGAAGTTACTGAGCTCTTAGTACAAATGTAACTCAATGACATTTTCAAAGGAGAGGAAAAAGTTTCCCTCATGAATCTCTAGGGGTTGATACAAGTGTCAATAAAGGCTGAAGATGGTTTTGTGGGGTTTTGTTTGGTTTGGTTTTTTTAATTAAATAAAACTCCCCGCTGCTCTTTCTCTCACACACACACCCCGGCCTTCACAGTAACATAAACCAGCCCAAAGAAAATCCCAGAGAATTCAAAGTGGCCTTTTATGTTTTAAGGAAAGCAAACCAAAGGCAACAGCTAACTCAGGATTTCTTTAAACCAAGAAATTCAAGTTACAGTCTTGGCACTGCAGCTTTCTTTTTTTGGACTCTAAAGGGGAAAGCACAACAGTTATCACCAACATTGCTTAAACATTATATCTAACAATTTAAAAACTATAAATATAAATGTTGTTACAAAATCCATTATGAATTATACATATTATATACATAAAATTGACTTATATTTATATTTCTGTTTAGTCAGCTAATTCAAGTTGCCAAAGGACAAATCTTCCATGGCAGAAGAAACAAACAGTTGTGAAGAACTTCCCTGCTAACATGTCCCAGATATTTACCTAATACTTCAAGAACTTTGAACAAACCGAACTCCACTAATTTCAGCTTAGCATTTGTCAAATGCATTCAGAATAACAATTAATGTTTTCCTGAGGCATTTGCTTCTGAAAGTAATTGATTTCTTTTTTCCATTTGGAAATGTCTAGCTTTCGTATTCACACTGAGGTATAAATAACATCTGGGTTGAAGATTAATATTTAGTCTTTAATGCAAAAATTTCCAATAATTAAACCTTCTTTAATTGGTAAGTGAACTGTTGCTCGTTTTTGCATCATTATTACTTGTGCATATACTCATTTCACTTGCATGTTAGGGTGAAAGTATGTAAATGAACTCATCTCTTGTACTTTTTGCATTCTAACGTACAGCTGAAGTTGACAGCTACCAAGACGCTCATTAGATATTTTTCCCCCAAAAACAGGTTATTAATTCCACCTTTCTTGCAATGGTGTATAGGGTCTTTCAGGCTTTAATTATATGTAGATTGAAGTAGCCACTCAGAAAGTTACCTTGTCAGCAAAATCCAAATCTGTTAAGTAATACTGCTTCCCTCAGTTGTGAAGGTTCTTCAGTGATTTTATCAACTGTTTCACCACTGACTTGCCCTTTACCAATAGCTTTCTCAACCTATAATTTAGTCCTCAGTCTTTTTTGTATCGAGTTGCAGATATCTAGTAATTTTAAAACTACGTAAATAGTGTACTGGAACATTTGTCGTCACAGCAAGCCTGGAAAATGGAATAATTTACTATTATTTCACTACTAACTTCTGATACATGCAAGTATTTCTTCACCTCTTCAGTACTGCTTATTGTTCTTTGGCTGCATGCAGATATTTTGTTTCATTTTCTGGCATTATTTATGAACAGAAACCTCTTGGTTTTGCTGTCGTCGTCGTCTTCTCCCAGGTTTACAGACTAAATATTGATTCCAGTACTCCAAGGTAACTTGGAATCCGTTCTTCAGATGTATGAATGTTCTGTTCTATCCATTGCTGCTTTAATTAACTTGCGTCAACACAGCATTATTGAAGGAGGAGAAGGTCACTCAGACAGCAGAGATTTCCGCAAGGTTTTTACCTACGATTTTGAAGTTTTTCCCCCCCCTCTTCCCTTCATTCCTGAGAAGAAAATTAAGAAAACCAACATCTCTGCATAATTTGGTAGAAGTTACTAGCCAATACCACACAAGAAGCAATCAGCTATAAAGCATGAAAGATTCATTACTGCTTCATTAAGCACCCTCAAAGTCACTGTCAGAAACCATGGCAGGTTTTTCCAATCACAGACTTCATCAGTCTAGCACTAATACTATGTTCCAAAACTGCTTTAAGAACAACCATTACCACGCTAGCAAAACTGGAGACAATATGCAGTCAAAAAGAGAAGAAAAAAGCATCTGTATACCCAACCAATCCACTCGATTCAAATCTCATTTTCCACAGTCACCATTACTACAACGGGGCTTCATCTATTGTTCTACAATGTAGACTATCATAAAAATCTTGAGTTAAAAAGCTGTTATGTTGTTATTACTCTTGACAAACCTTATTACTAAAGCCTTATGCCATTCAGAAGGCAGTAAAGGTAATAAATACATCTGCCGCTGTATAAAAATCAGTTGTTATAAATCAGTAGAACTTCAGAAAAGATTGTTAATTTTCTTAACAGGATATTAATACTGGGAATCACTCAGTCCATTTATGGGCTCCCCAACAGGAGAGAGATAGACATACCGGAGAGACACCAGCATTGGGCCACTAAGATGACTAAGGGACTGGAGCTCTTTCCTATGAGTAGATTCTGAGGCAGTTTGGACCATTCAGCCTGAAGAAGAGAAGGCTCAGGGGGGACCTTATCAATGCATATAAATACTAGAAAGCAGGGTGCAAAGAGGACAGAGCTATGCTCTTTTAGGAGGTGCCCTGTGGCAGGACCAGAGGCAATGGGCACAAACTGAAACACTGGAGGTGCCATCTCAACATCAGGAAACACCTATTCCTTGTGAGGGTGACTGAGCACTGGCACAGGTTGCCTGGAGAGGTTCTAGAGTCTCCATCCTTGGAGATATTCAAAAGCTGCCTGGACAGTCCTGGGCAATCAGTTCTAGACTGATCTGGGGGCTTCACCCAGATGATCTCCAGAGGCCCCTTCCAACCTCAGCCATTCTGTGATTCTGTGAAAAAACACAGATCAGACCAGTTTCACCAATCTTTTAATCTCAACTGCCCAAGTACCAAAGATGGTTAGAAAGAATCATGGTTGTTTAAAAGCAAATACACAATACATAATACAGACCTCCAGTACTGTGTTCAGTTTTGGGCCCCTCACTACAAGAAGGACATTGAGGTGCTGGGGTGTGTCCAGAGAAGAGCAATGAGAATAGTGAAGGGCCTAGGGCACAAGTCTTATGGAGGAGCAGCTGAGGGAACTGGGGTCTCGTTTAGTCTGGAGAAGAGGAGGCTGAGGGAAGACATTACCACTCTTTACAACTACCTGAAAGGAGGTTGTAGTGAGGTGGGTGTTGGTCTTCTCCCAAGTGACTAGCAATAGAACAAGAGGAAATGGCCTCAAGCTGTGCCAGGGGAGGTTTAGATTAGATATCAGGAAAAATTTCTTTACTGAGTGTGGTCAGGCATAGGAACAGGCTGCCCAGGGAAGTGGAGTCACCATCCCTGGAGGTGTTCAAAAAACGTGTAGATGTGGCACTTCAGGACATGGTTTAGCAAGCATGGTGGTGTTGGGCTGACAGTTGGACTTGATGATCTTAGAGGTCTCTTCCAACCTTCACGATACTATCCTATTCTAGTCTAGTATCAAATATTTCTGAACAACTAGTATTCCTGTTTTCCATACAAGAACTTTAGAATTTTTTTAGAAACGAGACCATTTTACTCTCAGATTGCTTTCAGAGAAAAACAATTAACAAAAATCTTAAAAACACTTGTTAGGGACCAAGATTATTTACCACAGCTGACACCGCCTAAGACTATATTCCTATCCAGCCTTTAAACATTAAAGACATTCACATCTATGGAAAAACAATCCCCTTGCAAAGCCTTTTCTCTGGTTAATAAGCTTATCAAATCTTCACATACTGAGTTTTCTTCCTTGAGAAAGTAACTATACAACTTCATATAAATTTAAGTAATCCTTTAAGAATTCCACACTTGAACTTTAGTTACAACAAACACAGAAAAGATTTTATTACACCAGTTTGTGATGCCAACCTCTTACTTTCAAGCCTCAAATGAAGGTACTTGAATTTCAGTGTTTTATTTTCTCAACATGTGGTACTGATTGGAAATCATTGTTTCATTGCTAAGACTCAGAAAATATTCATCTTCTAAAAATAAAAAAGGTATTTGGAATACTTTTGCTCAGTTATCCATATTTTACAATATTGTTAGGTTTTTTTAAGAAGCAAAATCAAATGTTACCAACCTTTGAAAAAGCTTCAAGCCCTAGCTTCCCAAGTGTTCAAGTACCAGTGATTACACTCTTATCTGTAGTGAATAGAGCTAAAAGCATGACAGGCACTCACATTTCACGCTGCTAAAAACCAGCATTAATGTGAGCTTACTTATCATCATTTTCAAATATTTAACTTGATCTCAATTGCCAGCAACAGCAATGACATTTCCCAAATAAGAATAAGAGTTAATGTTTAAAAACTGTCCTTCCAAAACAGAAAGGGACATTCACATTAAAGAAAACCACTAGCAACTCCAACAACGTGCAGGTGTTTTATTTCCTTTTTTCAAATGTTATTTAAGTTTGCAATTACCACAAATCTTTTACTACTGAATAAAAATACACTCTGACATAACAACAGTCCCCCCAGGACTCAAGTTCATGAAGCGGAAAACCAAGCCTTCAAAAAAACTACTTAATTATAAAACATAACATTGTTGCTTAAGAGCTTCAGTGAGACCTCCATTTGACCTTCTATTAAGGCCCATAGCTTGGTGCTTTTAAGTAAAAGCAGAAGCCTACACAGCAAGCTGCTAAACTGAAGCTGAAGCTGGTGGGCTTCAAGGCCGTGGGATGTTCTCCTTCCCAGCCCACTGCAGCCAGGCTGCTGCCCCCGCCAACCCTAGCCCCAGCCAGTAGCAAGGCTGACACTGTACCCCTCTTGCACACACATTGCACAGGCACCACTGGCCACCAGAACACTACAAACACAAGAACAGGCACCACAGACACACACAAACAGCACATGCATAAACAAACCATAGAAGTTGTCTGATCTGTTCATACATATTGGCTAATCTCATGCACATGAGCCTCTTGACCTGGCCACAAACTGCGGTCTCCCCAGAGGCTGCCTCTCAAAGCCCTGACTTTCCCTCTGGAAGCTGGTTTGGACGTCAGCCCCTCCAGCCACTGACTCCCAAACCCTCTGCTCTCTCCAGTAGCTTGCCCCCAGGCCTATGGTCTCTGGCTCTCAGACCGCTGAAACCACCCACCAGCTATTCTGGATTGACATTCACTAGCACTACACACACAGAAGAGAGAGAACCCCCTCAAACCAGGAAAAATAATTAGGAATAGTGTTTAATAAAATAGATTTTCTTAATAAATAAGTTCCTGATAGGTTATTACTGCAGTGATAAGGCACTGGGCACAAGCCTATTATCAGTAGATTTCTTGCACTTCCTTTCCCTGCCTTTGGCTCTTCCCCTAGACAATCCACAATAACTCTTACACAATCCCACAAGCACCTTCAAATACCTCATAATAAGTTTTCTCTTTTCCATGAGACGCATGATAATCTTGTTTCCCTCAAGGCTTTGAGCTGCTCCTTCAATGGTCTCTTAACCAAGTCTGACGGTTTTGGTCTTCGATATCTTCTTAATTATCTCCCATTCTTCAGAGTCTGCGTATCTGGGTGTTTAATCTATTACTTGTCCTTTCTTTTGTCCTAGTTTTTCATTATGAATAGCTATTAACCAGATATGCTTGCGTAAGGATAGGTGGAATGCAAGACTACTTCCCATGTTCAACAATTAGATGTGTTTTACCCCTTGATGTTAACCAACAGAACCAGTAAGAAAGATGACCTCTTATGGATGAGGTAAAGGAGAGAACACAATAAAAAGAAACCACAGCACAGCTCAGTCCAGAATGATACAAAACCTCAATTATAGCTCTTGAAACACTATGACACAAACTCAGACTGCTTCACCACACAGTTTGGCAAGATCTTGGATCTTCAAGCACATGTACATTAAGATGTGAACGTTGGAGAAGCACAAGTTGTGGCCAGTAACTTCTCCTGCCTTGTTCAAATTAGTCCTGCATAGGATGGTATTGTAATGAAATGTAGAACATGGAGTATGCTCGTGAAAAAAACAGCTATTACATCAAGTTGCCTTTCCTGAAGACATCGGATATAGAATATAGCTTGTACATAAACAAGGATGCTGTGAAGTTGTAAATACTGTACTCCATACATACCTGCTAAAGACTGCCTGAATCACTACAGCCATGACAGAGAAGCTAAGAAAGTAAAAGTCACCATTAAGTTATGAGCTATAATAGTAATGGCAGATGTAGTCCCTCAGTCAAATGGACTGGCTCTGTCACCTCTTTCTACTACTTTTCTACCTAATCACAGACTCACAGAACTGTTGAGATTGGAAGGGACATCTCCAGGGGTGATGGAATGGACCTCCTCCAGAGGTCTTCTGGTCCAATCACCATGCTCATGCAGAACCACCTAGAGCCAGTTGCCTAAGGACCGTGTCCAGCTGGCTTTTGAACATTTCTACAGTGGAAAACTCCACAACCTCTCTGGGCAACCTGTGCCAGTGCTCAGTCACCCTCAGATATTTATACCCATTGGTAAGATCCCCCTGAGCCATGTCTACTCTGAGCTGAACAGTCCCAGCTCACTCAGCCTTTCCTCACAGGAGAGATGCTCCAGTCCACCATTTTAGTGGCCTTTTACTGGACTTTCTGAGTATGTTCATCCCTCTCTTCTACTGGGGAGCCTAACATTGGACATGGTACTCCAGGTACAGCCTCACCAGTGCCAAGTAGAGCGGAAGGATCCCCTCCCTTGACATGCCATCAACACTCCTCCCAGTGAAGTCCCATTAGAACTCTTGCCACAAGGGCACATCTAGATAGAGTTAATTTCGTAAAGGACAAAGATGAATGCCAACTAATTTAGTTCTCCAATGTGATATCCTCATCCTACACAGTCTTATCAGTAAGCCTCCTACTAGATTCAAATACATATTTAACAGAAAATACCCTGGATCTGAAATCCAGTGACCATGCAAGAAAAAGGGCAATTACACAGAAAAGTATACAGACTGACCTCCCTTAACAGAATCTGCCCGACAGAAAAGGACCTTGGGGTGTTGGTGTCGACAGCCTGCTGAACAGGAGCCAGCAGTGTGCCCAGGTGGCCAAGGCAGACAACAGCATCCTGGCTTGGATCAGGAATAGTGTGGCCAGCAGGAGCACGGAAGTGATCATGCCCCTGTACTTGGCCCTGGTGAGGCCGCACCTGGAGTGCTGTGTTCAGTTTTGGGCCCCTCACTACAAGAAGGACATTGAGGTGCTGGAGCGTGTCCAGAGAAGAGCAATGACAATGGTGAAGGGGCTAGAGAACAAGTACTATGAGGAGCAGCTGAGGGAACTGGGGTCATTTAGTCTTGAGAATCAGAGGCTGAGGAGAGACCTTATCACTCCCTACAACTACCTGAAAGGAGGTTGTAGTGAGGTGGGTGTTGGTCTCTTCTCCCAAGTAACTAGCAATAGAACAAGAGGAAATGGCCTCAAGCTGTGTCGGGGATGTTTAGATTGGATATTAGGAAAAATTTCTTTACTGAAAGAGTGGTCAGGCATTGGAACAGGCTGCCCAAGGAAGTGGTGGAGTCCCCGTCGCTGGAGGTGTTCAAAAAACATGTAGACGTGGCACTTCAGGACATGGTTTAGCAGGCACAGTGGTGTTGGGTTAAGGGTTGGACTTCATGATCTTAGAGGTCTTTTCCAACCTTTATGATTCTGTGATTCTATGAACTAGGGTTTAAAGGCAATTCAACCCTGTCCTACACATGAATACTAAGAAAAGGATTACATCCAATATCAAGACACTATCTTTCAGTCTCCATGTCCCCTCTGGACAATAACTATTACAGCTTCACTGACAAAGACAAACTCTTTTCAGAAAATGAAAAGGTAAGTAAATACCATGACAACCATCTTGCATATTTTTTCTCCAAAGAAAATGAGGCTAGAGTGATCCTGCTATTTACAATCATCTTTAAGTGTTAGAATTAATAACTTCTGCCCATTGTAGCTAATCTCACCACACTAGATAAAGGAAAAAACTGAAGACACTAAGTCCTAACAAGTTTCACAGGAAAGTATTAGGTAAGAGACAATATTATCTCTTAGAAGGCAAAGCATTACAAAAAAAAAGAACATAAACTGTACAGAATAGCAAAGACTCTACAAAGAAAAGATGTTGCATGTCAATTACAAGAGAATTCTCAGTTTTCAGTTTGTTAAACTCTAAAGTATCCAAACAACAAAATAATCACAGGAAACTAGCCCCTTGCTCAGATAACAACATAATTGAAAAGATTAGCAGACAAATAAAGAACATTTAACTAGTAACTGAGCTGTATCCACTGCTTTTCAAGGACAAATTTCAAGAACAGGACACCAGCAAAGTATCAGAGGGCACTGTTAGGACCATGACTCTCACCAGCCTGTATATTTTTCTGACTACTGGTCATCTCTAACGAAGTCTGAAAGCTGCTCCTATTAATTAATGCATCTGACTTACTGTGAGATGACTAATGAAATAATTACACACTGAACAGATAAATGCACATAATGACTGCAGCACAAGGGTTGAAAAAGAGTCCAGCAACCAAGAGTGCACAGGACTGAAAGATGTAAGTGCCAGTCTGAAGCCAGCTGAACATGCAAAAGAAGAATAGCTAACCTAAAGCAGTGCCAAACCAGGTATTACCACTGCATTTCAGGAGGGAAGCTACTTTACAGTCATGTCCTCCAAAAAGAGAGGCATTAAACAGAAGATTTTACAAAGAACATACTCCTCAAGCATTAGTCTTTAAACAGATCCAACATCCATTTTCTAAAGCAAGACAAAATCTGTGAGTAAATATCCTTTGTATACTTTGCATCAGTCTAGCATTCTTCAAACCACAGCCTGTGATCCATTGGAGCCATGAAAATGTACAATGGGTACTGGCCAAGGGTCTGATGGCAACAGACAGAAGTTTGGTTCCTCCTGAATTACAGCAATTCACCACCCTTGCGGCAGAGGAATAGAGGATGTAATTACCATCAGCAGAGGATCAGAGGCTACAATTACTAGTGCAAGTATTTATGTTAGCCAAGGAACTCCTGCTGCTAGCATCGAATCTGTTTCGTCATGGCAGCCGAGTAATCGTAAAGCCCGAAAGGATCTAAGCTGCTCACAACTACTTGTAGCATGTCCTCATGACAGAAAATAACCTGTGTAGAAGACAACTACATAAAGTACATAAACACCTACTTTCTACACAGTTCAGCAAAGCCATTGTTAAATATAGTATAAAGAAATAAGGTCTATATACAATTAAAAGTTAGAAGTGACTAGACTCAAAAATGAATCAGTCTTGTTCTGGGTAGTTTATCAACATAGCAATAGCAAAAGATAATAAATAATAATAAAGCCAAATTACTAATTCTTTTGCAGATTTATTTGGCATAATACTTGGACACCAAAAAGGCTCCAGTGTTCTTCTCACTAAATTGTAACGAGATGCGTTGAGTGACACTTTCTTTTTTAAAATACTCATTAAATACTTTCTTGCTTCCTGAAACACACTGACAGCAAGTCCTATCAAGCATGTCTCCTACAGCACTCAACATACTCCATCATCCTTATGACCATATAAACCCATACTCCAAATCTGCACAGCTCTAAGTCAAATTTCACTTTTACATTTTCTCTGACAGTTACTGAAAACCATGTGAAAAACCATTCTTTGTTTTGCATAAGAAAACTAGCTTCTTTTCACATTAACTTGTGCCCTCAGAATCACAGAATGTTCGAGGTTGGAAGGGACCTCTGTGGGTCATCTAGTCCAACCCCCCTGCCGAAGCAGGGTCACCTACAGCAGGCTGCACAGGACCATGTCCAGGCAGGTCTTGA
>Ga0065711_1009232_pt1 | contig 11406 bp, 6 predicted proteins | sample Hoacrofraction12_FD_59098 | JGI IMG/M metagenome (GOLD analysis project Ga0065711, IMG submission 59098) | Hoatzin crop microbial communities from Cojedes, Venezuela - Epithelial fraction 12 v2 (version 2) | ecosystem: Host-associated > Birds > Digestive system > Esophagus > Crop | place... | reverse complement strand
AGGTTCACACAGGCCCACCTCTCCAGCTTGTCCAGGTCCCTCTGGATGGCATCCCGTCCTTCTGGTGTCTCGACCGTACCACTCAGCTTGTTGTCATCTGCAAACTTGCTGAGGGTACACTTGATGTCACTGTCCATGTCATTGATAAATATATTGAACAGCACCGGTCCCAGTACGGACCCCTGAGGGACTCCACTTGTCACTGGTCTCCATCCGGACATTGAGCCGTTGACCACTACCCTTTAACTCTAAGCTGAATAAAGAAGCTGAATTCTGCATCATCTTCACTTTGAACACATACTGTTCACAGAAGGCAACTGGATTGCATTAAAGGCTTCCAGAAGAATTTGCTTTAAATCTGCACAATGTAAATAGGGAGTCAGAAGATGCAATAAAATGTGAACTAAAGCAGGACTTTCCTTGATACATTCTTTCATGTCACCTTGTGCTAGCTGTTTTCCCTCGATACTTGCCTGTCTTTCCCATCAGACGAGAATACTTGAGTAACTTTTGAAATCTTTATAGAAGTAGGTCCATTTTCTCTGAATCATGGTGTTCAAAGTCATATTTTGCAAACCAATTCCTATGTAGCAGTCACTCGAGAACAGATTCTTCTATCTTTAGCAACAGGTAAGTGAAATCTGAGTCCTAATAAAGCAAAAAAGGAACCCTCCAGTGTAGAAGGTTTGCTTCACAACAGGAGAAGTAAATTATGGTAAATTTAGTATGTGAAAGAGCAAAGCCTCATGCTAAGTTCTACTCCAGATCTCTAAAAAACAAAGCTATCACCTTCAGCAGTAACGGAAAGTGGCAGCCTAAGTTACATATCTCCTATTTACCCCTAGAAAAGGTACAGCACAGATAGCAAGATGAAGTCAAGTTCCCAAGTGAGACCACAGCACGGGCTCAGAGTATAGCCATGTCCTTACACCGCTGGCCACCTGTCTCCATGAGGGTACATTTCTGGTGCTAGTTACAGAATTGGCTTGTTTCAAGTGGAGAACAGCGCTACTGAGAATGAACAGCAGCATCCTGATCATTACACACATAAACAATGATTGAAGCAGGAAATACCATATAGCTGCTCTCTAGGTCAGAGCTACACAGTTTGTATATTTGGAAGGTACATTAAATCTTATGTTGGAAGGTTAACGCCCATCACACATATTAACAACCAGGATTCAATGTGATGTAAGGTACACATTCTGCTCCAAGGTTCTTGTATCTCCCTCTAAAGCATTTAACATGGGCCTTTGGTAGAGTTTGCTTCTCTAGAGAGTTCAGTGCTGAGCCACCTCGACAGTTTTGGTATTTCTTCTGCTTACCACTAGCATTTTGATTCGAACTCTGTATAAGAACACCATCAAGAACCTTGTGGACTATCAATCTAGAATGCTCCTAGAAGGACTTACCTTGACATTTTTGCAAACTTCTCTGTTTCATCTCTAGATCAATTAGGTTTTACTGCCTATTGCTCTCATTGAAAGACTGCTCTAGGATTAACTGTTTGAAATTTCCTTCTAATATCCTTCCCATATTAATTCTGTTACACTGTTACGAGAACTATCACAGCCTCGGAGGGAATATTTGTGTGTGGGGGTAGGGGTCAGGAGGGGTGGAATCACATTTTTTATTGTAATTCTAATCATCAAAATGGTCTCAGTAAAGTCAGGGAAATGACAATCACAGTCATTAGAAAAGACCAACTGATGACTTCTCATTCGCTGTTTCTTGCATTGCATTTAGAAAAACAGCCAACAGGATTCTAAAAGCCTGCCAACTCTTTAAAAAGTTGAAGGAATCAACCCCCTCAAAATAACTTTATGAAAACTCCACTTAAGAAAAAGTGTCATAAAGCAGCTTTAAGAACCCCTTAAACAGGAAAAGCAGATATTGCTCTAAGGAGAAAAGCCTATCAATCAATGGTATTCTCCAATGACGACACAGTGCCATCTACCACTTCAAATAACACAAGGTCATGCAACACACACTAGAGATTTCAGACACCACCAATTCATTAGCTAGACACAGTTAAAACTGAGATGTCCCAAAAAAAGACGGTATTAAACTCACTAGCATAACCTACTAGTAGAGACCACATGAACGTAACAGCGGTAACATTTCTGTCAAAAAAGGTACCAATCTTGACTCCAAGTCTCCAAGCAATAAAGAAACTGCTCTTTTTCTTGCTTCAAAGTTAAATTTACACTCTCAATAAAACAACACATCTACAATATATGGGTAAAACTTTGCCAGGCTTGGAACAGCTCTAGAAACACGGACTAATGTTGCCCAATACTTTCAGGCATATTGTTCCTCTCCTGTATTGATCTCTCCCCAGGGTACTTGATTTCTCCTCAACAGCTTAATCACTGAAAATCTGTACAGGAAAGATAGTTTTGTCTTTTCCCTTTGGTTTTTATTATGCAATAGATATAATTGCTACTACTTTGTAGTATGTAGAACAAACAGCTTTGGAAATTAATAGACAAATTGAATTTAAGACATCAGTCTTAGACCCTACAAAACAACAGAAATTGTCCCATAAATACAGAAAGTGCTGTAGTTAGTGAAAGTAGATAACAAAGTTTAGAGCAAACAAAAAAAATCCTTCCTGTCCAGAGTAAGTTCGTAACACACTAGCTGTAGAATATATATTAGCAGCCCTGACAAATTTGCAGCCACATTGACATACAATAGGAAAAAAACCACACTAAACTCCACAGGAAAAACAGATTGGAAAGGTGTTCATTATTAATAAATTGCAGAACTTGATGCTGGACAAATGCTGGTACATGACATTGCATGCACAGAATTCAGTGAAATATATCAGTAGGAAACTTATCTTTTTTTAATTTTTAATATATTGTATATACTGCAGTTGATTAGATTGCCACGGGAATGTACATGGACACGAGGAAATTTTCACTGAGTATCTGCTGAAATATGCCACCTTGTATTCAGATCAAATAATGGTATTCAACACCCTCTAATCTGAGGCTTTGAAAAGGTGTCTGGAGGAATACAAATTTTACAGTTAAAAAAATTCTTGCCATTGTAATTAGAAAGAACTTCTCAGAGAAGGGTTGTGGTTTGTGTTCTTTTTTTTTCCCTTTTGCATTTAGTATGATTTTTAAAAAGTTGTTCCACTTCACTTGAAGGATTAAATTGGAAAGATTTTGAACGAATATGAAATTGAATCTATTAATACCTAGGAAATTTCATTTAGAAAACTTGATTCACTACTAATGTATGCAATAAGCCTAAGTGATGATTCGCACAAAACTAATGCAGTTGTTATTTCCTTGTATGATTTCAGATTCTCAAGCAAGTATCTGTTTTTGTTGCGAGACAAAGAACCTCAAGCATGATTTTTATCTCTTACTGTATCAGCCATGACCCTACATCTGAAACCCATGAGGACCTACTAGCATATTGTCCTTTCACAAAGGAACAACTGTCATTACTTTACTACAATTATTAAAATAAAGTAACAGTAACTAGGAGTACATTGACATCACTAGAATGAATAATAATGAAATTCCTGCTATTAATACAATACCATTAGTCCTGAGTTCAAAATTCATGTGGTGGACATCAAAAAGCATCAAGACAGTTCCAAATAAATATTATATAAATTATTTATGATCAATATCTATACACCACCTTCGTCTGCCTTTTGGCTTTTTTATAGAATCATTAAGGTTGGAAAAGACCTCTAAGATTATCTAGTCCAACCATCAACCCAACACCACCATGCCTGCTAAACCATGTCCTGAAGTGCCACATCTACAAGTTTTTTGAACACCTCCAGGTATGGTGACTCCAGGATGGTTCCAATGCCTGACCACTCTTTCAGTAAAGGAATTTTTCCTAACCTCAAATCTAAACCTCCTCTGGCACAACTTGAGGCCATTTCCTCTCATCCTATTAATAGTTACTCAGGAGAAGAGACCAACACCCACCTTTTTGAGCCATTCAGATTCTTTCAGGTGATATTTCCAAGTTTATCCCTACATAGAATCACAGAATCATAGTATGGTTTGGGTTGGAAGGGACCTTGAAGATTAGCTAGTTCCAAACTGCCTGTCATGGGCAGGAACATCTTCCACTACACCAGGTTGCTCAAAGCCCCATCTAGCCTGGCCTTGAACACTTCCAGGGAGGGGGCATCCACAACTTCTCTGGGCAACCTGTTCCAGTGCCTCACCGCTCTCACAGCGAAGAATTTCTTCCTCGTATCTAATCTGAGTCTAAAATCTTTTAGTTTAGAGCCATTACCCCTTGTCCTAACACTACATGTCTTGGTATAAAGTCCCTCTCTAGCCTTACTGTAGGCCCCCTTCATATACTGGAAGGCTGCTGTAAGGTCTCCCCAGAGCCTTCTTTTCTCCAGTCTGAAAAACCCCAATTCTCAGCCTTTCCTCATAGAAGAAGTGTTCCATCCCACATGTATTAGGGCCAGGAATAACAGACCATAAGAAGCCTCTGAGGAGCACTGAATCTAAAACCCCTATATCTGTTATATCCCTTTCCTAAAATTACCCTTTCCTAACATTACAATGTTGCATCTTCCAAGAAGTAGTTTCATGCCCTTGCCCTCTCACAGGGAGGCTGTTTTAAACCCATAGATTTTTTTCTTTAAAGCATAGCAATAATTCTCTAATTATTACCTCTGAAACTTGCCTGACCCTAGGAAAATCTTGGTGTTAAAGCAGGAAACCAAGTATTGTGAGCCTCTTACCAGCATTCCTTAACATTCATTGAGAGTGCTGTAGCATTTATAAACCATGCAGTATGCAAGTTTAGATCATAGCCACTTTGGCCAAGTACTACAACAAATCACTGTAACAGACAAGTTAATAAAATTTAAATATATGTAAGTACATCTATATGTATGAACATATATACATCATTAAGAAATTTTAAAAGGACACATATGGGAACTTTCAGGTTTCTGTGACCGCTATGAAGCTAAATTCACAATTCTGGAAAATCCCATGCCATCTGAGGACCACAAGAGGGATGTTAAGGCAGGTGAAATAGCTCTTTCGAATAATACTGTTCTCTGAGTGTGAATACAAATTCAAAGTGCCAAGAGTTTCAGGAATGTAAGCACCTGCTTCTCTCAACTTCAAGGAAGATCATGCATATTTGCTGTCTCTCCACATCGATGACTGGTAAACAGAAGTTTATTGTCTACTCTACGTTTAAAAAATAAAGCTTCCCCTACTAGGGTTTCTCATAAGATAGTGGCTAAACAGTAACTTGCCCAGGAGCAGGCCAAATGGTTATTAATTTTATTTATTCATGAATACCATGGGCAGAAGGATACAAGATTCATGTAAACCTAAGAAATAAACTTACTTTTTATTATTGCTGCCTTTCTTTCCCCGCCCCCTTTTTTATTCTTTTAATATAGTGCTGCTTAGCACAAATGCATGAATCTGTGAACGACTTTTGTTCCTGGTCTAAATCAGCAAAGAAAGGTCCATTTATATGTGTTAGTAAAATCTTCGTCTCAATCTGCTTCAGTGCATAATTATAATAGGGGTTCTGACACTGTTTATATCACAAAGATTAAACTTTGCTTTCACATCCCAGATATTTCATATTGTAAATCTTTTCACCACTTGCTTAGTATACTGGTCTCAGTCACTGAACATATGCCGTAGTGGATTAGACCATGGTATTACTGTGTGACAAATGCTGGTAAATGCGTTTGTTACTAGCACTCTCTCTACAGCAAAAAAAACCAAACAGGTTTCTACTCTTCCGAAACGTGTGCTAATCTAGCATAAAGGGCTGGAATTCTTTTTATGACTGAAAACATCTATAGCCCACAACCTTCTTCTTATTCCTCTTCCTCCTTTTGTTCACTCTTATCACTTCCCCTCTTTCTTGACATCTTCATGTCTTCAAGTATGAAACTATTTACAAAGCCTGTTACAGACATCAAGTATGTGTGGTATAGTTGAGGTGAGATTCCCTTGAAAATCATAAGATGTTTGCCATCTTTTCCAGAAAGGACAGTTTTGTACTCAAGTTTAAAAATGAAGTTTGTGCTTAACTGCTTTCCTTAATAAGATAGATTGATAAAGTACTCAACTGCTTTCCTGCTTCAAGCTCTTAGATGGCAGGAAACACCTACATATTCACTCTAACAACTACTCAGAAAAGAGTTATCTTGTGAAATTCACCTCTTTCTTTTGGCTAGCATCAAATCCTTGCATCTGACAGCAAGCTGATTCTTTTTCCTTTGGGAATTACATGGATCAATATTTGCTGTATGAGTTTCATGGCATCAAGCTACCAGCAAGTGTTCTAGTTATCCGTACCCAAGCACAATTAGATTTCAGACACACTCTAATACTGTTCTTTTTTCAGGTCAGTGATCAAATGTGGTAAAACGAATTGAAAGGCAGTACATCCAAGTCTTCAAACAATCCTCTTGTTACATAACTAAAGATTGGCATATCCGTCCTTGCCCTGCTGCGAACTTCCATACAGAAATTTTTCTTATTGGCCATTAATACAGCTACATTTGCTACTTCAGTAGCTGTAGTAATGGCCTTTCCCTCGTTCTCCCACCCAACTGAAAACCTGCTTTTCTGCAAGGAGGGATCCTTCACTTCTTTACGTGTGACAGTGACAGCTCCTGTTGCTCTTTCCTTTCTAATTATGGTGAGGAAGAGCGTAAAGCATGTACTCATCTCCCAGCATGACAAACACATTTGTTTGCTTCACAAGAGGCATATTTGTGATTTGTTAGGACCTTGCCCAAGGCTTTTGTGTTTTCTATCAGTGAGAGAAAGGGGAAATATGTGTGTGAGTGCATACATGTTCCCAAGTGGAGAGTTGTCGCCCCCTTTTTTTAACCTCCAATACCACAGAATCAACTAATTTCAAACTGAAGTCTGAACTTTGAGGCATCTGTCCTTAAACACATGAACCTCTACTGCTATTTTGTGTCAAACAGATACACTTTTTTCTCTCAAATGTTTATGCATTGTAAATTTAGAAATGCAATTATTAGACTTGATGCTAATGTTTCTGTAATAGTCCAAGGCGCCGTAGAAGGAATAGATAAATGACCAAAGTCATAAGCAAACATGCAAAACCAGAAAATTTGATACAAAATACAATACTGAAAATGAATACACACACTATCAATTTTTAAGCTGCAAACTGAGAAAAGAAACATGTACAAAACCAATGTACAAAGGTGACATTGTTCATGCCTTCAGATATGCAATTCATTTCCTCCACATCTCAGATCTACGAGATGTGCCAGGTTTGTCTAGCAGGCCCTCAGCTATGTTTCAGTCATTTGCAAACAAAAAATGGATTTCAAGAAAAATACATTGATTTTAAAAGTTTGAAAAACTCAACCATTCAAAATAACATTTTGAAAAAGGGACTATGCATGAACTGAATCAATTTGATAGTACAAAAGCAGAATTTCAAGATAGACATTTCAGACTGGAAAATTTTAAATCCAAATATCTATGCTAACTGATATGTCAGTTAAATGGTCTTCTTGTACTTCTGAAAGCCTACTCAGTTCCAAGCTTCTGCTGAATTCTTAAGAGTTAGTGCTTGAACTATTTTGATTCTGCTTAGGAAGATGCAAATAAAGAGGGCAAATAAACCCAAAATAAACAAAGCCTAATTATTTTTTATTAAAACTTTTAAAAAAATATAAATTGATTCAAAGTTAAAGATGGATGTATGCCAATCCACAGCTTAAATCTGCTGCATTTATTTAAAGAGAAACTCAACCAATTAAATCTCCTTACACAAACTAAGGAAAAGACCACTTAACCGGAAAAGACCCAAACTAAACATACAGACAGCACCACTTAAGATAAGAAATGAAATTTTCTGAACAGGACCATGCTATCTGGATTACAGACTCCAAAGACAGCATTATGGAGTGCACAAGTGGTACATAGCCTAGAACAGACACAAGTTCCCACTACAAGGAGTGACAGTGTACAAAGACCCCACATTTGAGGACCTGAGACCTAAAGCTTAACCAAAATTGTATTTACTTAATTCCCCTTCCAAAAAATCACAGTCTTTCCATTTCTGCAACAAATGAAAGCAATACAAAATGCTAAAATAAAAGTGTTTATTTACAGCATATTCTCCTGATTAGGAAGGACCAATGCCAAAACTACCATAAACACTATATTTAGTGACAAATAATAATCAAACCAATACAGAGGCTATAACAGTTTATGAAAACAGGGGTTTTTTTACTGTGGATTCCTCACAGAATGCACAAAAGCAAAAATAATTTGAAGAAATAATAGAAGATTTTACATATAGTCCTGTGGCTAACACTGTTATAAAAGTATGTGTCTAAAGATGGCAGGCACCAAACAGCAGCTCAGCATTAAGCAAAGATGGATAAACTACTATTAAGCTTACAAATAGAAGCAGCATTATTATTGTCAGACACTTGTTCAAGCAGATTAAGAGCCTGTCTTGTAAGTAGTGACCCTGGGCTGAATTTCCAGTGCTACCTTTCTTCAACTACTATTTAAAAAAAAAAAGAAACAAAAAAAGAAAAAAAAAACAAAAAAACCCCCACAAAACAAATCAAAAAACCCACAACACCCGAGATGTGGAATAATTCAGTTACTTTAGGTAAATACATAGTCAAAGGCTGTATATAATACTCTCCCCACTGCAGTGCGCCCTGTATATCTGGTACATTGCCAGATTTTTAAGTCAATAGACTGACTTGTGCCCAAGAAAGTGACATATATTCACGCAAGACTTTATTTTGCACCAAAACATAGTAGTAAGAAAAGACCAGACTTAGACATTTCACATAGCATTGTTCATGGACAAATACTCACATTCAAAGACTCCTAGTGGTACTGACACTCCTACCTATTATTTTTGGAGAAGTGTCTTCCAAATCCTAAACAGTCAAAAACGATTACCTGAAGAGGAGTTCTCAGTTCAGTACACTTAACAGAGCATGGTGGCAGTGGATGCAATTGCTGAGTTTTGCAGTTCTTATAAATCTCTTTCCTAGCTCAGCTGTAAAATGCTTCTCTGATTTTAATTGTTCAAGTCTGTTATTATGCCACTCAATGAACAATAAATATCATTTTTCCTCACACTGAAAAGTATTTATTTTCCATCTTCATTCTCTTTCAACATGCCACTCCTCAAAATTCACATCTGGATCAGAATGTCAATGTTCTTGAAACATTCATTTGCAGTTTTGAGGGGGTTATTGACTTAGTTAAGAATGATTAAAGGACATATGACCCAACAGCAGCTGCTATAACACTGTCCTCCTCAGTTACATAGCCACATTGTGGTGTTTTACGGTGGCTGGTGCCATCATTTCTAAAGGGTATCACTGCATGCAGTAAGGTCTCCATAACAAATTTACTGATATTATGGTTATAAAAGTGTAATCTGAACTCACTTCGCATAGCTGAAGACATCTCATGGCTTATAAACACTTTATTTCCTGCTTATTACCAGCACCCACCCACCTCACAAATTTTGACTGATGAACAGCGAACTACTTCTCCAAGATAACTGTTTCTGTGGTCCTTGTTATTTTATGGGAAAATCAGCAAAGCTCCTGCTGCTGCTTTCAAAGAGCTCTTACAATAAGAAGCTCAAGGCAGGGAGAAACTTTGCTCCCTTAATGGAACATACTCCTCCATTTGCTAAGTTTCATGCCAATATTAGCGAGGTTTTTCAAAAAGTATAAAGTAAATATATTCCATTTTCTCTTTTCTCTTCATTCTGCAGTAAATGAAACTGAAACCCTTGGTTTCTCAACCATTAATTCCCGAAGCCCAAATCCCCCTAGTACCAAAGTCAAAATAATTTGCCACAGACTTATTAGCAATATTACCATGATGATGACTGAAATGATGATGATTTATCTAGGAGGTTAGAGTATGGCATGCCAGTTCATTACGTAGTTTACACTTTGGCAGATAACAAAAACGTGGATGAAATGCACGCATCAAGTATACAAATCACATTAGCCTGATAGGATTTTAAAGGCTGATCAGTAAAAAAAATTCCATTAACTCTAATTGCAGCTCAAAATATGGAAGACATAAGAGTTTGTATTTCAGAGAGTGTAATTTAAGTTCAAGGACACCTCATATGCAAGAACTTTCTTTTAAAAATTATCTGCATTGTAGCCATATTCCTACCTTATAAAAGTTTTGTGTAAGTAGCTTATAAAACTGGTAGTGATCTTACAGGCTCTACAACAATGACTGATTCGTCTTTTCAGTTCTCTGCTGGCGGAGACCTGCCAATCATCTGCAGGTAGAGTTCTCAGCTCCATTCCTCAACTGCAGTCCTGGGGGGCTCCGTAGTTAGGTCCGAGGCTGACCCAGCCCTGCTCACTCCTTTGTCCCTCCCTTTCTGGGAATCAAACAAACTGAAAAAAGTCCATCCACAGCAGTTCTACAGTTCTTGGTCCCTGAGTCCTCTCAGGCCTCCTTCCTAACTTTTTACATCTGGGCAATAACAAGTCTAGAATGATAGAGAGGGTGCCTAAAGAAGACTCATGAAGGAGTTCAGAAGAACCTGAGATGCATTTAAAAACAAATAGATCAGTGCCATTACTTTTAGGGCAAGCTACAAATTACATGGCAGAACAGAAAAAGCCATTCAGATGACTTGGGTTAGCTGAGGACTGGAACAGCAGAATAGACAGAAATTCGGCTGAAAACACTGGGACTCCATTATAGTCGAATAGTTACAAAATGTATGTAACAGACACTTTAAAAACTTGTCCTGGGCTCAGCTGGTATTGTCACCAGAAGCCCAGAGGGGACACAGCCATGTCGGCTGACCCAAACTGGCCCAAAAAATGGGGTATCTGATACCATGTGCTGTCATGCTGGGTACTGAAGGGGAGAGCTGGCCAGGGGGAGAGAGTTGCTCTGGGTATTCTCCTGTTCTTATCAGCATTATTGTTGTTACTATTCGCTTTCTTTGCTGTTCTGTTAAACTACCCTTATCCTGACTGACAAGCTTGTGTTTTTTTTTTCCTTCCGATTCTCCTGCCCACTCTGGAGGGAGCAATAGAGTGACCGCGTGGTCCTGTGTTGCCGGCCGGGGCTAAACCATTGACAAAACTTTCAGGCTTCAGCACACGGAGAGCGGGGGAGTGCAAGAGAGAAAGGAACTCCGATACAAAGGGCTCTCTGTCCCTGCAACTCAGGGCGGTGAACACCCGGTGCCAAAACGGTGCTCAAATTGTGGAATTCCATAGTGCTCACAGCTGTGGATCCAGGTTAGTTGTACACTGCACACATAAAACCAAAGAAAGAGAAGGTGCTGTGGCACACATAAGAAGTTAAGGACTGTTTATTAGAAGACGGGAAAGGGGGCGTGGGGGGG
>Ga0065711_1049236_pt1 | contig 11408 bp, 11 predicted proteins | sample Hoacrofraction12_FD_59098 | JGI IMG/M metagenome (GOLD analysis project Ga0065711, IMG submission 59098) | Hoatzin crop microbial communities from Cojedes, Venezuela - Epithelial fraction 12 v2 (version 2) | ecosystem: Host-associated > Birds > Digestive system > Esophagus > Crop | place... | reverse complement strand
TGACAGGCCTGTAGTTCCCGGGATCCTCCTTCTAGCCCTTCTTGTAGATGGGTGTTACACTGGCGATCCTCCAGTCATCTGGGACCTCCCCTGTTAGCCAGGACTGCTGATAGATGAAGGAGACTGGCTTGGCCAGCTTCTCCGCCAGCTCCTTCAGCGCTCTTGGGTGGATCCCATCCAGCCCCATAGACTTGTAAGTGTCCAGGTGGCATAGCATGTCGTTAACTGCTGGATTATGGGAGGTTTATTCTGCCCTCCATCCCTGTCTTCCAGCACTGGGGCTGACTACCCTGGGAATAAACAGTCTGACTACTAAAGACTGAGGCAAAGAAAGCATTAAGGACCTCAGCCTTTTCCCCATCCTTGTTGGCAATATTTCCCCCCGCATCAAATCAGGGATGGAAATTCTCCTTGGCCCTCTTTTTGTTGTTGATATATTTGTAAAAACATTTTTTTGTTATCCCTTACAACAGTGGCCAGCCTGAGTTCTAGCTGGGCTTTTGCTTTTCGAATTTCCTCTCTGCACACCTAAGGAGACCCCTGTACTCCTCTTGAGTTGCCTGCCCTTTGTTCCACAGGTGGCAGACCCTCCTTTTTTTCCTGAGTCCTAGTAAGACCTCCCTGTTCAGCCAGGCCGGTCACAGAATCACAGAATGTTAGGGGTTGGAAGGGACCTCTGTGGGTCATCTAGTCCAACCCCCCTTTTCGAAGCAGGGTTGCCTACAGCAGGCTGCACAAGTCATCTTGCCCCCTGGTTCATCTTGTGGCACATAGGGACAGGCTGCTCCTGTGCCTTTAAGACTTCCTCGTTGAAGAATGTCTAGCCTTCCTGGACCCCTTTGCTCTCTCCCAAGGGAGAGTCAGGACTCTCTCCCAAGGGAGCCTCTCAACCAGCGTCCTGAACAGGCCAAAGTCTGCCCTCCAAAAATCCATGGTGGTGGTTTTGCTGCCCCCCCCCCGACCTTAACTTCACCTCGAACTGAGAACTCTGTCATTTCATGGTCACTAATCCGAAGACGGCCTCTGACCACCACATCTCCCACCAGTCCTTCTCTGTTAGTAAACAGCAGGTCTAGCGAGGCACCTCCCCTGGCAGGCTCACTTACCAGCTGCATCAGGAAGTTATCTTCCACACACTCCAGGAACCTCCTAGACTGTTTCCACTCTGCTGTGTTGCATTTCCAGCAGATGTCCAGTAAGTCAAAGTCCCCCACGAGAACAAGGGCTAGCGATTGTGAGACTTCTGCCAGCCTCTTGTAGAAAACTTCATCTGCCTCTTCATCCCGGTGGGGTGGTCTATAACCCCAGCAGGATGTCTGTCTTCTTGCCTTTCCTCCTCATCTTTACCCATAAGCATTCGACCTTGTCATCACAATTGTCGAGCTCTATACAATCGAAGCAGTCCCTAACATACAGGGCTACCCCACCGCCTCTCTGTCCTCGCCTATCCCTTTCAAAGTGTTTATAGCCATACACATCGCAGCACTCCAGTCATGAGGGTCATCCCACCACATTTCTGTGGTGTCATGTCTGTCCTGCCGTACAATGGCTCCCAGCTCCTCCTGTTTATTGCGCATGCTACGTGCATTGGTGTAGATGCACTTGAGCTGGGCTGTCAATCTCACCCCCAACCCTGGCATGCCATGCCTAGGCTCATCTCTAGTGAGCTGGGTTGTGTCCCCTTCCACCTTCGAACCTAGTTTAAAGCCCTCTCGATGAGCCCTGTGTCTAGAAGGTCTGTGGTATAGAAAGGTCTACAGAATGCGGAGAGAGGGACAGGCCACTTGGGAGGAATATAGGAATATTGTCAGAGCATGCAGGGAAGCAATGAGGAAGGCTGAGGCCCACCTGGAATTAAATCTGGCAAGGAACATGAAAGACAACAAGGGCATCTTCAGGTACCTCAGCAGCAAGTGGAAGACTAGGGAAAATGTGGGGCCATTGCTGAACAAGGTGGGTGCCCTGCTGATGGAGGATGCAGAGAAGGCCGAGCTACTGAATGTCGTCTTGCTTCATTCTTCACTGCTAAGGCTGTCCCTCAGGCATCCCACGCCCTGGAGGTAAGAGAGGAAGCCTGGCAAAAGGATGACTTTTCCCTTTGTGGAAAAGGATTGGGTTAGAGATCACTTAAGCAGACTGAACTCCCACAAATCCGTGGGCCCTGGTAGAATGCACCCACGAGTGCTGAGACACTCGTTGCTGAGGCAGACGTTGTTGCTGAGCTGTTCTCCATCATCTTTGAAAGGTCCTGGAGAACAGGAGAGGTCCCCGAGGACTGGAGAAAAGCCAGTGTCACTCCAGTTTTCAAAAAGGGCAAGAGGGAGGACCCAGGGAACTACAGGGCCAGTCACCCTCACCTCTGTCCCTGGAAAGTTGGAAAAGCTCATTCTGGATGTCAGCATTAAGCAAGTGGAGGAAAAGAAGGTTATCAGGAGTAGTCAACATGGATTTACCAAGGGGACATCATCCTTGACCAATCTGACAGCTTTCTATGATGGCATGACCAAGTGGGTAGATGAGGGGAGAGCAGTGGGTGTTGTCTACCTTGACTTCAGCAAGGCTTTTGACATTGTCTCCCATAACATCCTCGTAGGGAAGCTCAGGAAGTGTGGGCTGGATAAGTGGACAGTGAGGGGGATTGAGAACTGGCTGAATGGCAGACCTCAGAGGGTTGTCATCAGCGGCGCTGAGTCTAGTTGGAGGCCTGTAGCTGGTGGGGTTCCCCAGGGGTCAGTACTGGGCCCAGTCTTGTTCAACTTCTTCATCAGTGACCTGGATGAAGAGTTAGAGTGCACCCTCAGCAAGTTTGCTGATGACACAAAACTGGGATGAGTGGCGGATACACCAGCAGGCTGTGCTGCCATTCAGCGTGACCTGGACAGTCTGGAGAGTTGGGCGCAGAGGAACCTGATGAAGTTCAACACAGGCAACTGCAGGGTCCTGCACTGGGGAGGAACAGCCCCATGCACCAGTACAGGCTTGGGGTGGACCTGCTGGAGAGCAGCTCTGCGGAGAGAGACCTGGGAGTGCTGGTGAATGACAGGTTAACCATGAGCCAGCAGTGTGCCCTGGTTGCCAAAAACGCCAATGGGATCCTGGGGTGCATTAAGAGAAGTGTGGCCAGTAGTTTGAGGGAGGTTCTCTTTCCCCTCTACTCTGCCCTAGTGAAGCCCCATCTGCATCCGGTTCTGGGCTCCTCAGATCCAGAAAGATGAGGACCTACTGGAGAGAGTCCAGCGGAGGGCTACAAGGATGATGAGGGGACTGGAGCATCTCTCCTATGAGGAAAGGCAGAGGGAGCTGGGCTTGTTCAGCCTGAAGAAGAGAAGACTTAAGAGGGGACCTAATAAATGCTTATCAATATCTGAAGGGTGGGTGTCAGGAGGATGGGGCCAGACTCTTTTCAGTGGTGCCCAGCGACAGGTCAATGGACGCAACCTGAAGCATAGGAAGTTCCAGCTGAACATGGGGAAGAACTTCTTCCCTCTGAGGGTGATGGAGCACTGGAACAGGCTGCCCAGGGAGGTTGTGGATTCTCCTTCTCCAGAGATATTCAGAACCTGCCTGGACAAGGTCCTGTGCAGCTTGCTCTAGGTGTCCCTGCTTTGGCAGGGGGGTTGGACTAGATGATCCCCAGTGGTCCCTTCCAATGCCTGTCATTCTGTGATTCAGTCTCTGCCTCTCACCTGTTCACTTTATCTATTCCCAATCATAAGATTTCTCAAAACTAAGTCATACTAGTTGCCCAGTTTCTTTCTCTTTGTTACTTAATGTCTTGCTGTTTCTGGATGCTTCACAAATAGTTTGTTTCATGTTATGTTCTTCTTTCTTATTTTCTATAGTGCAAAGACTTTTTTTAATAAGAAGAACATGACTTTAGAGGAAGTGTAGGGAAGATGATACAGGAAATATATTTTTATGTAATTGGTTTATGGCATAGATATATGCTCTCAGTTCTTTTTTTTTTATTCATGGCATGTGGCAATTACACTCTTTTACAGGGCGCTTTTTTCCAAAACGACCCAAGCACATGCTTGTAGTTGAAGCAAAGTTTGATGGTGAACAATTGGCTACTGATCCCGTAGAGCATGCTGATCAGCCAGAATTTGCTACGGAACTGGCTTGGGAACTTGATAGGAAAGCACTTCATCAGCACAGGTAACATTAGAAAGTTAAGTCTAATTTGGAGATAATACTTCATTTTCTTGTCTTTACAGCTACAGAAACACAATTTTTGTGTTACTGTCATCTGATTTGTTTTGGAAACTTTTTTATCTGTACACTGATATACCATGATGTTGCCACAACAAACAAAAGTGGTATGTGGAAAGTTATGTTAAAAAATTCTAAAGGATATGTTTTTACACTACTGAAAAAACCTCAAGGCTTCCAGCAAACTAATAATGCTATAGTTCAAGCACTGAATTCAAGCTTTCTTATGGGTGCTGTGACACAGAATTAACTTCAAGCGTGAAAAGCCTATGTAAAGTATTTTTGAAAATGTCAGATAGAAGAGCTGAGAAACTGAATAAGGTTTCTATAACTGTCATTTGGTTTTGAATGACAGATTGTAATAATAGCTCCGTATTTTCAAAGAAGTTAAAAAGGCTGTGTTATCTTTGATGTTTGACAAGAGAAAAATACCTAAATATACCTTATGCTAGACACCTTATCTGTGCCTCTGAATATTGTTGGGTGCTTTGCACAGAAATCATTTGCCAAACTCCTATTTTTAAGATACCCTCACAAGTGAGGTTCCAGTTTCGTAGGAGGTGCAGTGCGTATTTCTTGTTCATGGATGAGATGATTTTATTTGTCACTAACGTCTTTTTAATAGCACTTGAGGCTGTGTGAGACTCCAATATACTCCTCTTACAAAATCAATCCATTTGTTCATTCTCTCAATTAATGATGAATTTTCAGACGTTCAATGCAAACTTGATTTCTGACCTACTAAATCTAGTTATGTAACAAATTTTTGCATCATTGGTATGATTCAAGGTTATGGTTTATTTTTATGAACTGATTGCAGACATAACTTCTACGTTTTGGGTTTCAAATGAGTTGTTCTTTCAGGCTGCAGCGTACACCTATCAAACTCCAGTGTTTTGCATTGGATCCTGTATCTTCAGCTAAAGAGAATATAGGCTATATTGTTCTTGATTTAAGGGCTGTGCAGGAAAAGAAACAGGTATGTTGTAGGGTATAAAGCTTTAAAAATTGTTTTGACGATGTTACTGTTACAGATAGAACTTGAATTGAGACACAGGCATAACTCTTGTCTTTTGTGTTTTGGAATATGATTTGTAATTGATTGTGTACTTTTTTTAAGAGGAGAGACATCCTGACTCTAGATGAGAACGTGGGCAAATAAAAATACTGTTGTATTGATCTTACACTTCTGAATTTGAGAATTTAAACACTTATTTATAAGCAGTTCCATGATTTAATTGCCTGTAAAAGTTTATCAAAGCCATTGGTATTGAGCAATTGAATGGAGTCTCCATCATCAACTAAAAGTCTTAAGGTATTTTCATGGGCATCTCTGGAAAATGTGTTATGCAACCAGAAGCTTTAGGCCCTTAACACAGCATAGATTAAACATTGTATAATTGTTAATATAAATTCAGTTAATCAAAATTCTACGTTGCACTTGATCAAAACATAACAGGACCCTGGTATCTAGTTTTGACATCACACTTCTTGAGGATGTGTGATCCATGTAACGTATTGTGCACTTTCAGTTGAGAAGGTGAAGATTTTATCTTCTAATTAAAGATCTATGGCATATTTCTCTTGTTAACTTGTTTAGTGTACAAATTGGTGGAAAAGAGTATGTTCAGCTGGTCTTCCAGGAATCAGTTTGTAGAATCTTTTGGTATAATAGTGTACTCGAGATCAACTGAATTTTTTGAAATAAAAACCAAGGTGTATTTCTGTACATGATGAAGTAGAAATGCGAGATCAAGTCTAGGTTTTGTGTAATATGTTATTTTTCTGGGTTTTTAAATGCTTTTGTTTTTTTAATTATGTAGGCTCCAAAATGGTATCCTCTGCTTAGTAACAAATATGCTAAATTTAAATCTGAAATACAAGTAGGTGTTGTGTTGGAGACTGATTCGAAAGCACTGGTTGATGGTTTTAAAGCGAAGGAGGCACCCCCTAGAGAAGGGAAGGGTGAGTAACATGGTAAGAATAGCATTCACTTAGAATTAAAAATGTTCCTGTGCCAGATGAACATATTACCTGTTGCAGATGTGTTGTTTTAAGTGCCAAGAGAATTTTAATTTCATAGCATTTCCAATACAAATCCTTTACAGCTGATTAATGTACCTTGTGGTAAAAAGTCACAAGGATACTTTACTGTGGTCAGTTGTGTCACTTTCAGAGGGACAGAGCAGCAAATAAACTGATCTTTAAAATCAGGGTTTAATAGTTTACTCCTATGGGAGTTTTACTCATATTTCAGGGCTTTAGAAAGTTCTGTAATGTAAGAAATAATAAAGGAGCTCTTTCACAGAATGCGGTTTCAGTAGTGTGGGCTTGGAATTATAAAGTAGGGCAATATTTCATTTGTTGGGTAGGCTGATTCTCTTTTCTGATGGGTCTTCCATCTAATCTAAATCATTCAGTACTTAAATCATGTTCTATTGAGAAGTTTCATAGTACCAACTACTTTAACTGTTGGGACTCACTCCACTTCTGCATTCCCTTGTACAGTCCTCTCAAAAGGTGGAATGTGTCAAAAATCTGTTAGAACTCCAATACTCACGCTAGTAGGTGTCTTTGTGGGCTGTGTTTTTTCAGTAAGTTTTTTCTGTCTGGGATTTTTAAAATGAAAATTAGTAAGTTAAAGAAAAACCCTTAGAAACTTGATTAAAAAAAGACCCCCAAAGCAAAAACAGATTTACCTCCCCTCTCATCCTGCACACACAAGCGTATCTTCTTAATTTCTAAAAACTGAGCCTCTGTTACAGCTAGTGAATTTTCTCCTACTTACCTTAAAATACGTTGTTCTTGCCATTTCCTTATCATTATCTGTGGCTGTGGTTTTGTAAAAACAAAGTGGTCAGTGGCAGCGAGTGTTTTACAAGGTTTCTGGCCCAGACTGAAAACTTGGCTGCATTGCAAGAGTGGTTACGGTAGTACTGAAGTTACAGTTGTAATTGTGTAGCTTACTCCATCGTTTCAGGTTCACAACAAAGCACAGGGAATTTTGTGTGCTATAAAGTTTGTAAAGGAGGCAAGGAACTACTGTAAATGGTTTGTTAATGTGCACTTTCTTTGATCTTTCTGCCTCCAAGCTCTCCTACCCCTCATAACACTGGTAGAAAATACAAGAAATCCCTTCTGCCTTCACCCAACACTGTCTTCCACTTTATTCTTTCTGTGGATTAATTGATACAAACAAGTTTGTTAGCTTTTCCCTTTCTTCTGTTATCTCAAGTTTAGTCAATACCATATTTAGGCAATGGAAGAACACAAATGTATAGATTTTTGCAGGTTTAAAATTAATGTTCCAAGCATTTGGTGTGATAGACTACTCAGTTCTAGTCTGGTCGGTTAAGGAGATGTTTTCCTTTTAGGAATCATACGTTTTGTGGGTTTTCTTCATTTATTTTTTGCTTCACTGACCTAAGTGATCTAAAGTCTCCAGTGTTTGAAACAGAGCCTTTTGGTTCCGAACCAGAAGTGCTGTGTGATTTACTATTTGGTGTAACCTAAGGTACTTTGAAATTACTGCAGTATTTGAATTACTGGTACTATAGAGTAGAAACTAGTAAACCAGAATGCTAACAGTGTTTTATGCACTGGAAACTTCAGATGAAATATCTTCAAATGAAACATTGCACAGACCTTTGGAATGACACATCATACGTCTTTCAGCAATTGAACAGGTTGTCATATAGGGTTACTGTCTTGCATTTCCTTTAATGAGTAAAATAAACTGCATAGTATAACCTAATGAAATAAAATTTCAGTTACAGTCATGTTACTATAACATTAAATAAAATTATGCGCTAGCATTCTGTCTAGGGTAATGTTCGAAATAATATGTGCGCACTGAATAGAAATCAGGTTCGGAATTTTTTTGTAGCAGTGTCTAAATATACTTAGGGACTTCTTTGTGTTGAAATGCTTTGGAACCAAGCAGCAAGATCTTTATTTGTAATTTTTCTTTCCACCTGTACAATAATTAAAGGTGAGATGGCAGTTATATATGATTCCTGCAACAATTAATAAGGTCACAAGTTACTAAATTTTTTTCTTCTCTCTTAGTATCTGCCCTTCTTTCTGGACTAGACCCTAAAAGCATTGTACCAGTCTTGAATGAAGAAGAGGGCTATCATCAAATTGGACCAGCAGAGTACTGCAGAGACTACTTTGTCTTGTCTGTAACCATTGCATTTGCTACACAGTTGGAACAGGTTTGCATCCATGCTATGTGCAGTTTTTAAGAAGTACTATCCTACATTTGTGTTTTTACTGTCCCATGCATTATTTCTAGTTAAATTTTTTTTATTGTCTTGTGAGTTTCTTGAAATAAATAGTCTTGTCCTATATTGAATTAATGTACATTAATTTGAATTTTAAAACTTTATGTAGTGCCTACAAGTCAAATTAGAGATGAAAGATTAGAATTCTTTCGGGGTACTAAAGTTGCATTTTCTTCAAACTATGCATTTTTGTGAAAAGTATACATTTATATTACAATTTAGTATTAAAAGTGTGTGCGTGCATAATACCAGTCTTCAATGTGGTGCCCGTGTGCTGAAGTTCAAACAAGGGAAAATAACTTTCATATCCATAAGCTTTATGAAACAGTAGAGTTTATATGTTGCCTAAGGGAAGGACTTTCTAGCTTGGATGAAGTGCCATGCTAATGTGATTATTTCATCTTTAGACCTCGGCTGCTCAGTTTACCACACTGATTTAAAAATACAGGTATGCCCAAGTTACTGTGAAAGTCACAACTCCAAGCCAGTGTGGTTTTAATTGATCTGTAACTCACGGTGCATGATACACTCTCCTCAGTCTTGTCATCTTTTTTAAGAGAAAATAATTTTCTATGTCAGAATTATAGGGCGTTGTGAAATCAGTTTACTGTGATCGCTCAGGGGTAGCTTGTACCTTTTTAGGCATTGAATGCACAGTTGCAGTGACTACAGGATGAAGTAGCTGGTTTGGCTGTTCAGTCTTGTATTCAATCACATAAGTTGTTATATAATTCAGTATCTAATCTGCATTGTTTATTTACACTCTAAGTGTTTTGTGGAGGCACTGCTTATTTTTTAATATTTGTGCAGTGCTTGACATTATTGAATATATCATGTCAGTTACAGCAGTCAGTACTGATAAATCTTAAAGGTAGTTCAAGTTGAGTCATTTTGTCAGTTACTGATATGCTTGTAAAGTAAGATTATTTTTTATTCAGTTAGAATATTAATGTAAAAGTTTTTATTTTATGTGTATTGTACAAGCTAGGATTAAAGTCAGCTGCTCGGTAGTTTGAGACCACTCTAAGCTCTTTAATTTCCAAGATAATTCTTAAGGACTACTGTAACTGTACATTCTTCTTTTCTGTATCTTTTTAGTTAGTTCCTAGCACTATGAAGCTTCCTGAACGACAGCCTGAGTTTTTTTTCTACTACTCATTACTGGGAAATGATGTCACAAATGAACCTTTCACTGATTTAATGAAACCAAACTTTGAGCCAGAAAGAGCTTCAGTTCGAATACGTAGTACAGCTGATGTCCTTCAAGTTTATCTCTGTGCACAGTCAAAATTGCAGGTAAGCTGTTTCCTCTCAAATGTGAGGGAAAAGAAGTAATGCAAATAGAAGAAATAGAATGTGGCTAGGGCTGGAACTGGAAAGAATTTCTCTTTCCAAAACTAGATTGTATTACAATATTTTTGGCTCAAATACAAGTTGATTCTCTTGGTGATAGAGGGAGACCCTAGCAGCAACGTTCCCAGCTCAGAGGGGCTGCAGACTCTTTAGTATGGTCGCTATGGTAAACTGGGTTACGTGTCGTGATAAAAGATACTGCTGAAACGTGATATTCCCAAAGAGCTGATGTGGCCTTCTCAAGAGCTCTGAGGCCTGGGACCCATTCTGCAATCAGGCCATCTGCAACCCTCAGTGCTGCATTGTGCTACCTGTGATAACCTCACCCACACCAGCTGCTCAGGTCACTTGGCTGAGTTCTAGAATCACTGTCCTCAGCACCCTTTGTGAATAATAAGGGGGGTCTGGGTGTTTTCCCTCTCCTTAGCCAAATATGATTTTTAAATACACTACAGCAATATTTGGACTGTTACGGGATATTGCTGATCTTCAGCTATGCCTTTAAATGCGGGACATGGTTTAGTTGTGGACTTGGCAGTGTTAGGTTTATGGTTGAACTCGATGATCTCAAAAGTCGTTTCTGACGTAAATGATTCTGAATATTGGGTAGTATTGAAAAGGTTTATGGCAGTCTGCGTCTGGCGCACACTTAACTCATTAAAAAACGAGACTATTTGGTTGAGGGTAGCATAGAGTTTCTAATCACATAGCTGGTAAATAAGATAGTGTTAGTTACACAATGTAAGTCTTGGATCTGGACCCTTCTAAAGTTATTTTTATTTAAACTTGTACAGACCATTCTAGTTTTGTTATCCAGGTTGATTTAACAACGTTTCTGTTTGAACCTACATTGCTTCAGATTTTTTTTCTCTCAAATTTAAATATTTTTCTAATGACAGTTTTTGGAGAAGCATGTGCACCGAGGTGTTTGGAATATAATCTTAGTCTATTGTCTTAAAACAAAGTATTATATCTAGCATGTATTAAATGTATACATACAAAGAATTATGTGTGTTTTCATCACGTTAAAGCTTGACTTTTTGAACAATAGCTGTCATGAGGTCAGATCTACATCTTGATTTACAGTTTTCTGACTTCTCACTCAGCTTCTTAAAATTAAGGATATAGTGTCAGAGCACTGCATTCTGATCCTTAATATTTAATACATTTTTTTCCAAAAAATGAATACTTTAGTTCTAAAAAGTGCTAGGTGACAGTATTGGAGGGAGGGGTGTATACATTGTGTATGATTGTATTTGTGTAAATGTGTGTCTATGTGTGTATATACACACCTAGGTGTGTGTATTGGAAGCTGATGCCTTTTAACATTAAAGTCTTCATTAAGTGTAATTAAGGATCAGAATACAGTGTTCTCTTCTGTGAAAGCAGAAATGACACCTGCTTGGGAACGAGCAAATTGGTTGTCCTGGGTTCGGCCAGGACAGGGTTAATTTTCACCAGAATCCAGGAAGGGGCACAGCCGGGCGGGCTGACCCAACCCCAACCTGGCCAAACAAAGCCCGGTATTCCATACCATGTGCCGTCATGCTGGGTTCC
>Ga0065711_1049235_pt1 | contig 11408 bp, 7 predicted proteins | sample Hoacrofraction12_FD_59098 | JGI IMG/M metagenome (GOLD analysis project Ga0065711, IMG submission 59098) | Hoatzin crop microbial communities from Cojedes, Venezuela - Epithelial fraction 12 v2 (version 2) | ecosystem: Host-associated > Birds > Digestive system > Esophagus > Crop | place... | reverse complement strand
TTTTTTTTTTTTTTTTTTTTTTTTTGCAGTGATTTTGTTTGTTTTTCAGTTTGTCATGACGTTGTCTCTAGACAAGTGAGATGCTTCCTGTATGGAATTTGAAACAATTCCAGCATTTCTTAAGTAGCCTTTCACTTCCAAATCACTGCTTCAGATCTGCCCAGTCCCAAAAGGGATTTCGTTTAAACGAGCGGGTCAGTCTCATTTGATAGTTTAATGGATATCTGTTCATTTTGCCAACGCTAACATCCTTTTAAGATAGATTGGCATCATTCTTTTTTACCATGATAGCAGTGGCTTCAGAGATCAAATGAGCAGTGGACTTTGAATTTTCTTTTGCATATATTTGTGTCTCAGTATTGATAGCTACGCACATGTGAAAGGAACAAAACAGGACTTCCTCTGCATTAACTGTTCCAAGGAATAAAATGTAAAAAATTACATCCCAAGTTGATTGAATGCTTTTAAACAAAATGATCAAGATCCTTTGGAAATTGCTTCAAGTTCTCAGTGCTATACTGGAGGGAGGGGAGGATGTCCAGATTTTAAAAGTGATGATTTTTCTCTCATCTACAACCTGCACCTGTCTGGTGAAATGGGAAATGTTCCTGGTGAAACATGCTGATTTTTGTTGGGAGCAAGGAGAAAGAGTTCTTAATAATAGATTCTCTTATGGGAAGTGCCCAGATTTGGCAAACATGATCAACTACAGATAACAGTCAAAAATGCCACATATCTAGAAATCATTATCAACTGGTTAAGTCTTCCACCCACTTGCATTTTTTTTCTGAGTAATGAAGTATTAAATTTGATAACTGGAGACATTTGTATTAAAAAAAAAAAAGCAGCTGAATGGTTCTTGTTCACATGCCCTTAATTTTACATCCAAGGGCTGAGAATTTTCTCAGTTCAGTTTGAATAGCTGGTGGTAAATTCAGTAACAGGGCTGACTGTTGTGGCTTTTATCTATTTTGATGTTTTTCAGACCTTACTTGCTTCATAATTTTCCAGCTTAGAGAATCACCTGAAACTACAGATGAATACAAGTAGACTTGCTACATACTAATGGAGCATTTCTCACATCTAAATAAAGGATATTTCAAATCTAGGGGTACAGATTTTTCTCTACTGAAGTAAAGCAATTTTCCAGTAAGAGCAGATACTTGATAGTAGTTTCTTAATGAAACATAGTACAAAGCTTCAAAATGCTAAAAAATATTAATTTCATTCATTGCTAGTGGGGGAGTGACAGGGAGGTATCCAAAAATGAGAACAAGAGCAGATCTTAGTCAGGAGTTCCTGCCATTAGGAAGATGAAACACATGGATTTTGCAAAACGCACTTTTAAAAATGCATCTAGTTAGAGAAATCTTGCTTTGCGAAGTGTCATAGCTTCTTCCTCACAGTCTCCCTGCAGGGGCAGTGATGGCAAACCAGTGTTTCTGCCAAGCTAATACCAGCACTGACACTGATTTTCTAGTAATTTTGACACCAGCTTGCTGAGAAGTTCGTCAACATTGCCTTAGAACTTTTCTTCATTCTGCTTCACTACATAATTTGCAGGTGCTTGGACTCACCGAGCCCGCTGCCATGGGGAAGCATGCAGTCCTATTTTGAGAAAGCTGGACATGAAGACAATTGAAGCAGAGGTTGTATGGTGAGTGAAAGAAGTCCTGTGTCTTCTTTCCTGGCTGTCCAGTGTCACCATGAAAGGAGCCTATACAAACAAGAGTAGCAAGGGGAGCTTTCATGAGCCTTTTATCCTTTGGCGGTCCTTTCAGGTACTGTGGAGACAGCAAGGAGTGGCAATGAGGAGTGCAGGGTCTGATTCACAGGAGAGGGACCATGAGGTCCAGCCATTGCCCTGCATCAAGCAGTGCAGGGCTACCACAGGGCTACCCTGGGGCAGGTGGCATCTCCCACCCTCCTGACTACAAAGGTAGGCTGCATGACTCTAAGCCACAGGCTTCCTGTGTTTACATATTTGTTTAGACATTTTAAAAGGTACCTTCTTTAACCCTACCCCCCCAGTAAATAAGAAAAACTGGAAAATTTGTGCTCTCCTGACAAACAAGGCTACAATTGAAGTGGCCAATGTTGCTGTAATCAGTGCCTTTCTGCATACACAGGGCAATGCAGTCAAGCAGTTGCGTGATTTGTTGTTGGGTTTGAGGGTTGTGTGTGCCATCCCATTCCTCCTCCCCTATTCACACTAGGTTCCTGCTTCAGTCAGTTTAAGATGGTTGGGACTCTGAATGCACAGCTGCTTGGGTTTGGTTTTTTTCCCTTATTTAGACTGACTTCAAACTTTATTTACTGCACAGCATCCAGGCTCCACTCTGAAGACAGAAGAAGTAATTTCCTTCTTAGTGTCTTCAGGGTACCTCCTGCTATGGCAGCTTAGAATGTTAATGAATTTATTTATGTGATGAGAATTTTTACATTATTGTCACCCTTATTTTATAGATGGGGAGTTTAAGTCAGAATGACTGAAGCAAAAACTAGGAGTTATCTCTGAATTTGGGGGGCTCAAGACGAGATACGTGGGCACTGGCAATCTGGAGTGGCTTACTTTGTAGCCCTTTGTAGGTTCAAATCACATTTCCTACGAAGTTCCATAGCAGCTATGAGTGCTCAGACCTGCAAATCCAGCCACAATTACCGATGAGGTGAGGAGCACTGTCCTCATTGCTGAAGTCTCTCTCTGACTTCTCAGGTATCCGAGAGATGGCAACAGGCAGGCATCTCTCCAGGGCTGCTGGTCAATTGCTTTCATCGCAAGAAATTTGCCAGGATAGTTTTCTGCTTTGTCCTTTCTGTCTTTAGCAGCAAACGAGTCAGACCCAATTTCCTTCAGTTCTCAGCCCTCACCTCTTGTGAAGTGTGTGTTCTCTGCTCTGTGTGAAGCTAGAGTCTCATAGAAAATAAACTCTGTGATCATTTGATTTGGCATTATTGTAATCTTTATGCACAGGGGGACAAATTAGGATGGCAGTTCATTTCTTCACTTTTGAGTATTTTTATCTGTAACCAGGTATGTATGTGTCTGTGTGTATATAGATAGATAGATAGATAGACAGATTTTATTTATTTTTGAGGTAAGTACTTCTGGTATGTATTCAGTTTGTATTGGCATTTCCTTATACCATATTTTAGCTTCCCAAAATATGCTTTGTCTCTGGAAATACCCATGATTCCTGGACTTCAAAGGAATTATAACTGGAAGAGCAGCTCAAATGCATAGTATCACTGGGGATCTGCTGTGAAATAGCATGTCTACTACAACTCGAAAAAGAGTAAGTAGGTGAAAACTTGCTCTGGAGCAGTTACACTTTATATACTTCTACCTGAACATCATAGGACGATAATGACTACTGACGTATGTCTTGCACTGATACTTCAAGTGATGTCCACTGATTCTCTTCCCTAAAGTCCAAAGTAATGACTGTTCAGTGCAGAAAACCTGGCTGTTATTTAACACATGGTAGACTGACTGTTAATGCCCAATTCAGCAGAGTTTTAAAATATCAGAAATCTTAGTGTATATTTTGGGAAGAATGCCCTCAGGTCAGAGACCCTATTTGGAACCAGAAGCCATTGTCTGACTGAGCTGTATCATAAAGAAGGGGAAAGGTACAAAGAAAAAATGGTACTGACTTTTGTCTTTATTATCCTATGTTTTGTTCTGTTCTCTCTATGCACTCGTGTCCGGATCTTCTAGAGAAATTAGTGCTTTTAAAAAAAAAGAAAAAAACCAGACAATCTCCCTCTCCAAGTTTTTGTAGGATTCTTGTGTCAGATGTGGGTTGGCAGGCTCTGTTTGCAGCTGAATACCCAATTTCTGATGTAAGCAGATGCCATTAACCTGAAAGATGAGAATCAGAATGTTTGAATTTGTAGGAATACCGACTTGAGATTGGGCAGGTAGCTGCAGTTGTGGTATCTGTATCCTTACAATAAAGTATTGTGGACCAAATCATTGCTCGCTCACGCATTGCCCCTTTACACCTGTGCTGAATGGGCATTTTCTGAGCAAAGTGCATTGTTTGCTCAACAGAAGCATAGAAGATGACACATGGTATGTTGCTGTACACCTTATCTGCTCTCTGCTAATCGCTGTGGGGAAAGTAATGGTTGTGCACTACTGTGTGACTCGGAAACCACTTTGCTGAAAACCACAGATTTTTTTCAGGTAAGCTACATCCCACCTGTATGTATACTTAAATGTAACTGTATTTATTCCTGAGAAGGACCCAAAGGCTTGTCACAAATAGCTGGCAACTGGAAGCACCGGAACTGGTGTATTCAGAATGTGACTGCTCTCTATCATTCTGCAAATACCTTGAGTGTTTAGGATATGGATGAGTACAACTTCTACTGCTTGTCACTGAACTACTGCTGGTAATTGAAAATTGGAATACAGTGTTCCCTGGAGAGTTTGTCTGTCGTGGAGCTCAAGAGGTTAATATATAGTTATGTGATGATACTATAATTTTATATGCATCTGCAGATACCGGTAATAGACATTAAAGTGGGCATTTACATCCTTATTATGGGTCAGTACTTGATGTCGTAATAAAAAAGTCACATCAGAAAAGTACAGGATAAAAATCTGATTATACACCTTTTGGAGTGTAAATGGCTTTAAAATTCAAATTGTCACCTGATGGGAGGATCAGGAAAGAGTTGGAACAAGGGCAAAGGGGCAAAGCTGAGAGACACAAGCGGCAGGATAAAGGAGAAAAGAGACAAGCTGGACTAGGCCTTTGCTTGGGCAGTTTATATCCATATGAATACTGTATCCCATTACTTAGGCACTTCATGTCGTCTCATTGAACATAAGCTTGAGTGGAAGGTGGACTTTGTGATGGGGTGTGAAGGTCAATAGACTCCAAATCTTCTGTCTTCACACAGAGTTCAAATCTGCTCAATGTTGGGAGGACTAAAACTTCATGGGGGGTCAATGTAGGGTGTTCATGTGGAAAACAACAAAAAATATTAAAACTAATAAAGTTTCGAAGGCAAGACAACAGCTGAAACTCTCTCATGAGGCTGTCATCAGTAACTATACAAGTAACTATGCAACCACTGGCCCCAGAGCCTGAGCAGAGGGGTGGATACTGGGAGGACTGAGACTCTGAATCCTGAAGGGCTGTGTAGGTTAAAATCAACCAAGAAGTACAGTGAGGACTGGAGCAGCTTGTAGGATGGACTGGCTGTAAGGTTCTGCTGCTTACCTTTCACTCCTTGGACCCCTTTGAGTCACATCAGCTCCTTTAACTGCAAAAAATTACTTCATTTCTGCTGGTTTAATCAGTTGATTTACCTCAACTGATGTGTGTCAGGAGCGCCAGAGGCAGCCCGAGGCATGAGAGTGGGACTGGGGTTGGGAAGATGGGGAGATGGGGGAAAGTCCTGGGGAGTAGTGGTTTGAAAGATGGAGACTTGCCCAACTGGCAGTGCCAAACTTTTAACTGTGGCTCAGTTTCTTACAGACCTGTGCCCACTACCCCATGTTCTCAAGAGATGCAGTACCTCATAGGAACTCCACACAGTCCAAGGTGGCAGGAGGTGCTTTTGGGTGGTTGTAAAGTCATGTGGAGCTGCCTCGCCAAGAACTGTGTGCCCCTCTTCTCCCAGGTGCTCCTTAGGCATTTTTACACCATCTTTAGCTGAGGTGAGAAAGGAGATTTCCTGTGACGTAACCATGTATGCTTCCTAAAAAGGGATTATGTCAGGAGGGGACTTGCCTGCTTTAGAAAACCCAGAGTGTCTCTCATGTGTATCTCTTCTGTTTAGGAGGCTGATTTATTTACCTATATGGAGTAACGGGTGATGGGGTAAAATGATGGCAAATACTTAGGATCTCTGCACCATGTTGCATGTGATGAGAACCAGCCTTTCTGGTGAATGAGAATGTTTTTTAAATGGCATCTGTTGTTTGCAGCAGCTTTCAGTAGAAGTACTGAAATGCTCTGGTCCACAGACAGCATGCTCCACACTGTTCTGGGGTGGGGTGTAAGGCAGTTTTCTCAGGAAAACAAGAGGCACAGAGAGAATTTAAATCTTTGCAAGGGTTATAGCGCAAATCTGTGGCAGGCCCAAAAGGCTTTTGAGACTGCCTCCCTAAAGGCCATATAGTTCTGTGTCCCTGCACTGGTGAGGCACAAATAAAACTTGAAGAGGCTGTCTGTCCGTTCAGTGAATCAGTCAGACACCAAGCAGGCTGGCGGCAGTCAGGCGGATATTGAGCAGGGGGCCATTCAGCAATGAAAGGATCCTAGTTTGTGAATGGCCTCGTCTCCTGGCTCAGATGGCTTTTGGCTGCTGAGAGAATAGGGATGGAGGACTCCATCCCCTGTTTGCAATTAGTGTTTGTTATTAAATGCTGACAGTGTGTTCTCTCCTGTCATGTATCTGGTCTTTGTTTATGCACTGGATGTTGGCGCAGGCTTCTGTGCTGTAATGTCTCGCATTAGCTGCTGTTGAAAGGAGTCCAAGGAGCAGTGTGCTTTGAGGAGAACGGGAGGGCGACTTGGCACCGAAAGAGCAGGAGCAGTTCTGAGGGAAGGATGGAAATGGGTTTAGTTAAGCAGCAGGCTGGCAAGGAGCAAGCAGCAATGAGTCCATGCGCATCTCTGCTCTCAAATGCTATGCCAAAACAGTTTGATAGGAATGAGGAGCTAGCTAGGTGTAACCGATGGCAGAAAGGTGAGAGCGCCTTGGAAATGGTTAGGTAGAGGGTGATTTTAGCAGACATGGTATCTTCAGTTGCTTGAGGTAGGAAGCATGGGGCCTAGAGGAGGAGATTACAGTTGCTGAAGTTCACTGTAGGGGTAGAGGTACACAGAAAGGTAATAACAGTGAAACACTTCTGGTGTTTCTTCGTGCAGTAGGAATGGACAGGGAAGGGTGTCATGAGGCCAGGTTTGCCTCCGTCGGATGCGCTTACTGTGTCGGCCTGTGGCCTGACTGGTCGCTGACTGTCTTTGCCTGCCTGAGCTGCATTCCCAAAATACAAGTGGCTTTAGCGGTTGCACAAACCAGAGCCTTGATGTCCACTTGTCTCCAGGAGTGGAGTGGGATGAGCAGCATTATCAGGTACTATTTATTCATCCCTGGGGACTGCTGTGTGTAACTGCCCCTCTGTGCATTGCCGTTTCATCCTGTGAATATTTTGCTGGAGTCTCTCCAAATTTCTCTCCAGAGTATCTTTGACAGCACGACTGGCTACTGATAGTTATTTAAAATATTTTGGATGCATAGCTCTGTTAATTCAGAGCTCTTTTTTTGGAGCAAATTGAGGTCCTCATAACCAGAAAGATACCTTACTCCAGTCAGTGCTGATCGAGCCCAGTTGGAGTGAACATCTTTACCTGTTCCCACCTCTTAGTCTTTCCTGGTCTTCCCATCCCTCTGATGCTGCTCTGCCACTGCTCCTCCCCCATAGCCCACATTCAGGTGTGGCTGTTTAAAAGCAATCACTGTCAACATTTGTCGTTAATCTGTTTCCATTTTTATTTATAAAAGAAAGAGAGAGAGTGAGAACAGATCAGCAGCAGTAGCAGGGCAATTGCAGATGAATAATGAAAGGATTCATCACAGCCATACCAGGATATATATATTTTTTGCAGCCAAGCGAGACGGATTCCCATCACAGCTCGGGGACTCGTTCCACACAACCACTCATCTTTCATGCTGGGGGAAGGGAAAGGTGGAGACAGTATCATTATGGATGTAACAGGGCTCTGAAGTGACTGGTCAAGGTTGCTGCTTCAGTCGCAAGGAATCTGCTTACAGGAATTTTCTCTCCACCAGGTGTTACTGCCTCATAAAGCGGCTGCCTTCTGCAGCAGGCTGCCACTTGCGAAAGGGATGCTTAGGGTTTGCCAACGGGGGCGCTTCCCGAGCAGTCGAATCACTAAAGAAGGATGAGATGGCCAAGTAAGGATTTCACAGGAGTGACACACTTGTCTCAGAAGGAATGAGGGACACACTGGGCAATGCAGGGGTCACTTTCTCCCCTTTTTCTCTCTTGAGCCCACCATCAAGTTCGCTGTCATATCAACAGACAGCTCTCAGTTTGCCCTGCCCCATCTGCCCTGTTGAGCACAGATGTTTTGTGCTTCTGGTCCACTTTTAGTAGATAAGGTGGATGAAAATTTGGGAACGCTGAAGGATTCTGGAGTCCTAAAGGTCTCTGTGAAGCCAGAAGAAAGAACTGCCATTTAAAAAGGGAGGGGGGGGAAGCCTGAAATAGGCCTTGTTGATTGAGGTACGCACTCAAATTCAAAAAGGTCTCTGTCTGCTCCTATCTGCCGGGTCCAGGGGAGCCAGGCCCTGCACACCCTGTGAGGGCAGTACTAATGCTTCAGTACTGTTTGAGCTCTGCATGCCTCGGTGCACGTAGATGTAGTGGTGATGTTCCTCCACAGCTGAAGAGCAAGTCTGACTCTCCAGCCCTCTTGTGCTTGTGGGGAGATGATCCAGGCAATACTGTTGCCATCAAAGGCAGAGGTGAGCTGTGCCAGGGACTTCTCAGAATTAGTCTTGGGCTAAATTAAGGTGAAATGACACCAAACGAGCAATTAAATGTTTTATTTATGATAGAGGTAACTTGAACTTGGAAAACATAAAAAGTATTGGCAATGTGGGTTCTTACTGGAAATCTATAAGAGGAAGAGGAAAGAAAAGAGAAGACAAGAGAAAGATATCACCACCCTAGGATCCCACGATGACAATGACGGATGTGACAGTCCCCCAGTGCTGGGCATGCCAGGCTCTTTGGAATTGTGTGTTTTATAGCCCAGTCTCCACCCTCAGTTACGGCTCTTGGGGACTTACATGGTGCTTGTTCCAGAAGGTCTGTGATCTTCTGCGCAGGCACCAGTGTGCTGGTAGTGGGTGGTCGCAAGGAATCTTTTGAGTGGTCGTAAGCCCCTTCCTCAGATGAACTCTGTGTCACCTCTGGCCAAATTTGTTAAGGCACATCAGAACATGGAACTGCGCATCCTCTGATGTACACGTCCTGTGTTACCTAGCTTCTTGCTTGCGGCCTATTGTCACTGGGCAGACCATGACCTGTTTTGCCACAATATTTGAGACATTAACTTTTTCAGTCTCTCACAGGTGGGTTCTGTGAGAAGCTGCTGGAAGCTTCCCCTATGTCCAATAGAGTCAATGCCAGCCGTCTCCAACACAGACCCGCCGCTGGCCAAGGCCAAGCCCGTCAGTGATGGTGGTAGCTCCTCTGTGATAATGTACTTAAGAAGGGGGAAAAAAAAAAACTGCAGGGGGAGAGAGGAGTGAGAATATGTGAGAGAAACAACTCTGCAGACACCAAGGTCAGTGAAGGAGAGGGACGAGTTGCTCCAGGGGTGGGAGCAGATGTTCCCCTGCAGCCCCTGGAGCAGACCGTGGTGAGGCAGGCTGTGCCCCTGCAGCCCATGGAGGTCCATGGTGGAGCAGATCTCCACCTGCAGCCTGGGGAGGACCCCACGCCGGAGGAGGTGGATGCCTGAAGGAGGCTGTGACCCCCTGGGGAGACCCACACTGGAGCAGGCTCCTGGCAGGACCTGCAGACCTGTGGAGAGAGGAGCCTATGCTGGAGCAGGTTTGCTGTCAGGGCTTGTGACCCTGTGGGGGACCCATGCTGGAATGGTCTGTTCCTGAAGGACTGCTCCCCATGGAAGGGACCCACGCTGGAGCAGTTTGTGAAGAAGTGCAGCCTGTGGGAAGGACCCATGCTGGAGCGGTTTGTGGAGAACTGTCTCCCATGGGATGGACTCATGCTGGAGCAGGGGAAGAGAGTGAGGAGTCTTCCCCCTGAGGAGGAAGCAGCAGCAGAGATAAGGTGTGATGAACTGACCGCAACCCCTGTTCCCTGTCCCCCTGTGCTACTTGGGGGGAGGAGGTAGAGAAACTTGGGAGTAAAGTTAAGCCTGGAAAGAAGGGCGGGGTGGGAGTGGGGGGCAAGGTGTTTTCAAGATTTGGTTTTATTTCTCATTATCCTACTCCAATTTGATTGGTGATAAATTAAACTAATTTCCCAAAGTCGAGCCTGTTTTGCCCGTGATGGTAATTGCTGTGTGATCTCTCCCTGTGCTTATCTTGATCAACGAGCCTTTAGTCATATTTTTTCTCCCCTGTCCAGCCGAGGAGGGGGGAGGGATAGAGTGGGCACCTGGCATCTAGCCAGGCTAAACCACGATAGGCAGGATGGTCTCATTTTCAGGTGCTGCAATGATCTGTGCTGCTGGTTATCAGTTCCACTTTCAGGTGTAAGAGTGCATCAGCCCGTAAAAAGCACAGAAGACTTTGTCCCAAAGGACTGTATATTTGTCAAGCCTCTTGGCAACCTGGAGTGCTTCATGCATCTCTGGCAAGGCACTAGCATCAGGGCACTCCCGTATTAAATCCTTCCTTCTCTCAACTGAAGCGTAAGTGCCACTGGAGATGATCCCAGCTGGATGGCAGTGTGCAGTACAATGCCACAGCTGAAGCAGTCCTTGAAAGAGTAAGACAAGCAGATATGTTGCTTTGTTGGGTCCTTAGGGCTGTCACCTTGGCAGGGGGAAAAAGAGCTGTGATCATGTTTATTCCAGACCCTTCTAGTGCTTCCTTCTTTCCTGTATGAAATCACAGCCTTGCCAGCAGTTGAGGGATCAGGGGAAAGGGACTTGTTTCTTGAGCTGCCCCTTGATTTGCCTTTTATACCTAGGAGGTGCAATGCAATGCTCAGAAGCTGAGACTCAGTCTGTGTTTTTTTACCATTCCCTCTCCAATGTATATCTCCCTTTGGGAAACCATTTGGTCCATTTCCCCATATCCTGCCAAAGGATTATGACATGTCATTATGAACAAGATATTACTCAGTTTGACTACATGATCCAGCTCTATGCATCCAACTAGGTCTCCATTCCCATCCCTAGATAAGGACCCTTGGTTGTTCAGTGTAGAGAGAGGTTTTCTGTTGACTATGGAAACCATCAAGGGTTCAGGAAGTCCCATAGGAAGAAGCTTCTGTGTAAGGTGCTTGTTTATTCCAAAAAAGAAAAATTGCTTCAGCCATGACCAGTCTCATCACTGAACAACTGTAGAAGTTGGGTCTTATACAGTCTGTGGTTAATGGCTTCTTACCTTTCTCCTAGGCGATCTTTCTTTTACAGAAACCATAGAATCAGGTCCCTGAAGATGGTTTTGCTTCCCTGGAGACAAGACACTGTTAATGCTATTGGTGACCTCCTGACCTTGATTGGATGTAGCCAAGTGCTTTAACATTGTGGGGAGGGGGAAAAATTGACTTACTTGCACCTGTAGTGTGTGCTTACAAATCTGGGTTGAACGGGCAGGTGAGAATCTTGAGCAGTCTGAAAATGCTGTGTGCCTCCTTTTTTTTTTTTTTTTTT
>Ga0065711_1010709_pt1 | contig 11409 bp, 9 predicted proteins | sample Hoacrofraction12_FD_59098 | JGI IMG/M metagenome (GOLD analysis project Ga0065711, IMG submission 59098) | Hoatzin crop microbial communities from Cojedes, Venezuela - Epithelial fraction 12 v2 (version 2) | ecosystem: Host-associated > Birds > Digestive system > Esophagus > Crop | place... | reverse complement strand
AGAGGGAAGAAGTTCTTCCTCATGTTCAGACGGAACTTCCTGTGCCTCAGTTTGTGCCCATTGCCCCTTGTCCTGTCACTGGGCACCACTGAAAAGAGCTTGGCCCCATCCTCCTGACACCCACCCACCGTGCTCCTCTCTGCATGACAACCCAATCCTGTCCTCCACGGCTACGCGGACTCCAGAGCTCTGGTCCACGGCAACCCGAAAGCTGAGGTTTTTGTAGCTTTTACTCACTACTGAACTAGGTTAACTGAACTGCTGACCTAGCTGTGAAACACTCCATATCTCATAAATTTCTAGCCCTCACAAACCATCTCATCGTGTGAGAAATGCTGAGGATAAGGAATATCTAAGATCAACAGCTAGAAATAAATCATCAGTAAAAACATCATATAGAATAGATGGAGTAAAGAGATAGAATAAATATAGAGAGGTTAATTTTTGTTCCCTTACGCAAAGTAACATCAAAAATAAACAAAAAGAAGACACATCTAAGGAGAGAAAAGCATATTCTAAAGCTCGTTGAACTCAACAGAAGGATCCCTTTCTGCTTCAGCAGCTCTGAGCCAGACACGAAGATAAAGGAAAGACACCAGAACCTGGGCTGGGACAGAAACACGCGCCAGATGCCAGGTTTCTTCTGGTAGCTGCCGGGGTGACGGGTCGCTGATGATGGATTGCAGAGGAGAAGCCAAGAGCGGTGATAAAGGGCTTCTGGCTCAGCGCCGGGGGCTCTCAAGAATTTGGCTGAGCTTAGAGGCAAGCATTCGTGCAGCGACTGGGGTCACTTGTCTACGCCAATCTGTTTATCAGGACAAAAATCCCTGAATGAAAAAACACAATCTCTATTGCATGCTTGTGTGCAGCATTAATAATCTGCCAAAGCAGATGACAACATTCCTGATTAGAAGAATGGAAAGAAGGAAGGTCTTTTGGTAGATCTATTCAGCTCTGTCAGTCCGGACTCCCCACGGTTTGCTGACCATTTACCCAGCACGAAGCAAACGTTCCCTAACAGGCGGTGCCCGTGAATTAAAACGCCACCCAAGAGGGAGAGCGTAGGGGAACCAGCTGAAGATCCATGTGCCTATGGGTTAGATGCTGGAAACAGTATTAATGCCCAGAAATACTGATCAGAGCAGGCACAGAAATCGAGGTGGAGACCCCTCGCCAAGGGGAAGGGGGCCAACGGGCTACAGTAGCCGGGGGCGAGCGTCTGAGCCCGCGGCAGAGCGAGCCGGGAGCCCGGCCCACGGGGCCCCGCACGCCCCGCGGACCTGGGAGGAGGGCGGCAGCTGACACCGGACAGAACGGGGAAGAAAGGCTGGTGGGAACTGCCCAAACCCGGCACCTAGAGCCGAGATGGTGCTGTAAATGATGTGTGCCACAGAGACAAACTTAAACACCCAAGAAAACAGCCAGCTAAAATTAAATGTACGCATCTAATACACTCTTCATTAGCACAAAGCCATAAGACCATCAGTTTCCGTCAACAAAACATTAAGACAAACATCTCAGTTCTTATATTTATGTTCTGCAGGAAAAGAAAGATGTCTAAAAAGCTTTTAACTCCTCTAATAAAACAGCTACCGATTTCTGACCAACTAATATAAACAATTCTAGGTCTAAATTTCCCCACAGTAAAACCCTCATATTTTGTTTTAAGCATTTCATTTTGTAAATAGATTGTTTACTTCAATAAAAGGTAGGGAAGAAGCAAAGAGTAAAGATTAAAATGGACATTTAAATTAAGCTATAACTACTTGGAGTCCAATCTGTCCATAATAACAAGATGAGAATCTGCAGCTTCAGGAACTGTAGCACATACAGCTGCTGAGATTACGAGTCCTCATGCTTCAGGTTATGAAATGATGGAGGTCAGGAAGCAATTTTCTTGCATACATTGCTGACAGGCTAGAGACATTGCAGGACTTTTTGCATATTTTTTGAAACATCAGTTATAAGTCGCTGTCAAGAAGAAGATCCCAGACAAGGTAGATATTACCTTTTTTCATTATAGATGAATTTCAAAAGAAGAGCCTGCTTCTCCAGCTCTCACTGTGACAAAAGTCCTACCACAGGGCAAAAACCTACAAACTACAACACACCAGGTCACCGAACTAGCTAGATACTTCTCGAGCAGGAGCGGCAGCTGACCTGTTTTCTGTCGACCAGAGCTCAGAAATGGGAAGTACACAAACTACTTCAGCTTTGTAAGTTCAAGGCTACACACGCTCCTTTCTCCTCCGGGGAATTACATCACTCTGACGGCTTCACAATACGAAGCTTTAAAAACACAGCCGAGCCCACAGCTCTCCACGGGCTGCGGTAAAACCAAACCACAAAAGCAGCTGAACATGGTGTAAATGAGGAGCAGGCTCCTGCAGCCCGGCAGCAGACGCAACCCACGGAGGCCCTGCACAGCCTCTCCAGTGGCTCCAGCCTCAGGAAGCGGCAGCCCCGCAGCCCCAGCCCCGCATCGCTGCATCCCCATCCCCGTCCACCTCCGCAGCAGTCGGTGCCACTCACCCCTCCGAACAAGCACGTTCCCAGCCGTGGTGGGAGGCTGGCCACGTGCGGCTCTGACCCATCAGCGGTTCTGCTGGAAGATGTGCTGGGCTTCGGTGGAACCAGCTGCTGGCAGCCCCGGGGCGAAGGCTGAAGACAACCTACGACCAGCTGGAAAGGAAAACACTGGGTTTTATACCTGTGAGCGTGACTGTTTCTTTTTGAACAAAATAAACCATATCACTAGAGTGGAAAGAAGATTACACTCTTACTTTACACCAGTATTGCCTACTCTTCCTCTCACTTGGGCATAATTCACACCAGCTCTTCCAGCGATGCGCTGGGACAGTGTATGCCTGCGTGCACGCAGCCAAGAGCCCCGCCAGCGTCCACCCGGGGAGAAACCCCAACCCAGCCAGCGCCGCGAGCAGCCGGGACGGCGGGGAGGAGGGACAGGCACCCCGGTGCGTCGAAACGGGAATTTAAATTATATCACCAAGATATGGAGGAGGATATGTTTTAGCAAGAAAAGGAATAATGGTTTATAAAAATAAATCTCTCTTCAAAGCGAAGTGAGTCATTCACAGCAGCCTCTTCAACATGACAAACAGCTCATAGAGCAAAACAAAGAGCAGATCATCCAGTCTCATTACCAAGACTGAATGTACTCTCCGAGCACTAAGAGGCACTTACGATTTATGCTTGTAAAAATCAATTTCATTTTATTGATTACCAAGATTAAGCAAAGAAAAAAAAGTTTGGTTAATCTTGGGGAACAGTTATATCTTCAGGTCTGAAGTCAAACCTATCCGGGACACCGACAGCTTCCAGGCTGCCAGGCGAATTGACCAGGAGAAGTGTGGGCAAGCGTTTCACGTGCAGAGCTGAACATTTCATATGGCAATATCAAAGCAGTTAACTTTATTTTTGCACCCACTAAATTTATGTCAAGTAAATCACAAAGTCAAAGCCAAGGTCATTTATGATAACAAGATGGCAGAAATTCACCCAGCTGCATAGAGAAAGAAAAAAAAAAAGGATATTTTGGCAGTTTTGGTTTGCGTTTATAGTATTTAAGCACTTAGAAGCCTGATTCATAATTGGTGCCAGATGCTCTCAATACACATAGGAAAAGACAGTCTTTGTTCCGACAAATTCATATTCTAAAAAAAGCCAGACAGTCAAAGGCTGCGGAAGCGAGCAGGATGGTTTCCCCGTTGATGAAGGTGACGGCATGAGATGAACGGCGCAAAGCCCCGGCGGCAGCAGCGGGACGGAGCCCCTGGTCCCTGCCCCGCGCGGGCAGTGCTGGCAGCAGCCTCCCCACCCACCCCACAGCACGGAGGGTCCCGAGACCTCGGGCACTGGGACCCTCCCCTCGGGCTGCGGAACATGCGGGGCTCTGGTGGGAAGAGCGAGCCCGGTGCCCCCGCGCCGGCCGGAGCAGCTTGCTGTTGTGCCGTGCATCCATTCTGCGCCAAGGCTGCTGCTTGCTTGTTAGTTGTTAACGTGGGAAGTTCAGTATCGCACAAAAGACATCTCAATGATCAGCCCCCGCTATCTAAATTAAATCTTGCTGCTATAAAATTCCGGGTTTCTCACACAATTTCTGCTCCTGAAAACGGCCTCTAATGTGGAGCAGAGTCCCACGAACGGTATGAACTACAAGGTCACAGCATTCAGCAAGTGAAAAAAATCAGCAAACCAGGAGATTAAGTATTAATTTCAGGGCAAAGTTCCATTTATTTGAGATTACTCTATGCTGTACGTATGTAATACCATGTTTCAGCAATTAAAGGCAGAACGATTTACACAGCTGCACGTTGTGGAGGAGATGTTGTTACTGGGCTGGGTACAGTTGGCTACAGCAGCCCAAATTAAATTGGAACCCTTTGTCCCAGGGAGATGCTTTTTTGGCTTGTCCCAGTGTCCTGGCTAAATTCCAGCGCTGGCAATGTCCCTGCCCAGCTAACTGCCAGCCGACACATCCACGGGGCTGGGGACGGCTCGCTCTCCGGGCTGACCGGAGCGGCCCCTCGGCAGGGGCTGTTCAGCCTCGTACGAAACGTGGGCTGGCCTCTGCAAGGCAAGTGGGGGAAATCAGAACTGTCCGCCTCTGGCCACCACTGTCATGTTTCCCCTTTTTTACACTTTTGTCCCTGGGGGCTCCTCTGCACCTACCGAACGCCTGGACACTGGGGACGACGGGCTGTGGGCGCAGTCCAGCAACCACCACGTCTTCCAGACCTGCAATACGCCACGAGCCGTTGGGATCAAAAGCCAGGGCACCCAAGGCATGGCTGGAGAAAGAGGAGTCACGGCTGGGGATCGCATGGACGGGGCTGGAACGTCAAAACACGAAGCTCTGCTTGACTCCCTGGATACAGATCTGCGTGTCTGAGTCTGCGCCTAATGTTTTCTTTCCCCTGTTTTAATGGAGCTGTGCATCGTGTCACGATGAAGAGCATCGTTTGCGGAGGGCTGTGATGTGGGGAATTGACAATTAGTTCAATTTTGCTATAGCTTTAGTTTAATTTTGTTATATAATTTTGCATCTACGTTAAACACTGTTATTCAGTTTAGTTCTGTTCTTTGTAACCTTGCTACCAAGGACTGTTGTGGCTCAAATGTAGCTCACATGGACTGCGTGCGAGACAGACGAAGAGAAACAAGGACTGATAACCAGAACTTTGTTGTCTGTAAGAAGCAACTCTCCAGCTGAAACTGCTGCTATGGTTTGGGACTCAGCCAACACAGACAACTCAGGAATTTTTGAGCCAAAGGTGAAAGCACACAGCGAGGAAGACTATGAACCTTCATCCAGAAGACCCCCACAGACGACCACCAGACAACACTGCGCAAGTGCTAAAGGGGGGTGGAGTATGAGAATGAATTCCTGGAAATAATTACAATAGTCCAGCCTACTTAGATAAGCTTTGTAATCAATAGGTGCATGCTTCGTGACTCGGTGTGCGAGTGAGGAGGAGCGATCCCCCTTGCACCCGGCGCTGCACTAAACAGACCCGCTTGGTAACTCTCGGAGCTGTGAAGTTTGATTCCCCGCGTCAGCCGTGTGGCAGTGACAGCGTTCCCGGGCTGCCTGAGGGACCCTCGCAGGAGCCGCTGCCGCACCCCAGCCCGGCGGAGGCTGCAGGGTCCGTGGGTGTGCGAGCGGCTGCTGCCTCGCGCCCTGCTGCCTGTCACCGACGGGTGAGGCAACTCCCCGGACGCCCGGCGAGGTACGGCGGGGACTTCACGGCAAGGCGCTTTATAGAAATTACTAAATATTGCATGTGTACAAGGACTGCTCAAATTGAAATAAATTGCAGATAATAATGTCCTGTTTGTGCGCTTTGCAAGTTCAGAAACAGTCAGTTCTATTTGCATAACATATTGGACATTGTTCACATGACATTCTGCATCTAAAGTGCTTCTCAGTGCAGAATCTGATAACACGCAGAGCTATGAGCCATTCAAGTAGGTGTAGTTAGTGGTGAGACTTACATGGGGCTCACTGTAAACCTAACAAACTGCCTGATGAACTGCATGCAGGCGACTCAGCAGTGGGTAAATTATCCAACAGAAAAATGAATCATTCATTTAGAACCCAAATGGAAATACATCACTCCTTTAATCAAACGTGCCATCTACTGAACCAGGTACATCAGCTAATGAACCCAGTGGATCCCCCAACGAGAGAGACGAATCGCCTGCTGAAATGTTTCCTGTACCAGCCCAACGTGTTCAGCTCTTCATCTTGATATGCGACTCACCCCCTCTTTCATTATCAAAGCTAAAAGATTAGCAAGACTTTAAACGCCGGTTGCATATTTATGTGGCCAAACTCCATTATCACACCTTTGTGATAATGGAATTAAGGAAGACCGCCAGGACACAAGGCAATCTCAAAATATTAAAACAAAATTTCCCGTGAGTGCATGTTATTCCAAGGCTGCAGGGTAACCTGCATTTTCTTTTGAAGCTATTTTGATGGTGATTACACAGTTAAGAACTGGCTGCTGAGGACATCAGCCTGATTACGCTTTTCCCATTAGCTGCTGACCTCAGAAATACTAAATTTTGGTACGTGAGGCTTACGTACGAGCTTACACACAGCCTTACAAAGACACACGCCTGCACTGAACTCCCTGCAGCTCGGACGCTTTCTCCGAAACATCGTTATTTTAAATAGTACTTCTTTTCAACGTTTCTCGTAACTTGATAAAACCACCGCACAGTCTGAACAGCCCTTTTCACATAAATGAAGCAACCTGGTATTGAATGTCCCATGTACAGGTTTCAGTTCAAAAAACTAGCTTCGAAATGCGTCTGGCTTGGCAGTAGGAGCTGCACACATGGGTAGATCACATACGGAGATATTTTTCCATCTCCCTTTCATTTACTTAGCTGCTCCACATCTCAGCATTCAAGTTGATTAACATCACCCGCTGAAGTTAATTAAACTATACAGGATGTAATAAGACTAATATGTTTGAGATCTATCAATCACAGAATCTGGTGAGTCAATATTTGAAATGAATATATCACAGAGGGGAAAATCCTCTACACGGATCTGAAATTACAGGAGGAGCGAGGCATCGCACAGCACAGGGCACTCGGATATGCACATTTCGGTGATCACACGAGGGCATCGCTGCCTACGTCCGATTCCAACACCGACAAACGTGGCCCGCGCTGAGGCTCATTTGAAAGCCTCATGGTGTATTTTTAGGATATCAAGGGCTGGTCACAAAGCTGCAGCTAAGCCTATAACTCTGAGAGTCAAGGAAATCTGGGGGCTTTAAGCCTCTGAAATTTCTTGCCAGGTGATGTTTCCCAAGAAATCTCTACTTACTCTGACCCTCTGAGCAGCTGGCATCTCCCTGCGCGCCCGAGCTCGCGCCAGCAGCTGGCTGCTGCTTCCCCCGCGGATGGTGGCTTGTGCTTGCCATGGCGGTGCTGGGTCAGTCCGAATTAAACCCAGTGCCTCTCCTCCTCTGCTCGGGTTCACTGAAACTGGCTGACCACCAAAACCTGTAAGAAAGCAGAGCAGCGAGACTGTAGCGACGGGACCGATCCTGGCACCTGGCACTGGTCTGACTTGTGCTCCACGCACACCTTCGGCGTTCAGCACCTTTCGGAGCAGTGGGAGAAGGCGGCAGCTGAGCTGCAACCCTGCTCCGGGCCAGCTGCAGTAAAGCATCCCCAGCTCGGGCCAGGCGTCCCCCCGTTAACGGCCCCGTTCAGCCCAGCAGGGAGGACACCCACAAAACCCAGAATAACTGGGAAGGAAACCAGCTCAGCAAAAAGGAGCCGGCGTCCCCCCAGCCTTGCCCAGGGACCAGCCCCGGCGCGGGCAGCAGCTCTGCGAGGTGCTCCGGCTGCTGGGCTGTCGGGGTGGGACTCAACCCAGCCACCCCACACGGCTCCAGGCCCCGGCCCCTCAAACCACTGCTCCCCCGGCGTCACAGCAGAGCAGGCAAAAAGGGCAAAGTCACCGGGGGCCTCCACCATGCCAATGCCAGTCCTCTGAAAGGAAAGCACTAACTCCACGGGGCACGTGGCCTTCTGCTCGCCGCGGTGGAAGGGCAGCCCTGGAGAAAGCTATGGCCATCTCAGCCTCTGGCTCCACCACGGATTTCTTTGCCAACGGGGCAGATGCGTTTTGCTCTTTGAAGGCACGGTGACACTCTGGGCTGGCACAAGCAGCATCAAGAGCTGCCAGGAGGGGAAGGAGGGAGGGCAGGAGCTCAGGAGAAGGCTGTGGGGCCGCGGTGCCAGCGTGCGGCTGCCTGGAGCGTACCTGTACCCCTGCCTCGCCTACACACTGTCTCACGTACAGATCTCTTCCTGCATAAAATATTTAAGTACAATTTTATCAGCCATTCAAATCATCAGCTACAAAGATCCAGACTTAATGTACAGCGAGGACGCCGTGCATTAATATTTATGGAGCTTGATTTGTTTAAGGAAATACATTGAGCTTTCGGCGTAGGCAATTTCTATGGAATCAAACTGTGAAAGACATTAATCACCGTCAATAATGTGTGTAGGGTACACACAGCCTATGGAAATGAAAGGATAAATAAATACACGTTGTATGATGCTTTAAAGACTGGAGAACGCCGCTGGTTAGGAATTGGCGATGGGTAGTTGTGGCTGGAAACCTGCTCTGGCAGACAGCACCGCAGGCGATGCCCGTCGGCTCCGTCTCCTGGAGCTGCCTCCCACCCAGGCAGACGGTGGGACGCGCAGGGACCATCATTCGTGACACTGACACTGAGGGGGCTGTCACCCACCGGCAGGCACCGACGGGGCCCGGGTCTCCCCAGCGAATGCGGCTGAATCCGGGTGGATTTGCCGAGGCCAGTGGGAGAGCGGCTGCGTTCACCCCACAGAGCAGGGGCCGCACGCACGGAGGAGGATAAATGAAGTCACAACGTCCGTTTGCAGACAGAGATGAATCGAACACCACACGATCAGGTTTGCTGCCGCTTCCGAACCCAGAACAGAGTGCGACTGGAGTGGCTTTGTACTGCAATAACTATCGTCTGCTCAGGTGTCTGCCCGGCCTGCAAAGCAGAAAATGCCACCCTAATGCAAACAACCCAGCGGCACCACGGAAATGCCTAACGGCATCCCAGGGACTCGCCAGGAAGGAAAGCGGAGAGGGCTCGTCTGCTCTGGTTAAAGGCTCGGGGCTCAAACCGGTCCAGGGGCAACTGGCTCCTCCGAATGAAGTCCCCTCCATTATTTTTCTTTCACAGGAACTACCCAAACGAGCGAGGACAGCCCGTGACACCCGCGACAGGCGCCGCGGCGGGGTGTTCGGTGCTGCGGGGGGTCGGCTCCAGGCTCTCGGCGCCCGCGCTCCCATCTCCGCACGGAGGTTCCTCTGCCCAGGGCTGCCCGCAACGCCGCGGGTCCAGTGCATTCGCAACTGCAAGTAAAGCTCTGTCCATACGAACGCAGAGTGACCACTGGAATATTGTGTTCCTTGTTTCCATAGCAATTTTGAAGGGGTTAAGAGGGAATTAGAGACACTTCCATTCCCTCAACATTTACCTTTTTATTGTGGTTTAAATGAGAGTGCGCTACTAAGAAATAGAAAGGTTTCAAGACGCGTATGTTCACAGAGGAACTAAGGTTTAAAAAGGAAATAGTGCTAATCAAGCAATTTTAAAATTTAATCTGAGAGTTTTCTCCTTTGCTGCCTTTTCTCCCCCAGGGACAGGTCTTTTTCTTGCCCTGCAAAGGATTCAGTACGAAACCTTTTGTTTTGCTGAAGCCAGCAAGAGACAGTCAGAAGAGAGAAGAGTTCAGCAGTTCCGAGGGCAAAGAAATGATGGCTGCTGACCTCTTCTGTTCTGAGCCAGTGGCTTAGGAGAGAACACGAACAGATGAGGGACCTCCATGCTCCGAGCCCAGCACTGCTGTAAGGTTCAGATTAATTTGGATAAAAATAATTTTCACTCTCTGTTCAGCTCCTAACACTTCCCGCACTCCTGGAATGAAATGGAAATGAAAACACCAAGTGAGGTGAGAAAGGCTCTTTCTGCACATGTTGGGGCTGACCCCAGAAGGAAGTTCTGGAAATCTTATCAAAACCCCGGTGAAGGTGAGATTTCTAGCTTATGGTCAGCCTCAGACGTGGTCCTGATAAACAACCGAGTGCTTGGTTCAGCAGCTGAGCCTTTTGAGACCCAGCCTGCAAACTCTGCGCCCACTGCAAGATCACCTTTGCTAGACATCGGGAAGTTTATCCTGTTCTTAAGATTTAAAATGCTGATTTTCCCACACACTTGCCCTGCTGAGGTCAGGCACACAAGTCACACCAACCAACAGGCAGCGAGATATTCCCCTGCCTCAGCCAAGGCAGTCCGCCCGCGCAGGGACGCAGAGCTCTCCCAGCAGAGCGGCCGCTTCACGTTGCCCATTCCCCGGGTGCCCCGGGACAGCCCCTGCCGCTACGCTCTGGCAGCTTTGGATCAGCTTTTCGGTGGCCGCAGCTCCCAGTGACACTGATTGCTGTGTTTTAAGAACACGAGAACCGCTGTCAGACTGAAGCATGGTCCTGCCGGTGAGCAACCTTATTTTCTGGCTTTGGGGCACTTGCTTCTGCTACCCCACACGCTGTCTGTAAATCATACTCTGAGAAAAACTGTTACAGGTTTTATGCCATAACTCATAAATTACTAAATCCTGTATTTCAGATACATTCCTCCATGTCTCTTCAAATTTTTATAGTGATGGATTAATTAATTAAATTAAATAAAGCTCGCACTGACTTTTGTGAGAGTTGTGAGTACTCTGCAACTTTGGAAGTGAGACTTGGTGAGACTTGGTGTAAAAATAAATGAAAAACTAAAAATAAATGAAAAACTGTTCTAACACTTCATGTGTTTTTCTACCGACATGACTACGCAGTTTTCGGATAACGCTGCCACAAAGCAAGGAACGGGACAACCCCCTGGGAGCAGCCGTGCCAGCAGCCCTGAGCCCAGCTGCTCCCCGCCTGCAGCCAGGCACGGAACCGGGCGCAGCATCTGGAAGCCTGCGGCAAAACGGGAGAGGTACGAAACCTGAAAGAGGCTTAATCCGGACTCGACACTACCGGTACAGGGCGTTGGAGTTTGTAAGAAAACAGAGCAGACTTGGTCTGTGTAGGAAAACGCACCAGCCAGCAGGCAGACACAAGTTGTGCAAAATTAAACTAAGCTGTTCTATATTGACCTGGACTTTAAGGGGCCCAGATCCAATTAGCAATCACTAATGAGGCTGAAGGCAGTCTGGAGCCACCTGCTCAAGGACCACGTGAACTTTGAGATGCACAGGGGCAAAGAAAAACACAGGAATGCCAGGACACGGAGCGCAGCCATTTAGCGAAACAGCACGGTA
>Ga0065711_1009231_pt1 | contig 11409 bp, 8 predicted proteins | sample Hoacrofraction12_FD_59098 | JGI IMG/M metagenome (GOLD analysis project Ga0065711, IMG submission 59098) | Hoatzin crop microbial communities from Cojedes, Venezuela - Epithelial fraction 12 v2 (version 2) | ecosystem: Host-associated > Birds > Digestive system > Esophagus > Crop | place... | reverse complement strand
CTGGCATGGCCTACCATTGTATCTCCCACCAAGACACCTTTGGTTTCCTCTGACACCTCCTTTGCTCTCTTCTATAAGGTAGCTCTGCCTGCCTGTTAATCACAACTATTGTTTCTGCAGCACTTGGTCCTTGCAGGTCATTTCCAACTCTGTCAATGCCCAACATGTCGTTTGCTCCATTGTCTTTCATACTCCTGAACTTTTCCCTGTGTTTCTCCTGTCTAATCAAACACCCAGGGGAGAGGGAGATACGGTCTCTGGAAAGCCCAGCTGCAGGGTGCTTACTCAGAGGGTGTTAGCAGGAGCTTGCCCTTGCCCCTTCGGGACCACAGCACAACACTTCCTGTTACCACACCAACAGGACTAGAATTCGAGGTATCTCCAGGGAAATTCGGTGCTAAAGCCCACAACTGAGAAAGAACCCCACATTCAGATGAGGAACTGGCTCACCCAACTCAACACGTTCTTCGTTCTCACACCCCAGCATTGAGCACCAGGTATCTTGTTACGCCCTGGTGCGATGGAGTCCTCCATGCGTTTTTTTTAACCGATACCATGAGAGAGAACTCTGTGGTTGACATTTTACAACAGATGCTACAGTTACGCTCTCACCCATAAAACTACATCAAACCTGGCAACTTAGTCATTTAATAACTAGGCTTAAACCAAATGTATGTTGACTTTGGAAGTACATTTGCAACGGCTGGTGTTACCAAGAATACACACACGCACCTTTACCTGCTGCAGCTATGTCTGAAAATTAAAAAAGATGAGCAGACATCTTTAGAAATCATCTTTTTTTTCTAACTGTTGAATTCCTGTTAAACAGGAGGTAGTCCTTTGCTAGGCTATCAACTAAATACGCTGAAAAAACACCACTCCTTAAACCAATTACCCTGTTATCTGGCAAGTAGGAGAGGGTCTCATGGCCCTGCAGATTAGAAAGCAGGAGTGTCCCTGTGAACATTCGCACTTCTTTCCCAGCCTTTCAGAAGCTTTTTTTAGGAGTTTCAAGCCATACAGATGGAAAACCAGAAAAGTGCCCCAGCTCTTCTTGGTTCTTTTCTTTTTTTTTTTCCATTCTAGTTTAGCCTTCTCCTACAGAGACAAAGAAGGTCTCAGAGTTATGAAATTATTTGGTCTCTGCCAGAGGGAAGAAACTGACAAGAATAATAAGCGACATTAAATTTCCTTTAGGTGTATGTTTTTTCAATGGGTTTCTTGTCTGTTATTGTAAAACAAGAAAGAATAACAATTCAAATACTGCTCTTTGTTGGGTTTTTCTGGGTGCACCACGTAAATACAGCTGCATTTTCCTACATCAGAATAGAATCTGACCTACAAATTTGATCTGCTTTCCACATTAAAAGAATGGTACTCTTGTGGCACAGAAATTGAATGACAACTTAACTTTATTGTATGATTTTTCCCGATTCTCGGGACTTTTTTTTTCACCGACCTGGTTGTTAGCTTTGTCTTGCACTTGTAACACAAAGCAGCCATAAATCCAAACTACTCAGCCGGTTAAACTAGGTTTACGCTTACCCTTGTGCCAGCAAACAGGACTGGAGCAACTACAATGCATCAGTGAGTATGGGTTTCGATGCAGACTGATCTCACTGTTCCTATAAAAAGAAATTACACAGATTCATTTTGACTTACATTTTAAGATATTTTATTAAATTTAAAATTGCAAAAGTAAAATTACTCAATTCTTATGCAATTGGCTTTAAACAATTAGTGGCAGAACTGTGTTTCAGTAGAAATTAGAATCAAATATATTTAGTTTTGCTGATGGACACAGAGAAATACTGATTAGGAAAATAAAAAGGCAGCAAACCACAATAAATCTTAAATTAAAATTTATTTTTTTTTTCCAATTAGAAACCAAAAGTGATAGGTTTGATCCAAATGTAATCTTGGGCAAAATTTTCATTAATTTAGTGGAGCCAGATCTTCTCAACTGATCATTTAATTATAGTTCATTATTAAAACGTTGAATGTTACTTATGACATTTTATATCAACAAATTTTTTATTGATCCAGGAAGACCACGGATTTGCATTTCTTTGGTAACAATTCTATGCTACAGACATGAAAAAAAAAAGGGAAAAGACCTTTTGAACAGCAAATTTTCTGAATACCTGCATGAGATAACCAGAGATCTGAAAAGAATTGCCTTTTGTTTGTCTGAATAATAAAGAGTTAGGGTTTTTTTTCACTTCCAATCCTAGTTCAGCTCCAGATTTGCTATGTAACTTTGGCAAACTTGTTTCCATCTGCCTCCATCTCCTGCTCTGTAGAAGGGAATTAATGGTATGCATTATCAGGAGGAGTATAGCTATTCTTACATTTAACCAAATATTTGTAAAAGTGCTTTGAGTCTTATCAATTAACCTGTTATAAAAGCGTAACAATAAAGTGTCCTCTTTATACTTACCTGCAGCTAGGCAAGCTTTTGCAGTCTGTTCCTGCATCAGGTAGAAGTACTTGATTTTTATCGCCAATTGGACATTGTTTTAATTTTGTGATAAACTGTGTGGATGAAGTCAGAAAACCGTAAATCTCCGACTGGCCGCAAACAAAGTACTGATCCAGCTCACTGGATCAAGCATGCTGCAAGCAAGTGAAAATGCAGTTCAGTTTCACCTGTTCATATTCTTCAGCAAGCCAGCAATTAACTCAGGAAAAAATATATATTTAACTGCAATTACGAGAAAGTGCTGTTTACATAGGTAAAGGCAAGATTTCAGTTTCTGTCATTGTACTTCTGAATAAACACTCCCGATGAGGGGACGTTTGCAGATCCTTGACATTTAGGAAGCTGTGCTTTCCGTGGAAGCAGCTAGGTGTTTTGTCCATAACTTTTCACAGGATAAGTTTATGTTTGTTAGTAAAGCAAGATTTTACAGTTTAAGTCCAATATGTTCAGTTATTTTTTTGACTTTTTAATTTCATTTTATTTTATTTTATTTTAGCCGAAGTGGCTAGGTGAAGCCCTGTTTGCAATATGACTGTATTTTGGAGCGGAGAAAAAATGGTGATTTCTGAAATGATTTCTGAATCATAGTTACCACGATTCCACATCTCAGTATAAAATATATTAACCTGTAGTAGAACATCACACCCTCGGCTCTCATACTGCTTGCTGCATTCTCCTTGTTAAAGACTAAAATATGTTTACAATTCTTCGACTTACTTCATGGTTATTTATTGAAGTCTGACTCTCTTCATTGGTTTATTCTGGCTCGGCAGCTACATTAATTCCTTGAGAAAGAATTGTGTTAGCCTGCCTGCTGCCTGTGTAAAGAAGTCTTGTGTTTGAAGGTGCAAGTAAAACAAAGCTAAAATACTGCTTGACTTTAGAGAAGGCAGCACAGGAAAACAGATCCTTTCTGGTGGGTAGTGAGAACTGCGGCATTACTGTTTTCCTCCAAGAGGAGAAAGATTGATGTTTAGTTCTACCTTTAGTTAATTGCCAACGCTTTGGCATTAAGCAAGTAAATTTTATGAACAGGAAACTCTTATGCTGGTTTAACTGCTTGTTTACCAGACTTTTTCTTACTAGTTCTGTGACTCCTTTGGGACAAATACCAATGACATTGAAACACACCAAAGTTTCAAATGAAGCTAAAAGAAGCTAGCTAGAAGTATTTCTTGTCTCTGGGATTGATTGGACATAGGTCATCAATGCCTGTACAGCCACCCAGTGGGTAATTTTCAGAAGGTAATTTGAACCCATCCTGAGAAATGAGTACAATCTGGCTAATACAAGTTTCGGCTGGTGAAAGACCTCTTTTCCTCAGTACTTTTGTGGTAACAACAGCAAGAGTCTTCACAAAGCAAATACCAGCTAGGGCTGCCATCCTCACTGCTGCTTTGCTTAAAACTATTCGAAGTATAGGTACAGTGAAAAACACTGAGACAATGTTGCATGTACACTGTAGAAAATGGCCTTGGGAAATGTGTGTTTCCATAAATACCCAAAGCTGACAAAGCCTATGCTTTAGATCTTAACACTGTACCGCTATTACTAATTGGCAAAGTGGGGCTTATAGAGTTTCTTTGCAAAATACTGATTATCTTGCTGCCTGTCTGCACAGGTTTTGAAGAAAAAAAACAGAATAGATGGCATAGATGGAAGTCAGGTAACAGAAGTAGATCAACTGATGGTAATTTTAACATGTTGTGTCTGTACTCAGGGTTTTTCTTTTCACCTCTAGCATCATCAGAGACACATGAATATTAGAACTGAAATAATAACATATAAAAAAATCACAGTAGATAGACCATATTATTTTGGAATACTATATAAGCTGGAGAACTGGTAAATATTTGAGGTACTTGGAAATCTAACTTCCCTGCCCCGCTTATTTTTTTTTTTAAGTATTAAGTGAGTATCTTTATAATAATTTACTAATCAAAATTAATGTCATTTTGGAGTTGTTTGCACACAGCTATAGATATTTGAAAGTTTAGTTGCTTCCCACCAATCCATATTTTCCTGTAACCTTGCTGTATTGAAAGTTTTAAAAGTAAGCAGTTGTTTTGCTTTATAGTAACTCCTTATGTAGTTTTACTAAACAAGATTTCAGACTGCATATCTTATTATACACAGACAGGTTATGGAGGAAAAAGGTGTGACAAATCAGGTTACTTGGTCCATTTCCCACAAAGAATTTCCTGTCTGGGACAATCTTTTATGTTCCTAGACTTTTTTCTACAATTTTGCTTATGTGCCTGTTATGCTAGACTAAAGTTCCCTTCCTCCCGGTCTTTTTCTATCACTCAAACTAGAATTTTCCACCTTTCTACATTTGTAAGCAGATCCCATTTTTCACACAATTCCGCTCAATCAGTCCTACTGTATATAAAGCACCCCCTCTCTAATAGCACTGATCTATTGCTCCAGCCTTCCCAAAGCTTGCATTGCTATTGACTGCATAGCTGTCCATGCAGAGATATAAGTAATGCAAGACCATCCTCCCTTATTCAGATTTTGTGGGAGGCACATTGCATATATCTAATGGTAATTTTTGGGGGGTCATTTTCATTTATTTTGTCCCTTTATTAATTGCTCTGGTTTTGTTTAATTTCTACCTGTGTCTATGTACATGTTGTAACTGTTAGTATTACCTATACAATAAGTGAAAAGATTAGCTTATTTTCTCTCCTTCTGTTGTTGCATCTTCAAGGAAAAACAATCCTCTGCCCTATTTCCAGTGAACTTAGTTCTGCTGAACTACTCCAGCCTGATAAAGAGGATTTTCACACCTTTGAACACCTCATGAATGCTGCAAGCTGCCTATTGTATGAAAACAAGGAGTTAACCTCTTCTTAAACTGGCTGTGCTGAAGCGGGAAAGAGAGAGTTGTAACTTCAGATTGCTGCTCAGGAGTGATGGAGTTCTTCAAAAGTGATGCAAGAGCTCGGTACTTTTGTGGCCTGCCGCTTCCTGAGCTCTCCAGGCTTGCTCCCGGGGACACTGGCTCATCGAGAGAGCACCAGCGCAGAAGCTGGGAGGGTCAGCTGGCAAACACACGAATAAAGTTCAGAACTTGGACACTAATTCAAAGGGTTGGTGGCTTGGATAGACCGATAATCTCTCAAAGAGCAGCAGGAACTGCCAAGGTGAACACCTTGCCACAACGCATGCCATAGATGTTGGCAACATGTCGGAGGGCTAGACAACATATAGAGGGGTTTAACATTTTTTTGCCCTATGTTTTATTAATACAAAAGAATCCTCTTAAAATGATAAAGTTATTCTGCTTTTGTGTCTTGATACCAGTCAGATTTGTTAGAGAACCCTAGTCAATACACAATCTTTTAACATTTGACTTAAAGCAAGAACTGTGGGATTCCACCCAGAAAACATAGTTTTCCTGGAATCCTTGCAGAGATTAGAGTTGACACTCGGAGAGGAACTTACCCTGTAAGTGCTGGGAACTGTTTGATGACCTTAAGGCAAAGAATCCACAAAACAGCCAGACCTTTGGCAGCCCATTACACGCCCCAGAAGGGCAGGTATGCAGCTAACAATTCAGGAGAGTATCTGTACTTCAGCAAGACAGTTTTGAACCCTATGTGAGAAGACTTGGAATTTTTGTCTCAGATATGCTAAAGGTGACAAATTAGCCCAGATGCCTGGCAGTCATTTCATTCAGGACAAACTGATTGACCTTCAAACATTCAGAGTTAGTCACTTATAGAAAGACCTCAAGGAGGCCACAGCGTCTCCGGCATCCTGCTTGACTGTGTGTATCTTGAATGCAACCCATCTGCACTAATGCAAAAATTGTAGCACTATGTGATGGGGCTGCACAGGCTACAAAAATACAGTGAGAGCAGGAAACATTACGAAGACACAGCTATTGTTCTGCGACAGAGGGACAACCCTGTCCTGATAGTCTCGTGGGCAACAGAGGTCTTTGCCTAGACTATTACCTAGATGGGACACCCAGGCTATCTATCATGCTCTGAATGGGGCAAGAACAGCAGGTTTTGACTGTGGTGAGATTTCACACACTTGCATGTGAACAGGGAAGCCTAATGCTGGTGTTTCTGCATGGAGACCATCATCTCGCACAACTAGAGTGCTGCAATGGATGGCTATAAACTCTTCAGAAGGGACAGGCAAGGAAGGAGAGGCAGTGGGGTAGCCCTGTATGTCAGGGAGTGTTTTGATTGTCTAGAGCTTGATGATGGTAATGATAAAGTTGAATGTTTATGAGTAAGAATCAGGTGAAAGGCCAAAAAGGCAGATATCATGGTGGGATTCTGTTACAGACCACCCAACCAGGATGAAGAAGCAGATGAAATATTCTGTAAGCAGCTGGGGAAGTTTCATGATCACTGGTCCTGCTTCTCGTGGGGAACTTCAGCTTGCCAGATGTCTGCTGGAAACACAGTTCAGCGGATAGGAAGCAGTCCAGGAGGTTCCCAGCGCGTGTGGAAGAGAACGACCTGACACAGCTGGTGAGTGAGCCAACTAGGGAAGGTGCCCCACTGGACCTGTTGTTTGCAAGCAGGGAAGGCCTTGTGGATGATATGATGGCTGGAGACCATCTTGAGCACAGCAATCACAGAAGAGCAGAGTTTTCGACTCTCAGAGAAGTTAGGGAGGGGGGTTAGCAGAACTGCTACCTTGGACATCTGGAGAGCAGACTTTGGTCTGTTTAGGACCTGGTTGACAGAGTCCCTTGGGAGGCAGTCCTGAAGGGCAAAGTGTTATACTAAGGAATAAAAAGGGGAATCAAAATGTGAAATGATAATTGAAATTAATAAAGGCCTACCCCTATCATAGTTAAAAGTTTAAAATTAACTATACAAGGTTTAGAGAAACTAAGAAACAAGATTTTGAACAATGTGTTATTGTTTCATAAGAAGGATGTACCTGTCCAAAGTAGAACCAGAGAGTGATTAATCGTAGGAATAGCTAACGAGCTATGAAAAGATGCTGAGATTGCCACAAGGAACAGGTAACTAGGTGAAAGGCAATTCTGGCAGGGGGAGATCGCGACCACCAACTCACAGACCACCAACCCCAGTTATACCCCAGACTCAAAAGATGAAGAAACTGAGCATGCGTACTAATTTACATGCTAGATGAAGAGACTTTAACCAATCATTTAATTGAATAGCAATGTGTATGTATTAGGAAGATGAATATGGTAATGTTAAGTGTATAAATAACTGTCAATTTGAGAACAAGGTGTGCTGTCTTGGGATAGACACCCATATTTGCACAAACATGCAATAAAATACCTCTGCTCAGTGTGTATATTGGCATACTGCACCCCGAGTAAATGAACCCAAGTCTTTTGGACAACAAAAGGAGTCCAGAAAGGCTGGACACTCTTCAAGGAGGAAGTCTTCAAGACACAGAAGCAGGCTGCGCCCATGTGCTGAAAGACGAGCTGGCAGGGAAGACTGGCCTGGCTGAACAAAGAGTTTTGGCTGGAACTCAGGAAAAAAAGGACAGTTTATGTCCTTTGGAAGAAGGGGTAGGCCATTCAGGAGGACTACAAGGATATCGTGAGGTTATGCAGGGAGGAAGTTAGAAGAGCCAAAGCCCAACTAGAACTTAATCTGGCTATTGCCATAGAAGACAATAAAAAATATTTCTATAAATACATTTTCAACAAAAGGAAAGCGAAGGAGAATCTCCATCCTCTGTTAGATGCAGGGGGAAACATAGTGACAAAAGATGAGGAAAAGGCTGAGGTACTTAATGCCTTCTTTGACTCAGTCTTTAACAGTAAGGGAGGTTATTCTTCAGACACCCCACCCCCTGAGCAGGAAGACAGGGATGGAGAGCAGAAGGAAACCCCCAAAATCCAAGGGGAAATGGTTAGTGACACCACTCAGACACACGCAAGTCTATGGGGCCGGACAGGATCCACACAAGGGTGCTGAAGGAGCTGGCAGATGTTCTCGCCAAGCCACTTTCCACCATCTATCAGCAGTCGTGGCTAACAGGGGAGGTCCCAGATGACTGGAGGTTAATAAATATGATGTCCATCTACAAGTAGGGCCAGAAGGAGGATCTCGGGAACTACAGGCCTGTTCAGTCTGACCTTGGTGCCTAGGAAGTTTATGGAGCAGATCATCTTGATCATCACACAGCACACTCAGGACAGACCAGGGGATCAGGCTCAGTCAGCATGGGTTTATGAAAGGCAGGTCCTGCTTGACTAACCTGATCTGCTTCTATGGCAAGGTCACCCACTTAGCAGATGAGGGAAAGGCTGTGGATGTTGTCTACCTAGACTTTAGCAAAGCCTTTGACGCTGTTTCCCACAGCATCCTCCTGGAGAAACTGGCTGCTCATGGCTTATTGTTCTCTACAGCTACCTGAAAGGAGGTTGTAGTGAGGTGGCTGTCGGTCTCTTCTCCCAAGTAACAGGCAATAGGAGAAGGGGAAATGGCCTCAAGTTGCACCAGGGGATGTTTAGATTGCAGATAAGGAAAAATTTCTTTACTGAAAGAGCAGTCAGGCATTGGAACAGGCTGCCCAGGGAAGTGGTTGAGGCACCATCCCTGGAAGTATTTAAAAGATGTATAGATATAGATGCGGAGCTTAGGGACATGGTTTAGTGGTGGAATTGACAGTGTTAGGTTAATGGCTGGATTCGATGATCTTGAAGGTGTCCTCCAACTTAAATGATTCTATGATCCTCAAAGGGCGCCCCGAAGGACCAGCAATAATCCTTTAACAGCTTCTTCAGATGCTCCCTTCTGGAGGAAGACAGTAGGCTAGCAAAAATTACTTCAGCTGGATGAGGTTAGCCTGCTTGTCTTGTGAAGAAGGGGCAATGCCAAGTACCTGGAAAGCATATGCAGATAAATTTACTGCCAGGAAGGACTTGTGGTGAAAGCCCAGTAAGTTAGATTTGTGTATCTATCCATCTATGTAAGCAGACTGTCCTGATAATCCCAGGTGCAGGTTGCCTGGAGGTAAGTAAGTGGAAGATGTGACCCATACCCAGCAGGCTGAAAATGGACGGTAATCTCTTGGATGGGACTTTCAGAAAAAGGTTGCTGTGATGCACGAAGGACAAGTATCTCGGCCAGCTGCACAGCAAACTGGTTACATAGCATGGAACAGCTTCCATGGCTGTGCTCTGCAGGGCCTCCAGAGCAGCGGAGTCACTGTGCAAGTCACTGTGCAAGTCACTGTGCAAGTCACTGTAGGGCCAAAAAACAAAGTTGAGGCACCTTTCTGTCTCTCTCATGCTTTTGAAGTTATCTCTCCTTTTTTTCTTTCTGGTCAAGTGTCCACAAGAACATCGAAGCTTCTTCTTGTTGCTTTATCCAGACTGCCCAAGTGAGGAGCTACCTCATAAATGTGGGTACCCACTGAAGCAACTGGGAGGAACACTGTTCCAGGGAATGCTTGAAATGCGCCTTTGGTTATGTGTAAGACTATGGTCCTCACAGCACATACTGTTCTCAGGCCAGTATTTCTGTCCCTCACAAGCAGAGCAGTTGCAAATTAGCATCTGTTGAGGCTATTGTCTAGTGGGTTTATGGATCAGAAACTTGATTTTCCCTTCCGGCTTTTGCATAAAACACACAAATGCCTGCCAACTGAGCGACACAGGGTGACTGGCTACCACCCACAAGTTCTGGAGCAGTAAGATATTTTGACTGAGCTGTAAAATACATGCTGAAAGAAGTTAGAGGGGAACAATGTATAGCAATGGTACTAACTGCTACTAATCATCCTAGAAGTGTCACAGGCTTCGATGGGATTTACCCCCCATTCTGTCCTAGGAATGTTTGTCCATAAGAAAAATAGACCTGTAACAGAGGTTTCTGCACACCTAAAGGTATTCAGGTATGTTCTGTCTTAGGTTCAAAGGCTGGTGGGTAGGCATGGCAGATCTGTAAGAAGCCCAGTTTAGCCAATGGAAGTGTTATGGGAGAGCTTAGAGTCAGCTAGACTTTAAGCCTGAAACCACAATCTTTCCCCTACCCTCCCTCACCTCACATGGTCCATGAAGGCTTACGTCAGCTCATAAGTGAGCATAAAAGAACCTGCCAAATATCTTCTGTGACCTACTGAAACCTTACCTGGAAAAAACAAAATAGACAAGCTATCCAGGACTACAAATCCATGCTAAATCAAGAAGAAACTAGTTCTCCTTCCTGGTGCAGACAGAGCACTCACTATACTTCTGTGAAACCTTTGCCAATGTTTTCACAACTGTACCCAGAAAACCTCTAAGATAAGATAAGATGTAGACTGTAAAGCCCTTGAGGCTTTTCTGAGAAGTATTTCCAGAAATGAAGAGCTATGTTCAGTTTGAGGACAAGTGCGGAGCATCCTTGTTCATCCTTGGGCTTGCTTCTCCCGCATCTTCAGGAATGTCAATACTATGTGCCAGTTTGACATTTACTCAGGCCTGTCTTAAGAAGTTACTAAAATGCCTGGAAAAGGTCAGGTACATTATGATCCCTGTCTTAATAATGAGATTTTCTGAAATTCTTCTCCACACTGGTACTATACGGTGTGTAGAGGTCCACAGCTAAGTCTGAGACCAATGTACCTCATCCTGACACCCTGTTGTTAGTGTTCCCCCATTTATTAAAGTGATGTGATCGTCTATGGCACTGTGAGTCGTACCAGTAGCTCCTGGTGACTGTTCTGCATTCACTGCAAAACAAGGGCTTCAGCCTCCTCAAGTGCATTACCAGCCAATGCCCAAGCTCTACTGAAGGGACCTGTCAAGTGCAGCCTGGCGTTTGTCAAAGTGGTTGTCTTGTTTCAAAGTCCAGTTCCTCAGGATAAAGAGGCAGGTATATTTCTCTTTTTCCACATGGGCATTTACAGATGGTCCATCTCATGTTGTGCTGCCTTCCATGGCTGCAGTGACAGACTCCATTACAAAAAAAAAAAAAAAA
>Ga0065711_1009230_pt1 | contig 11409 bp, 13 predicted proteins | sample Hoacrofraction12_FD_59098 | JGI IMG/M metagenome (GOLD analysis project Ga0065711, IMG submission 59098) | Hoatzin crop microbial communities from Cojedes, Venezuela - Epithelial fraction 12 v2 (version 2) | ecosystem: Host-associated > Birds > Digestive system > Esophagus > Crop | place... | reverse complement strand
CCCCCCCCCCCCCCTTATTAGCACAGATCTGCATGCAGCCTCTTTTGAGCAAGAAACACCATTGATATTTGGCTGCCCTGGCTGGAGGGTGCTGGGAGGGTTGTGCAGGGTGGTGATGAGGGGGTTGGCTGGGCGAGCTGCTTTGCCAGGCGTGGGCTCATCCCTGTTATCTGTTGAACCCACCGTGTTGTAAAAGCGGAAGTGGCCCCAGGTGGTTGGATAATGGCATCTTTAATTGTGCTCTGAATGAGATTAACTTCGTATCTGACAGTTTGACATCTTTATTGTTATTAATGTGTGAATAATAACAGTGCATATTTTTTTTATACGTACCTTTGGTAGCAAATGTTTTCCTTTTGTTTAGTGGTGTCTGTTACTTTGCTGGTTAGCCAGCTTCAGATTCCCAACCTCCAAGGGCAGGGATCCCTGAGGTCAAGGGTTTCGCTCCTATTTCTTTCCTTAATAAATGGTAATTATAATTGCATGGCAGCTATTCTCATTTGTTTACTATTTTGAACTGCAAGTAGAGGTGGTGGCAAGCAAGTCCTGTAGTGAGTCTGGAGTTACTCAGGCCAACATGGGGGGTAATGGGACAGGACATGGAGGGCTAGGGACCATCTCTCCCAAAGGCCAGTCGAGAAGAGCAATATCCATGGGCAAGGAGGGATGGCTGGCCCTTTTCCAGAGGGAGACTATTATGGCCCTAAAAATTTGGTATAGGCTTGCATCATTTACTATTACCTGGCTGAAAGGGAGAAAATTATTCAAAAAGCTGTTGCCCTACAGTGGAAAAAATTCTGGCCATGGGAAACAGCTGCTGCTGGGGAGGGGGCTTGGGATATGCCCAGGGATGGGTGCAGGCACCAGTGGGGCTGGGGCCATCTCTCTGAGCAGCAGGGAAGGGAGCTGCGGAGGGTGGGAGGCAGCTGCAATCTGTCGACTCTATGAGAAGTAGTTTCTGTGATGTAACTTGCTATTAAACGGGATAACAAGGTCAATAACGCCTTTGCCTGGGAGAGCTTCAGCCAACACTTCTATCAAAACCAATATTAATTTTCACTAATTAGGAGCTGCAGCTAATGAGTGTCACAGCTAATTTACCTCATCCATAATGGGTGAGAGGAGGGGGTCGGGCAACAGGGATCAGAGCCTGCAAATCTGCCTCTTCCCTGCCCTCCCTTTCTCTCTTGGCCGAGTGCATGTTTGTTACCTGGGTGGCTTGCCATCTGCGGGGACATGGGCATCTGTGGCCTCCCCCCGCCTTCCTCAGGGCAGGGGTGCTTTGCTTTGGGGAGGCAGGGAAGGAGCCGTACGGGGAGCGGCACAGCGCAGAAGGTGTTGTCTGGTCCCATCTGAGAGGAACGAGCAGGCGAGCGACTGATCAGGTGAGGCGGGGAGGGCTTGCATGGCCCATCTGGCAGCGCTGGGCAGAGCAGGCTGCTGCCAAGGGGAGGGGAGCAGGCAACCCGCTGGCTGCTTGGGAGAGTGCGAGAGGGTCTCCGGAGCTCAGCTCCAAGTGTCGGGGGAGAAAAAAAGAGCTTGGAAGGATTTGCAAGGGAAATCTGGGAAAGAAAATGATGACTGTTGTCCTGAAGGGGAAGTTATAGTAAAGCATGTTTGCCCTTGAAACTTTTAAATTAATTTCAAAATCTTTTACTGTACATTTTATCCCTGTTCTCATCCACACCTTTTATCCAAATGACTGCTGTATGCCAGGGCAGACAAGCCAGCTTGGAAAGCACCAAGCACTGAGCAGAAAATGATGCAGCAGTTCGTCTGTCACCGTTCCTACAGTCTTCAGACTCCCTAAAGCGAGTCTTTCTCTGATAGAGTATTGCTGTGGGTCTTTGATTTTGTGACAAGCTGGACAAACGTTGCACAGGACAGGCATGTTTGTGGGGACTGAATCTTTTACTGGGTAGCTTGTGTGCCGTGAGGGTTGGCTTCCTGCACAGGTCACAGGCAGGAGTATTCCACAGACACTGCCAATAGTACTAATAGAAAGCAGGTTTCTGATTTGGAGTTATCCCTGTTCATCCTGTAAACTTGATCTGACAGCTTAGGCAAGGGAAGAAAAGGGTACGCTCTCCACTGTATCCTAAAACGGCTCAGGTTTTATAGTCTGTGCTTTCTAAACAAGCTGGAGACAAAGAATTATCCACAGAGATTATAGTTTGAAGTAAGAATACACTAGGGAAATTTGTGGTCTGTTCTTTAACAGCTCGTTGTTAGGGATGGCAAAAATTGACTGAATAAATGATTAATTCATTTTATTCACGTTGCCCTGACTATAAACCTCACGGGCCTTCCTTGTTGGAATTGATCTCTTCTGCCAGCAAACGAATGAGCAACACACGCACCATCAGCCTGTCCTGATGTGCNCTTGAAGGAGGACGGTAGAGCTGTGCCTTGTCTGGGGCAGCTTTCCTAGCAGACATCCTCCTGTTCAGGGTTTCTGAGGCCTTGAGAAAAGGGTTTGTGTTTTAGGCGTGCCCTGAGAAACTCCCAGGAATGTGGTATGCAGAGAAGACCCATTCTTGGAAACTGTATCTCCAAGAGCATTTTTTGGGGCATCCCAAGAGGCTCAGGTATCAGCTGTTTATGGTCCTGGCTCTTACCTGTATGCAGGGTAGGCTTTGCCTCTGGCAGCCCACCAAGTTGTTTTTGTCGCCAGTCCATATCCAACTCCACAGCTAGTCTTGGCTTGGGCTGGTTTATTTGGTTTGTTTGAGCCGTTGGTTTGTGAAATTGCCACCCAGCCCATGGCAGGTCTTGGTAGGCATTTTGCCTGCACCTACTCTATGGCTCGCTACACCTGCAAACGGCTGGGCTTCTTGACTTGTCCTCACCAGCTCTTCCCATGTCTGTTGTCAGCCTTGGTGGGGAGAAGAACGTAGCAGCAGAAAGGCTGTGAATGGATTTTGCATCGATGTCCTCGGCACCCTCAGAAATGATAGAGTCAGTGCTGCACTGTTTGTCCCAAATGCTTCGGTCTCCAATAAGGACAAGGGCAACTTCTGAATAAGCAAGTTCCAAACACCTTTTATAGCTTAAACCACAAACTGTGAGCCTGTAGGCATTCTCATAGCCTTCTTTACCTTCTTCATGGAGACTTTGGCACCACAGTCAAATGTCTGTGTTCAAGACAAATTAGAAAGGAGGAAGAATAAGAAAAGAGCAGGAGGCAGCCCTTTCCTCGGTGGTGCAGTTCTGGTGATGGGGCCTGAGCTTCATGCCCAGCTACTTGTGCAAAATCATTCTGCAAATAGGTCATCTTTGTGCTTTTACAGCCTTTGATACATATTTGCAACCTACCCTACGGCAAATGCTGTCCAGAATTTCCTTTGGCCAGAGCAAATCCAGGGGTTGATCAGATCTGAGCTCTGCTTGGGAAGCTGGCAACACAAACTTTTGAAGGGCAGAGAAACTCCCTGTTAGCATTTCCTTGGCTAAATTTGCTGACCCCTGCAAGTCAGCTCTGATCTGAGGAACAGTAGTTAGTAACATATTCCCTGGCTGCGTCAACCCCAGGACTTTTTTCCTCCTCCTTGAAACCTCCCACCATCACCAGCCCAGCCATCTGCAGCATTGGTAGCAACAGTGATAAAACAGTGTGTACTGTAGATAGCAAGCCTGGGTAGCTGCTCCACTGATTGACCCCGCTTTGAGCAAAAAAACCCCATCTTGCTAGTATGTTGCCAGCACCAGAGGAATGTCTGGGAAATATTTATGGAGAAATGCTATCCTAGAGAGATTATGCAGCTTGACTGCGCTGTCTTTGGATGACAAATATGTGTTTTTTTGTTAATGTGCTGGATGAAGTTGTATTTTCAAGGTTTACCCCGATTTCTACGGCACCTGTTGGCTGTTAGAGATGCAGTACCAGTCATGCTACAAAAATAATAGTGTGGTGCTGACAGTGAAATATAAGCAAACAGCAGCATTCATGAACTCCTTGATGGTATTTGTGCACAGGAAGATGTAGCCTCATGCATCAAACATCCTGTCGCAATGGATTCCCGATCCTTGAAAAGGAAGGGTTGGAGGGAGTGGATATTTTTTGCAAACCTCTCATCCTAGCTGAACACAAGCAGGTGAGACTTGCTTGCTGTGCTGGGTCAGACAGTGGACTCTGTTCTTCTGTGTATGAATACGTTTACCCAGTCTATTCAGGATGTGGAGTTTGGGATGGGGGGTTTTCAAACCAGGGTGTGCTTTTGCTGCAGCTGGGACTCTGCTGGCATAATGTGCTTTCCCACGGAGCAGCTGGGATCTGTGGGAGTGCTCGAGCAGCTTGAGGGCTGAGCACGTTTGCTGGTGCCTGTCCCCCTCCTTGGCTCCCCTGTGTGCCCTTTGTTGGGGGCCAAGGTGGTTGAGAAAGTTTCTTTGCACTTATTGCCCAGGAAAAGTGACCTTCAGGCGGAGTAGTTCTTGAGGAAAAGCTTCCCCGACCGTGACAGATTTGACTATAAATCTCCAGTATTAATGCCCAGGTTCCCAAGGTCTGTCATCCTGCACACTGGTGAGGCACGTGAGTTGCTCAAAAACAACCTACCGGCTCATCAGTCATTTTGGAGGCATGTCGGAAAGCTGCTGCTGTAAGCAGGAAGGTTGAAGGAAGCCCGCGAGCATGCTTGTGTGGGGGCACAAGGGAGAACATCCTCAGCTGGGAGCATGCACGGGCATCCCACAGCGGTCCTGAAACCTGTCTCTGCCCAGGGTTGGGGGGTTTCATTCACCATGTTGCCCTCTACCCTTTTCAGTACTCGGTCTCTCTGTTGTACCCCAAGCTGCCCTGCACCCTTCAGGAGCAGGCTGCAGGTACCACTTGGAGCCATGCAAAGTTGGGGTCAATGATCTTAAAGGTCCTTTCCAACATCAGTTGTTCTATCATTTTCCTTGGGTGTGCAGCTGTGCACGCCCAAACCGGGCTTGCCTTCAGCAAGAGCTGCTGCTGGTTCCATGCCACGTTAGCAGCGAATAATGCCAGCATCCAGCCAGCTGCCACGCGCTACAGGAGGACAACTCTGTTGCAACTGGTGACATTATTTTGTTTGGTTTTTTTGTGACTATCTTCATGAATAATTCTGAAAGAGGAAAAGAGCCTCTCTATTTTTTATGGAAACAGTCAGAAGGGTTTTAAAATAGACTGAGCATATCTCTTATTGGTACAGGTATTAAGTTGGTTATGAATTTCTCGCACTTTGGGTCCTAGCAAAATCCTTCCCTTATTCCTTTCTCATTCACTCATGGTTAATAAGGCTTATTAGCACTCCTTAATAATGACAGATATAATCTCAGCCAAAATTTGAGGAAATTTTAGGAGCTACCTAGGCCAGGGTACTTTGTTCATCCTCCCAAGGACAAGGGTTAGAATAAAGGACAACCGAAAGAGAGGGAGAAGAAGAATGGCTGTCCTTTAATAGGAAGGAGGAAGAGAGGTGCATTTCTTGCTGATAGCAGGAAAGTGCTCACTGCCCCCAGTGAAGTGCTGTGTGTGCGCCTGTGGCATGGTTGGTTTGGTGGAGTTGAGTGTAGGCTGAGTTTTCCTTTGAGGTTTTTAGCTGTCTCTCATGCTGTGGAGATTGACAGCACCTGCCAAATACTGGAGCAACGTCCCACGGGCTGCAGGATTGCTCATCCTTTCAGGTATGATGCATTAGGACTTGAGGAACCCTGGTAGGGCCAAATAGCTGGCCGTGGCCTCTCAGTCTGCAAATCATAGTTTCAGGTGGAGAGAGCAGGGTGGATTTTCTTCATCCAGGAAGTGGTAAAATAGCACAGGAAACGTTCCATTCTCTCAAAGGAGGTTTTCCAGTTAAAACCTTAGCACTGAGCTGCCCTGTCTATGCTTCCATTGCACCCTGGAGAGGAACGCATACCAAGTTTAAACTCTGCTCTTCCTCTTGGGAATGGTGGTCTGAGCCGGTATCGCTTCCAGACCAGGCCCTCAGACCTTCTGGCACGTGTCCGCAGTGCTATTCGGCACAGCACTGTACAAAGCCTTTCAAAAGAAGGAAGCTGAATTCGCCTGCAGGAGCTGGTAGCGTAAGTGTGGGTGGCTGAGGGGGTACTTCAGAAGCACAGGAGATTTCTGAGATGCTGTTTTGCATGCGAGTTAGAGGCTGGTGCTGCCAAAGGGGCTGGAAAAATACTCAGCATACATGATGCAGCTGTTGGGGCAGAGGGTGGCTGGGACTTCTCTGATGCGTACAAGTAGCTGTTGGCAAGTAGATGCTGAATTCAATGGTCAGTATCCATTTCTCCCTCAATCAGGGCTTCAGGGGAAACAAAAGCTTTGAAACTCTTTACTTTGAGCAATTGAAAGAAAAAGCCTAAAACTGTGACTTGTTGGATTACTTTTCACAGATTTCCACTTTTAGAACAGTCTGTGAAACCTCAGTGATTGCTTTCTTTTTGCCTTCAAACAACCCGGCAGCTGGGATTTAGCATGGAGTTTTGTTTTCAGTTTGGATTTTTAAATGTTCTTTGTTTTTACATGTGACTAAGGGAGTTTTTTTGAGCACGGGCTGTGCTGGAGACCAGATGAGGGGTGCATAGACTCAGCCACCTCTTGCGGCTCTGACCCAGCTTGCAGAAAGAGCTGCGCGCAGCCAGGCTGTCACAAGCTGCCTTGGCCATGGGGAATGTCCCAGGCTGACGTGTGCCTTAGGCTGTGAATCCTGTTGGGGTGACAACACAGTAACTTGGCTGGAGCTCATGGGAAGTCTACTGTTGGACAGTACAGTGGGGTAAAGGACCAGGAATTGCAAGATCTTCCACTTGGTATCTCTTAAAATTGGGTCATCTGGCTGGTCTTCTACCTGTCCCTAAAGTGACTGTAACACTATAGAGAAAAGGCAGCTTGTAAAAGTGGTGGATGAAAGCTGAGCCCTGCTGACATCCCCAGGACAGGGTACTGCCTGCTACTGTTCAGCTGCCTCGCCATATGTAGCTTTAGGTCTGCAACATGAGGGTTTTCCAAGCATTGCCGCTTCCCTGTGCAATATTTGCTTCTCTGTCCTCTAAATGTGGTGACAAAGGTCACGAAAAACCTATTTCACTTCTCCTACACATAAAAATGTTCTTAAACATTAAAGACTTACTTAGGGTGTTGAGTGCCCCTCACCCTCTGTCAAAATGGAGCAATCTCTGGAGCTAAGGTTGGTGGCAGCAAGGGAGACAACTGCCTGGGAGCAACATGGTGTGGAAGACTAAAACTGTTGTTTCAGAGAATTTGTGATTTCAGACATGTCACACGTGCTGTATAGGCTACAATTTGTGGTACATAGGCAAGGAGGAGTCTGGGTTTGTCGCACGCCAGTGGGATTACATCAGGCTTGGAAACAGCCCTTCACTACTTCCTTTCTCACCCCATTTTCTATTGCTGCTGTGATGAAATTCCTGCAGCTATTGTTCCCTGGAGTTTGGAGACAAAGCACACCTGCACAGATAGGATCCTGAGTAAGGAGCTCTGTGGATGCTTGCAAGCTGTTGTAGAAGCTACCAAGAGATGTTTTCACTGGTGTTTGCATGAAGTCAATTAATTCTGGTATTCAGCTCCATTCTTGTTCTTTGTGACAACTTCTGTGCAAGTTGTTTCGTGTTTCTAAGGAAATTCAGGCAGGCTGAACACTCTGCACTTGCATGAGGATATGGTTTTGTGCAGGTGCTTCCACAGACCCTTGGAAAGCTCTTTCTGGAGGTATCTTGCACTCCATCAAGATGCAAAGGTGTTCCCACCTGACCACAGTGACCATTTACAGGGTGCAAACAGCAAGTTGCCAACACTCAGAGCAACAGTTGTAGCAGCATTTAGCAAGAATTTTTTTGTCTGAAATGTGCTTTTAATAAACCATTCACTGAATATATTCAAATAACAAATAAATTCCTGCAAATTCAAGCCTATTTGCAGACAACTCACAAATGAGAAAGGCTAAATTAATTGAATGCTTTAGTCACTAGGGATAATGGTCCAGCTGTAACAGATCTCCAGATGTTTGTTTGCAGAAGAGTATGCTTTCATAGCAAAAGAAAAACACTCGTGGGTATATTAACTCAGAAACAAGTTTACAACTGTGTGCTTGTGCTCTCTGCCTTGCACTCCCACCAGTGCCTGCAGAGCTCTGTTCCAAGGTTTCCTCTTGCAATAAACGGCCTCTTTATTTCTTGCTCATTGTCCTCCTGGCCACGTTTAGACATCTGTGACGTGCAAAGTGAGGTAATGGCCCTGTGAAAGCCTCTCAGGCTTCAACAAATATCACCCTTGCTGTCCTCGGGGGTGTACCACGTGTTGCAAGGACAGCTGGACGGCTGCTTCTTCCAATTTAGGCTATTGCGGCTTGACTTTTCCCTTTTGTTTGGGTGGGTTTGCTGCACAGGATCATAGATTGGGGGAACAAGATGCTGTGTGTTATGTAATGGCTGTTCAGAGCTTGCAGGGATGAGTGGAAGAGTTTTGGTGGCTGGAAAGGGGGAATGCTCTCGATGTAATTTCATGTACAGACTGGAGCTCTGCCCAACTTCTACTGAAGGAGCTTGGCTTTATCAGTGCTTTAGAATCATCAGTCCAGTGTACTCCATCCATTTCCCTCGGTCTTATTTTGTTTCTGTTGTTAAACAGCCCAAGCTGGTTTTGAAGCCCCGTAGCTGAAGTGCTCCATTACTCACAGGCGAGAGGACAATAGAACACGGGGCCACTCTTAAATGTCTCTCCACGTTGGCATCATTAATAACCGTAAAGCTGGCATCACTTGCTCCTAAATAGCCTCATTTATCAACAAGCAATGTACTGCAGCACTGTGGCAGGGCCGCAGATAAGCTTGTGCCTCAGATACCCAGGCACCACCTGCCAAGTCTCTCCCCACCTTCTCTTTGGCATTTGAGAGGGAGGGAGGAGGTGTGGTAGGAAATGCTCCATCCAAAATGCGGCAGTAGTTGCCAACCCCATGGAGTTGGGTTGTGCTTGGAGGAAGGCAGGAAGGCTAGGACCAGTGGACAAAGGCGTTGGCAAGTTGCGTTGTATTTCCCCAGGCTGTCACCTTTGTGGAGAGTCTTCCAAGCGTCTGATTGTTTCTCTTGGTTCACTTAAGCATTTAGTTGGCTTTTCAGGGGGTAAGGCAGAAAATGTAACCTTTCCAAAACTGGCCACCCTGGGCTTCAAATTTCTGGCCCATATCTGTGAGTCTTGCTTTTACTGCAGCCATATCATGGAGATTAAGAGGTGCTAACTCAACTCCAGCAAGATAAGTCAAGAAGGGATTTCACTGCATCTTCATTTTAACCAGGCAGAATCCATCACCCGGTACATGTTTTGAAACCTCAGAGAGTTACGGTGACAGTCCAAGGCCAATTTGCTTACAGATCTGAAGTCTGCAGACAAAAATCTGACCACTGGTACCATTTCCTTCTGGCTTTGACCAGTCATCAGGACTTTGACACATGTACCAAAGCATGCTTGCGCTAGAGCAAAACATCCTGCAGTATTTGGGCTGAGGATGGCAATATTTATTTCTTCCCCTGAACGGTTCGGAGAGCGGAGCAGCTGGGCCACAGGCAAGCTGTAGCACTAAAGGTTTTGTATGCCCTGGGAGACTGAGAGCCTTGGGGATGTTTTGTCTTTTGTAAGGCGCAGATGAGACTTCAAACAAAACGTGAATGAATCCCGCTTCAAACTTCACTTGAGCAAGTAAAATTTGCTGACAGTTTTTGTTCATTTTTTTTTTTTCCTTTTTTCTTTTCCCCATTCATGTTGATCAGCCTCTCAGCTTGACAGGGTTGCTGGTGGAGGAAGTGGCTCTCGGCAGTAGTATTTCAGAGGTGGCATTTTACACTTTGGCTCATCCCTGTTACTGGAGCACAGCTGGTGTCATACCGATGTGCCATTGATGGAGCCGTTCTGCACCGATATTCACATGGCTTCTCCGTTAGCATTGCTGGCATCGTTGCCGTACTGTCCTGGGCATGTCTTCTCTTACACACTATAAGTGTCATGCAGTCCTGCTCAATGCCAGGACGGTCCTGGGACCTAGCCTGTAGGCAGTGCAATCTAACGAGCTTTATCTCTGACCTCATATTAATTGCAGAACAGCTTCTCCTTTCTAATTAACACAAAGCTATGTTACCTTGTCTGGCTAAGATGCAAACTAGTGCATGTGTCATCTTATTCATAAATCATTTACTTACACCAAGTAGCAAAGCACCTCATTAACTGGACTTTTGGGTGTCCTGCTTTTCTGCTGTTTGTCCCAGTGTATTTCTAGAAAGCTTGGTATGGCTAAAGAGAAGCAATAAACTCAAGGATGCTGGGTCAGCTGCATTTTCTTGCCTTCTCTGCCCTCCTGCTTTCTGCACTGAGTGGGAGGTGGTAGTGGACATGTACCCCTGTTTTTCCAAGTTGAGGAGAGGTGACTCCCATCTGAATGATCTCAGTGGAGCTCCTGTTAGTTCATTGCATCCACTAAGTAAAAGTAATCCTTGGAGCTACGATTTGGTTTCAGTCCTCACTACTGTCCCAGTCATCCGAGCTGGTTGGTACTCTCTGGACATACGGTAACTCTCAGTCTTCCACCTGCTCTGGGCCTCCCTTTCGGGGAGGGAAGGCAACATCTTGTGTGCCTTGGTGGCATGTTTTGGCTTGATTATCCCCTAGGCAAACCTTGTCTAATCTTTCCTATGAGAGTGCATGGCTCACTTCTGCTGGTTACCTAGTCTTTATGCTCGACTGAAAGATGCCTCTGAAAAGATGGGTGCACAGCATCCCTGCTGCTACTTGGTTTTAGCTGGCAGGACACCTCTCGGTAGTCAAAAAGGGCAACCGCAACAAGTCACCTGCTGAAACAATTCTTCTGACCTGTGAAGGTCTTTGCGTGGTGTCACGGTTTCTCTGGCAGAATCAGGAATCTCTTGTTATCTCTGTTCTTTCCAGCTGGCAGTCAAAATGCAAGCTTGCCTGTCTCTGTTCATAAAATTAGTCCTTTGCCCTTCTGCTCCCCAAACAGGACTGACTCCAGCACTGTGGTGCTGAGGATTTAGTCTCTGCGCTTGTTTGTACAACCTGTTTGGTCAGCTGGCGTAATTTCTTGTGTTTGGGAGTGCGATAACTCTACACTAACATCAGTCACTACAGAAAGCCCCCAGCCATGCGGTTCTGACCTCAAGATCCCATTAATTTAGAGTCTCCCTCAAGGAACAGCTTGGAGTGGTTGTTTTGGAGGAGTTTTCTCAAAACCCTATCTCTGCACATGGACAGTATAACTCCTGGGAAGAAGGTCTTCCACTATGTCCATGAGGACACTTAGCTGCCCCAAGAGAGGTGGGATGTCCTGCTCCCTGCCTGTGCTGGTTGGCTAGTTCTTGTTGATGGGACAGCTGGCAACCACATCTTTTAAAAAAAAAAAAAAAAAAAAA
>Ga0065711_1049233_pt1 | contig 11410 bp, 7 predicted proteins | sample Hoacrofraction12_FD_59098 | JGI IMG/M metagenome (GOLD analysis project Ga0065711, IMG submission 59098) | Hoatzin crop microbial communities from Cojedes, Venezuela - Epithelial fraction 12 v2 (version 2) | ecosystem: Host-associated > Birds > Digestive system > Esophagus > Crop | place... | reverse complement strand
AGAGTAGAGGGGCAGAATCACCTCTCTCGACCTGCTGGCCACGCTTCTCTTGATGCAGCCCAGGACACGGTTGGCCCTCTGGGCTGCCAGTGCACATTGCCGGCTCATGTCCAATGATGACTGCTCCATTCATTGCGCTCAACCTCCAGTAATAACATTACGAATTGAGTCAAACATGTACAAACTGATGGGTGGAAAACTGCTTTTTCAACATAAATACACAGAAATTCTTAAAATGCTTTCAACAAGAACGAGATACCACTCAAAATGCTGGTCAATGGCAAAGCTGAGTAGGAATTGAACTATAGAGCACATACATTTCCTCTGGATACTGTTACAGTGCATACAAGAGCCTGAATACTCCGTGGTAAGGCTGGATTTGTGTGGGCAGTTACAAACTACTAAAAAGACAGGAAAGCAGCAGCACTGTGAAAGCGCTGCTTTCAAACAGGCACACATCCTGCACAGTAGTAACACTCCCAGAAACCAGAAATTGGATTTGGGCCAAAAGTATGAGTTGCATGGTGAGAAAAATCTGCAGGACAGCCTTTTGAACAACCACTGGCTGAGTGAAGCGTGGAGATGGTTGCAAGAGAATTCCTCTGTGACCAGGGAAACAGGGCATTCATAATCTCATAATATGAGTGGCACTGCAGGTAAGATCTCCAACTCCACCAGCATTTTTTTCCAGCATAATAAGCACAAACCCTTGTGTTTTGGCTAATTTCATGGATCAGAGAGAGGTAAAAGTCACAGCATTTGTTGTACAGCTTTCTTGACAAATTCCCAGATTAGCACTTCATTTCTGAGCACTGGTGGTTTTTGCACAGTAGTTCAAATGCAGTAGCTTCTGAGCAGCAAGAAGCAAGAGTTGCAAATAGAATTGGGGAAAAACGACCCAGTCATAACACCTATGTGATGTTACTACTTCTTTTTTGGCACTTTTGGGGGTGCATTTGCCACACTGATATGTATAGTATTGTATTGTCTAAAAGAAAAAAGAATAATGTAAGATTTTCTTACACCGTGTTATCAGCATTTTTCAAAAATTCTGATAAATTAACACCACTGAGATTCAACACTGTACTTTTGTGAATCACCTTTTAGGTTACAGTTTGAGTACAACAGCCTCAGTGATGTCCCCGAGGACACTTCTCCAGCAACACCCTTGCTCCTGACTGAAAATAAGGGGCCAAGCATGAATTCAAGTGGTGCTGAATTTCATATGGTTTTGTAGAAAATACAAATGAAGAGTAAAATGAGGTCAGGAGATTTATTTTCACTTATCTAACAGAGACTTAAAAAAGATCAGACTCGGTACAACAGGTTTCTATAGGTGACAAACTGTCACAGTTCTTCTGGCTTCAGCCTACTGATTGATTTCATTAAGTGAGCAAGGAACAAAACCAGATTGTCTCAGCATTTGAGTTTACTGATGATTTACTAAAAGGCAAACACATTATCCACATTCCTCTGCCACTTTCATTCACAGTATGCTCATACGATTGCAACACTGAAATCAGAAGGCTATCTCAAAACACACCTAATATTTAGTATTGCAGGTTGTTAGCTTGCTAGGTGGCTTACTGCATTAAAAAGGTTTCCCACCTTCGTAAGAGGTATTGCTAGACACATTCCTTTCACGTGCACCAATGCCGCTTTCTCATTGACATATACTCAGTGCTCCTTTGTAGACTGCTTTTGATTATAAAACCAGAATTTAAGGACAATCAGAAAAAGATTTTCTGAAAATTGCAAGAGCTATAAATTATATTTCTGTGACTATCACAAGCCTGCATACATTTAATAATTGATGTGTTAGTTGCTTAACCATCTTTTTTAAATTGTCGATACAAACACATGGTCTCAAACTAAAAAAAGTCAAGTAAAAGCCTGTAAAAGTGACATAACAAATAGACCCTCATGAATGTAGGGCAGCTGTGCAGAAAAAGAAATGACCTGATTACCTAATTCTCACTAATTTTCCTGAAAGCATATACTCTGAGGTTTAGTTTAGACTCAAAGTCTTCAGAGCACTTCTAAGCTTTAAGTAGGACAGCACACGTAGATCTTTAACATTTAAAAGACATTTTCTCTCCAATTCTAACATTCCTCTGTATGACTGAATGGCTCATTCTGAAGTTCTTCACATCACTACCTTTTCATATTAAGCTCAAAACCCAGCTCCTTATGTTGCCTGAAGAAACATGGTTATTAAAGAAAGATGCTGTGGTCAGGGCACTCCAGCCTAAAATATCATGCAATTATAGGATTTTACCTTTAGAAAATTCTGAGTCCCTGGAGAGAAACTGTTTAGCCTACAACTAGCTCCAAACTTTGACATGTGATTAAAACCAACATTATTAAAAATGTGAAACTGGTTAAAGGGGATGTTCCGTTTACATTAGGCATTTTTATCTGACTTCAAGCAAAAGGCGAATGTCCAGCTGCCAGGCAGTAACCTGTAAAGTATTAAGCATTGGCATAGCTAGTGTGGCATTATCATCCACTGGACAGTTCAAGAGGCAAGAGTTTGAAATGTTTCAAATGAGCCAAAGTTTGCTATAACAGCAAACACCCACACATCTTGTGCTGCATCTCACTTAGATTTCTTGCTGCTGTCCCAGACTGTACTACTACCCAGCGCACTGTATTTCAGCCCTGGGAACACCCAAATGACAGGACATGTCTTACACAGCCCTGCACATGGCAAACCCAGGATTTCAGCACTACATCAGATACTGACTTTGAGAGAGTCACCACAGCCAAGCCTGTCTCCACACAGCCCTTGATACTTCAGTCTGGGATCCACATCAGCCTAAGCCCTTCCATGCTGAGGTGGCTGTAGCTGCTGTTGAGTTCTGGAAGCTAAATAATGTTGACATAATTTTCCTTTGCAGTAACAAAATGGTGATGAGAGGTAAAGTTATTTCTTGCCTTACCTGTCCAACTGTTAGCTCAGACCTGATCATATTACTTTTTCACAGGCCTATGGAAAGCTCTGTTCTTAGGAGTCCAGCTCCAGGCCAAGAAATAATGTTCTTGGCTTTTACAATGTAAAATAGAAGGAAGCATTAAACAGAATTTTCCCACAGCTGTGTGGAACAGACATTGAACCGGAGAGGCTCAATCTTGATGTAAAACTGAATATACTCTTATCCCAAAAAATGTGAGGAGAAAATGATACAGAGGAAAGACAAGTCAAGTTGGCAGACATATCCATCATGGAGAAAAGGGAGTGAGAGAGGAAAGTCACTGTTCTGGACCAGCTGACAGGGTGTCCATGCAGGGTTTTAGTCCCAGTCACAGCAAATGCTGTCAGCTATTGCAACATCATTTCTGCTGGTAAACAGAATTTCCTCACATTTTTATTCTTTCTTTCCTTCTATTAAGGAAAAACCAGAACAAAATCATCTTTTGACAAGTGATGTTCACCAGTGTGCAGGAAGAGCAGATGGGAAGACAGATGACAGTCACAGGCCAGCATCAAATAGTCTCTCTAAGTACCAAACACACTGCCTGTGGGTCACTGTTGTACCATGCTGAGAATACTTTTTTTAATGGACTTCGCCACCTGGGAGTCATCTCTTGATCTACAGGCTATCAAGGTGGTTTTATGCAACCCTCTCCTCAGTTATGGTCAAAAGGTAACACCCCAGTCATGACATTTCACAATCTCAGAAGTGAAGAAAGTTTGGTCTTTTCAAAATAAACCCATTACCACTTACCAACGGTGAACGGTATGTCAGCATTTGTACCTTCTTTTCTCTTAACTAAGGACACATGAGGAATATCTCAGGAAATACTTTCAGATTTTTGAGCAGGTAGGTGCTGTAGAGGAGGAGTTTCTTTTAGTGTTGTCCACAGAATATAGGTCAGTATACTCTGATGGAAATACCCAACCCGATTATTCACATTCTTAGACATAAACATTTCATGATTTTGCAGGCCAGGAAATAGTGAATTTTACTCGTGGCTCTGTCCCTGATTTGTCAGGGGACTTTACTGTTTTCATCTCTGCATTCCTTATTTTAAAAACTGTGTCAAAATCTTGCTTGTCTTGCAAGGTACTCATACAAAGTGATATTTTGCAAATGTTAAGTATTATAATTTCTACAAAGCCCATGTCACAATGTAATAAATTAGAGGAGCTCAGTTTCTAGTTTCTTGAAAAATGCTATTATATGAAGTACATGCAGGATGTATTTATTTCAATATAAAACAATTTGGAAAATGCCATTCTATATATAAGCTATTTTCTAACTAATAATAGATGTATATCTTACTATGTAAAAGTATAACCTATTTTTAACCTCACATTTTCAAGCAAAGTTTATGAAGAAAATACTTTAAAATAGGAAATCAGGGTCCATTTCCTGTTTTAACAAGGATAATCCCTTGACCAGTAGGCACAAATATTCATTCCTCTTTAATGTTAATTAGTGCACTATTCATCCTATATTTCACAATTTAATGAAAGCAAGCAAGTTGCTGGGGACATTATTAAGTTCAAAACATCTTTCACCTTATTTATCCGGAACTCAATAAAACTGTTCAGTCACAGACTTGCAGCCTCCAGCTAGGTTCCCACTATTAGCCTTAAATCACATTTAGAGTTGCAATAACAGTAAGTTGCCAAACTCAGATATACAGATATCTACATCTGCTAGACAGTTTGTCTTACTGGACAGTCTGGAAAAATTTCAGTTATTTGACCCAAACTATTAATATTAACATAGGTTAATGTAGTTTTTCGCTGCTTACCAAGGAATCAATACTTTTAAAAACCACAATTTAGCATTTGAAAAACATATCTGGAAGACTGTTGAAGGAACAAAGATTTTTATTTTAAGTGAGCATAAGACAGCCTCTCAAAAAAATTGCACGTAGGGTTTTAAAAGGTAACCATTGCTTGTAAATGACTAAATCTCTAAATTTCCAATCTGAAACATGAGGCACCTTTTCAGAAACTGTGGCTTCTTCAGCTGAAGAAGCTTATCAGGGTGAACAAACAAAAATACAGAGCATGAAACATAATTTCATCCCTATATGGAGGAACAGCAGAAAGCTGGAAGTGACAGAGCATTGCTTCTGCTACCAAGCTGAATCAAGACAGGCATCAGTGATACCCCCCCCAACCCAAAGCCATCAGACTCAGTGACCCCATGGGTCTGTCAGCATCAGCCTGTTCATGCAGTGAGTCATCCAAAATATCGTGAACGGGAGAAGTAAACACCTGGCTGCCCTCTCTGACACTCAGGTCTGTACATCTTCTGTACAGATAGCATAATCAAAATATGAACCCTTAACACCGCTGCTTCAAGACATTCCATAAACTGGTTCTTGAGCTCTTCACGTTTGATCAAAGTGCACATATGTGAGGCTGATTAATTGAATGAGCTCTTAACCAAACCCGTTTACTTGCTCTGAACTGGCACAAGTACACAACCGGGCATGCTAACCAGCACAGTCAGAGCTGTAGGTGAGGATCGGGGCAGGCAGGCAGCACTGCTGCACCATGGAGAAGCTGTCATGAGCTGCATGATTCAGCCACCCGCTTCGGTCTTTGGCCTGGAGAACGTCTGGCAAGACTAACTGCTCAAATTCACACGTGCCTACGTTTCCACTGCAAAGTCCCTATTTCACATCTGAAATCATGTGTAAAATCTAAGGGCAGTGGTCCAGAATTGCTGCTGGCTTCTGTCCGAATTGCACTTCCCACTTTTAACTGAGACATCTTTGTTCATAGCAAGCCCCACGCAAATAGGCTAACGCACATCATCCGAAGAGCCCTTATCTCCATAAGCAATATCAGCCTCTTGATTTTTTCCTTTCTTAACTGATACAGTTATATCCATTCTTGCCTGGGATCACAGACTGTAAATCAGAGACAAGGGAATGAAACAGATAGAAAACATAACCATGCTCATGGTTAGGTCTTACTGGAGCAGACAGCAAGGATCTTAATGACTCCCAGACTCTCTGAAGGCCTTGAGCGAACTACGCTTTCAGAGAGGTGCCCCCTTCAGCCGCATGAATGCTACAGGTGATTTGCATTTTATTTGCCTACACTAATGGCATTTGCAAGCTGCACTGAGTTCGTAACATACAGCTTCACAGGTCTGATGAGGACAAGACATTAACAACCACACCAAAGAAAACTGTTTCAGAGCATAATGAGTTACCTTTGTTCCAGCATCACTTAAACCTGTCCACACTAGCCAGGCACCACCCTTGATCAATGAATCCATAGTGACCGAGCTCATGTGTCAATGCAGCTCACCCTAACTGAAAACATGTGCTAAAGCACTTGTGATCTAGGCATACCAGTTTCAGAAATTCCTCTGCCACAGCTCTGACCTGCCATACCTTCCACGGAGATAGCACGGCTGACCATGTCTTCTGCCCCTTCACATGCAAAGCAAAGGAGGATAGGTAAAATTGTCACAAGGGATGGGAGGCCATCAAAATGCATTTACATTTTCGGTGTATCACTTACTGGCTAAAGTGAAACATGAAAGTCACTTTTTGTACTTGTAAATAAGCGTCTGTTTAAAGGGACCTATTCAGATGAACTATTCTAACAGTGACATGTTTATTATTTAAGTCTAAGAGCTTGAACATAATGTTACATTTCTATAGATGTATTTAATATAAATATCTTTGGAAAAGATGACCAAGGAAACCTGATTGATAGAAGAAATACGTTAGGTTCATTTTTGTCACTAAAAAGTTAATTTTCAAGTGTTTAGAGCCAAATTTAAAGATTTGCATTAAAAAATCTTCTCTGACAAGGCTTAGAATGTGGTAAGATGGGAAAAGAATATGGACACTCTGAATACAAAGAACCACTTTTACAACAGTCATACTGAAATTGCTTATAATGGAGGCTGTATTGAGAAAAATCTCATTTAATCTAAACATTACATAGCTTACCAAACCACAGGGTCTATTTTGTTCTGTGATCTGTTGTCTAATGGTTTCATCCTGTCCCAAAACAACAAGCCCTCACCAACTATTCAGTTCGCTGAAATAACACACATGCCTACACAACTTCTTTTATCTTTTCAATAGAAAACAAAGCAAAACTTTTCCTTTAGTTCTGCTAACCACAAATGCTGGCCCTTGACGAATGTAAGCCTAGGTGGAAGGAAGCTGTAATGAGCTGCAAATTACTTTTGCTGATATGGCCAGCAATGGGACCTGGTCTTTCACTCAGAAAAGCCAATACATTGTACAATATTATAACGTAGGTTAAATAATGCTTACTAGCAAAGAAACAGAAGAGTCAAGGGAGACAGCATGACTACACAGAATCTAAGTGCTTTGCCTCCATTATCTGTCAAGATATTTCTAAATGCCAGAGGAGGAAGAGAGGCTGTTTGGTCTGGGGTTTTTCTGAGGGTGTGAGAGGGATATTTTACCATGTGTCTGCATCACAGCTATGGCGAGGAGGTGCAATGATCTGAAGTATATTTACTCCGCATTTCCAGCAAGCACTAGCTTATCCACATCAGCTTAAAATAGTTGAAGTAAACAAAAAATGCTCAGAGCATATGGAAATTTCTGAAATATGGTTTGAATACATTCTTGTCCATGTACTTTCAAAAGTTACAGAGACTGTAACAAATTTTTCAAGCCAGCTAAACTCAGTACTCTTTTCCTCCTGAATTTAAAAAAAATCCTGAGTCATCAGCAAGGCATGTTCTGCTCTCCTGTAACTACATCCATCAATTACTCCCACGACTGCTTCCTGGCCAGATCTTCGATCACGTTATTGTTTCAACTAACACTTTTGGAACATCTTCAAATCTCTTTTACCCTTGTGGCTTTTACTTCAGTGCCTTCTTCCAGTTCTCCATGTACATCTTGGATGTGTCTTCAAATCACTTCACAGGTATCTCTTCCCACTGGTATAACTCTCAGTTTAACTTTCCAGCCAGCCCCATCTTTCCAGTCCTCCCCTCAATCTTCTATTCCCATCTTCTCACCACAAATGGCCATAGTCCTCTTTGAATCTTAACTGCTTCACAGTCCACACACCTGGGACACTCCTAAAGGCTGCCACATACCCCTTTTCATTATAATCTACAACTTCTTCCTCATCCCTTCAGCTAAATCATTCACTTGGGCCTATTATTGCCCCATCTACAGAGACACTCTCCGGCAAACCCAATACTGCCACAACCACATCATGCAATCCATCAAGGAACACAGGTGGATTTGCCACTATTGCACTAACCATTTCTCAGCCTCTAGCTTTTAAAAACGAGGAACTAAAGTTGACTGTCCTCACCTTCACTTCCATTGATTTTATCCATGTGCTCACCCCCTGCCCCGTCAACCCTACCCTGAATAATCCTCCAGCCTTACACCAACCATAACATCATGCAGCATTTCCACATGTGCACCCCTGGTCACTGTACAGCAACGATGCGCCCTGTGTAATTCAGCAAATCTCTCTCCCTCCTTCCTGAGAGGGATTACACCTACTGTAATAAATGCAAAGGCACATCATCTAGCAGAGGAGAGCATGGGCTTTTCTTTTCCTGCTAGTATTTTTCCATTTAGAACTACACAACTGCCAACCTACATTTCCCACGTGAGTTTAACTTCATAGCTCTTCTTTTCTGTTACTTTTTTCATATTTACTGCAGTTATCTCAAAACCAGCGTGCAGAGTCTCTGAGCACCTAGTATTTTTACAACTAGCTGTTTGGGGACTTCTGAGAACTGCTACAACACAGCAACTATACAACACCAAAGGCAGATGCCAAATGCCACATCACCAGGGACACTTTTTGAACTGAGAGATGTCAGAATACCCAGCAGAGCACTAATCCTTTGCAAATGATACAAAAATGCATTTTTAGCTAAACCCTTCACAAGGCAAATATAAACCTCACCATCACTTATGTTTTTGAAAAATCACCCTATGTTACACAAATCGTCAGGACAAGTTGGGCAATCCACCAGCAATTTTTCAGCTGTCCCACAAGAGAGACTGAGAGAAGTGACAAAACAACAGTTTGGAGACAACTTGGGCCTCATGCACCACTTGGAAAGTGCAATTTCACTTCAGCTGGCCTTGGACTCCAGCTTATGTTCAACGGACACCCTCAAACTTGTTAAGCTCTTAACCACTATGAAAGAAGAAATTAATTCAACAGGGAACAATATTTTCCTTCTAAAAGTATTCATAAAAATACTTACTTTCAGGGTCTTTCCCCCTTTACAATATTCAGGCAATATTTTAGCAGGACAGTCCTGACTCTCATTCACAAGTGAATTAGGGATTTATTGCTCCCGTAAACTGATTTCAAACCACACTGGGTCACCCCAAGAGTTCCTTCCCAGAGGATATAGTTTCAGAACTAGTTCCAGAGACTTGAACTGCTTTCTCTATGGGGAGAAAAATAATATTTCTGTAATAGACTGACCTTTCTTCAGATACCTTGATATCTGAAGGATGTCAGTGCATTCAGAGAATTTGGGAGCTGGCATGGCTCCAAAGGCTCCACATATTCTCAAAGGGACCTTCCACTGCATGGCTGGAAAAGGGTAGTACATATTTAAAAACCCCACTGTGATTCAAACACAGTTATATTACTTGCACCAATGATTTGGTAGCATCACTTCACAAAGGCAAAAGACATTAGGTTTTACTTCTACGACCAGCCTGCATTATTGCACGTGACATGAAAGAGAACAATGGAAACATGGCTGAATGTGAGAAAGCACCAAACTGCAATGGCATTTTGGGTGGGGGTGGAAACACACTTACTACAAAAAACTAATAATTCTCCACCCAAGCATTGCTAGTGAATGACCTCACTGGTTTCCTACACATACTCCAGAAGCTTTCCTGCCATCAGTCTGTTGAGCCAAGCAATGATGTCAACAGTCCACCTGTGAGAGTGATGTAGCCCTCTGGGTCATGGTTGCAGAGAACTTGGATAAAGGCTGTGCCAGTGTTAATTAAATGCACCTCTTGTTTCTCTGCTGATTTCCTCCGATAAGGCTCAGCTCATTTTTCCTGGAAAGACTTCCATGCTGTAAGGGAACCAGAGCCAACCATAACACAAAACAAATTCTGCTTAGAGAATATGAATATGTTAAATATTTAGTTCTTTTTTTCTTTTTAAATAATTGCCTGTCAGTGCTGGGGTAAATACAAATCTCATTAATTTACATGTGCCAATGACAAGGTTAAACTACGAATGCTAGTTACTGCAGATAGTTTATTATCTTTCAGCAGTACTTATCTCTTCCATTTGTAATGCTCTCCCCAATTCAACTGGAGCAGAATTCTAACAACCTGCTTTACCACTGATAAGTTCTGCCAGGTTAGAGAGGAGCTTGTCCAGTAAAAAATATGCTTTGAGAATAGAGTTTGACATTTAATTAGCATCAGAATTATCACTACCACTTTAGCTAACGTGTTGTCCAATAGCATTTATACTGCCATCAGAAAGGTCTTAGCTGTAAGAAGACTCTAAACAGCTTAGGTATTAAAGATCGTCTTCCATTAACACAATTAGCCAGCAAGTAATGAAAGGAAAAATATATACTGCTCCTTCTTTTTTTTCCTATATAAAGAAATCTAATCGACTGTCATGACTGGATGCTTTCACCATATGTTGTCACCAGGATTTCTGCAATCCCTCTACTCATAGCATCTGACCTCCAGCCAGCCACTTTAAGCCTTCAGAACATGCCCTTTTGTACTTCCATTTTTCTTGCAGATATTTTTGGACAGCTTTATTAGTAAGAGAACTGTCAAAGGAAGAGTCTCATTTTTGGAACCTGACATCAAAAATATTCTTTCTTGCACAACTTAAAAAGTACCACTAGCCCTAAGACTTCACTGCTGACAGCAACGCACACAAAAAATCTGAAGGTCGCAAAATAGAAAAGTAATCTCAGAAGTAGTGGTACAACTCTATTATGAGAGTTTGCTTCCTGCTGATCAGAAGTCTCAATGCTGAAAGGCAGCAAGTTGGACCTCTTGCCATAAATTTAGTTCTAGAGAAAGAATTGTATGGTAAGGATGTCAGGAATACATTCATACTCATTCATGCATTTTGATTTGTAGCAATTGTTATAGTTCCAAGGAGTGTTCTGTCCCACATTCCTGAGCATTAGCAATATTTTTCAAACAACCAATGATCGATGCCTGTCTATTCAGATTTTTAGCTTTTAGGGATCTTGTTTTTATACAGTACCCTGCACTACAAACTCTCTTGGAAAACATTAACTCTAAGAGTATACTGGTCTTCTTTTCACTCTGAGGGTGACAGAGCACTGGAACAGGCTGCCCAGGGAGGTTGTGGAGTCTCCTTCTCTGGAGATATTCAAGACCCGCCTGGACAAGGTCCTGTGCAGCCTGCTGTAGGTGACCCTGCTTCGGC
>Ga0065711_1010944_pt1 | contig 11410 bp, 4 predicted proteins | sample Hoacrofraction12_FD_59098 | JGI IMG/M metagenome (GOLD analysis project Ga0065711, IMG submission 59098) | Hoatzin crop microbial communities from Cojedes, Venezuela - Epithelial fraction 12 v2 (version 2) | ecosystem: Host-associated > Birds > Digestive system > Esophagus > Crop | place... | reverse complement strand
CCTATATTCTCTCTTTAATTACTTGTAAAATTAATGTCCCCTTGGAAAAAAAAAAAAAAAAAATAATCAGGTTTCTCTTGAGTCTGCCGAAAGCCCCAACACTGATACACAGGTGAGGTAGCAGTCTTTGCCTCTTTTTGACACCTGTCCGAGGGTGAAGGGATAAAGACTCTGTAATGACAGATCCTCTCAGCCCCTTCTCCGCTGTGGCTCCAACTGTTCCTGGCATGGATGCGTGTTCGGGGAGCTCCATCTGCAGCTCAGTGATCACAAGCTGAATTTTAACTGATAGATATAGATAGATTTGATGGGGATGATGAAAGTGATAGTCATCCCTAGACAGTCACTGCCAAGAAAACAGTGATATTATTTAAAAAAAAAAAAATCAAAAATTTTTGGCTTTTTTTGAGGGGGGAATTGAGGACAAACTAGGTGGAAGGAAACAGTTAAGACAACTGTAGAACATTGGCTAAATGTAATAAATACAGCACTGGCTAAAACACAGGTCTACCAGTATTTGTGGGTGACTCTGAAGTAAGAATTGCTGATTACTGTGTGTGGTAGGAAGAGGAGAACCAGCATGAGTTTCTGCCTTTTTTGTGCTTGACTTTTCTATTCATTCTTTGCAAATTTTTAAACACAATCACAGCCCTCAGATCATCAGCTTTAAGAAAAAAATCTGCTCAGGCTGCTTCTCCTTATGAATTCTAAAATGCCTGTTTTAAGGGGATTGCTTGTACTCCTTTTGGTGGGAAATTACACTCGACACTGGAGTTAAAGGTCATATGACCTCAAACAAGATGGGTGCCAGTGCTGAGAAAACTGAGTAGAGTGGTACAATTTCCACAGGATTTAAAATTAACCTCATTGCATGATTGGCTTACATTTCTAATCCGATATATCAGGCTAAATATAGACTTTGAAGACAATGCCTTTCCATGCAAATGATCACTGCAGGCTAAAAGTGAGTAAAAATGTAAATTAAGAAAGAAAAATGTTAAATTAAATTATAGACAAGCTGTTGTCTTCCTAGAATATTGACCTGAAACTGCACATATAGAAGACACCTACAAGGGAGAGAAGGCAAAAGGGAAGAATAAATAGAGAGATCAGCATGTTTGAATATATATTTATAGAGGGAGAGTTTCTGATGCTGTCAGCAATTTCTGTCAAAGATCTACCTTCAGAGGCACCACTGTTGACTTTCAAAGATTTCATGTTTTATTACTGCATTTTAATCATTAACTATGAATGGTGTCCCTGGATGATCCGTAGGAGCTATGAATCATTCATTATAACTAAACTAAACTCTTTCTTTTCTTTTTTTAAATAACCAAACACAAAATAGTTTCAAAAAAATCAGGACAGTAAAACCTTTAGAAAAGAACTAATATTTTAGGAAATGCTACAAAGCAGTACTGCAGAAAGCTCCAAGGTCAGAGAAGGAACCAGAGTGGGGAGCTGAGATTCAGACTGTATGCAGGTTTTTTTGTTTTCTTCTCTAGTCTCCTAAATTCCCAAAGAATGTAAATATCATAAAATGTATTATGCAGGCAGGTGCAATCCAATTTAATAAGCCCATACTAATATTTTTTAGATAAGAGAACTGCTTCTGTGTGAGAACCAGCTCTGTGGCACTAAACTCATTTGGGAAAAGTCTTTCATTTCCCATATTAGAGCAAGACATGATTTTCCATGTGACAGACGAAAAAGATTTGGTTCACTGGCAAAGGTTCCTATCTCTGCTGGAATTCAGCGAGCTCCAAATGTAGGAGAAATATTATAACCCAGTTTACTTGGTTTTATTTATTTGTTAGTGTAACTTGTACCAAAAAGTATAAATAGCCCTTAGTTGCTGGGGAAGTTCACAGCACTGTTTTTGATCAGCCTCACAAGATACTTGCTCTGAATCCCTAAGGGGTTTATTCTTAATACATGAGTTCCAGCATATGAGAGAAACTGCATCTTCAACCATGATCTTCATCCTATCCAAGTCCTATAAAAATCAGTCTCCTTAGTTCAACATCTAGATGCAGCTTTCAGATAAACAGGTGAGACAACCCAGGCTTGGAAGTGACAGCAACATGGAGATAGACTGAAGATACCGCAGATAAAGCTGAATCTGAGCAAGATGGAGATGTCTGTAGTTACGAAAACCATGACTAACAGTTATCTACTGCCTCTAATGCTTAATGACTGCATCCTAGTGAGTGACAACATGGAAAGATCCTAAAAGAAATATTGAAAGGAAGACTGTCTCTCAGAAGTTGCTTTAAAGAAGATGTAAGTATTACACACTAGGTCAGCTGCAAAACTCAGCACCAAGCCAGGTTTCTTGGCCGGTAGGCCAGCGTCTCACCACTGGGTCGTGCTGTGGAAGTTTTGTAAGGCCCTCACCGGTCGTATCCCAAAGAGAAGCCTGCTGTTTGAGTTCCTGTTGATTCACAGCTGCTATCTCACAGCCTGGATCCACAACCCACTTTGGTGAGCATCGTTCATTCGCACAGATAGTCCCATTTGTTTCACCGAATGCCACTTGTCTGAGTGAGGTCTACTCAGTGGGAATAAGGACTGCAGCTACGGGCTTTAGTGAATGGATGGGGAGGCAGGCAAGTGAATGGAAGTGAAGAAGCTGAACTGGCTCTGGGGGCATCTGAAACAATATTTTTCCTTTCTGTGAAGCCTTCCATGAGGTCTTTGCCGGACCTTTGCTAGTCTTTGACCCACTGATGATGTGAAGGATCTTGGGAGGAACCCCTCATGCTGGACTCCAGTGCAGCCTATTCTGTAGTCCAAAAACTCTGACAAAGGGTCTGTTGTATGTCCTATGATCTAGATGCCATTAAGAAATACTGCATCCAATTATGATGCCAAAGTATCCATAGTGCTGATTTTAATATTTCTCAGGCTTTCCTGGACTACAGTCATCAACATTAAAAAGTTGATGCTGAGTCAAGTTATCTCCTGTTATTTTAAATAGAACTGTTTTTTCAAGTGTAGAAAGCAGACTGAGCATCACAGCTATTTATCCATTTAAGGTCTGATATAGCTGTGGTATCGCATTTGTCCGTTTGTGGTCGAAGGACAACTTTCTTTATACAAGTAAGGAAATATTAATAAAAAATTAGCTTTTTTAAAAATTGTGGCTTCTTTTTCAGGAGTTATTTAAGAGCAGCCTGTGCTGACCAATTCATGGCTAAAACAGGTTATGACTGAGACAGGTATGCTGTCTAAAATTGGCTAGTTTGCACACATTGCTCTTGTAAATCTTAAGATTTGAGATGTATTTCTACTTGCCAAACAACCTCCTTCATAATTTTCTCTTTTGAAATTTTGTCCAATCTTTAGCATTTTTACACAGCCCAGGTTCATATTCTGCACTCAAATTCATCCCCAAAAGCATCTGAGAGCAAACGATTGCTGTGAGGTTTAGCAACATAGTTGCTTTGCCATACCTTCATGAGTTATTTCGCATCTTCTGTTCTGAGAGTAATTCTAGTTCAGTCCAGCTACATTTAGAAAAAATCAATAGCAGCTTTGACGTGCTTACCCTTGCCGTGCCATTCGTACAACAGCAGGCTTGACCCTGCTGGCTGCATGATATGTCTGTTGCATAGTGAAACTCAAAGTATGTATCTTGAGAAGACGATTTTCATGAATCGAGCAAGTAATATTTCTTGCAGCAAGATTAATTTTGCTAACCTCTCATAACTTCTCGTTTGGCTTGCCGTGTTTGTTTTACAGGTTTCCGATGAAGGCCCGTTGTGTTCCTCTCGCCATCCTTTTCCAATTAATTAAAAAAAAATGGATTTAATTAGTTTTTTGTTCTTTCCATCCAAGTCATGCTCTAAATAGTCTGGAAGCTGTCCTAAGCTGTGCCTTCACTGACAAAAGTAATACATACTTATTGTGTCAACCAGCAGTTCTCCCAATGGAAAAACATGGACACAAAGAACATCATTTTTTCTGCAGAGAAGAGCTGATAAGGTCAAATGTGACCAGGGCGAACAGTACTGAGTTTTCTAGCTAACTTTTGGGAACGGCTAAAAATGCCACTTAGCATTTTTACCACTTTACGTTTTAGAACTGAACAACAGTTGTAGGTTAATTAGTTCTCCATGGAAAATATTACTTCCCAACCGCTACCTCCCGAGTGCTTTTATGGTGGTAGAAAATAAATCACAGATAGCTCTGAGACAGAGTAATAGCTGCACTGAAGATCTGGTCTGGGAAAACACGGTGCAAAAAACAGGACATGGAAATGCAAAATGTAACAAACTTTATGCTACAAATCTGAAAGCAGTAAATAAATCTGAGCAAATTTTGCAGAGTTGCTTTACCAAAGCATACAACAAGTGTATCTGTTTTGACAGGCAGGTCGTGCTTAGCACAGAAGAGCCTGGGCTGAGACTAAAAAAGACACTGCACAGAAGGGCAATGATTTGTCTACCCATCTCTTGAGAAGTTTTATGGTTTCTCATTTATTTAGCTTCTATTTAGCCTGGCTTACATTGCCTCCTACATGTTCCTTTGCTCAGCGGATCAGTTGCCAGGTTGAATCTACACTGACCTGATGGTGCCAGGCCAGGCATCTGGGTTCCATCCAGCAGGCTCCTTCTCTGAATCCACAGCTCTTCCAATTCTGTCCAGGCAGGAGAGGGTCCTCTCTGTTCAAACCAGTTCATGAAGTCGCAACCAGTTCCCGCATAGGTCAGTACAACCTGTCTGCAGCACATCCCTAATCACTACTGCCACGTTTTCCCTTTCTGCCTTCTCCCTCCACCAGCTCCGGCTCCCACTTGCTAGTCCCCTCTCCCATTTTGGGAAGCAGGACCCATGTGCTTTCCCCACCCCGACCTCTGTCACTGTTCTCTTTGGCCCCTGCCCACGATGCCTGCGATGCTGGCAGGGCAGCACGTCCCTGGTCTAGAAGGATGCCGGCAGGTTGGCTGCAGCCCTCTGCGCTGCTTTTACAGAGCTAAATTCACACCGTTTATGCACCCTGTCTGTGGGGAAGCTCTGAGCTGAGGTTTAGTGCAGGCCAGAGACTCTTCCCTGCTGGTTCCTAAAGGCCACCTCAAACCCGTGCCTGAGTACCATCACGTGTCCCTGTGAAGTGAATGTGGTCTCTGCTTGTGGGCTTGAACCCTCACTTGAAATGCAGTGCACACAGAATCTTTATCCTCAAATTTATGTCAGTTTTCCAAGTCTGAGATTTTTTTTCCCCCTCTGTCCTGTGAAACATCTAAAAAACTCCTGAGCACTATAAAAATAATAACTGTTCTTCGTTTATTTGGTGCATACACTTTAGGAAAGTTGCCAGCGTTCGTGTACGCAGCTGCTTCTTATTCTCCACAAGATTGCTTGCTCTTTGTCCTTGTATACATAAATATTATTGCTGACCCACTTCTCCTGCATCCTGCAAGAAATGAATCTTCTGAAGTGCCTTGTCAGAGTGGAACTGGACAGATATGGAAAACCAGCTGGAAAACGTCCAGAATGAATGTGGTGGTAGATTGCTTTTCCAAGGGCTTGGCAGAAGGTCCCCCAGAAAAGGGCTGGCGGCAGTGTAATGCTCTGTGACTGCTCCCTGTGAGTGCACTTTGCATCTCGAGTGCTCGCTAATTTAAGCTTTGTTGGAACTGCAGATGGGGAAATGAGATTTGTGGGGGCTTTCATCTCTGATCCCTCTGCAGTAATGCAGATTATTAAAGGTTGTTCAAATTAGCAGAAATAAAGGTGAATCCTTTCCCTAAATGGCAAAAAAAACCAACAAAAAAGGGAAAGCTGCTCACAAGATTATTTTTACCAAGAAATGCAAGCCAACTGGATGTTGTGAGCCTGAGTTGTTTGCGAAGTCTTGGGCTGAAAAAGCGGAAGGGGTACAAGGCTGGGCACTGACTGAAGCCTGCCTGGATTGCTGCTCCTCAATCACAGTCACCAGCTTCAGCAACAGTGGGAGCTTTAAAGACATGAGTGCAAAATGATTTCTGGCACTTCTTGCACAATATACCTGCAAGTTTAAGGAATGATGAATGATTTAATACAGAGCGTGAAAGATGTTGTTACCTCCAGGTTCAGTTATTGCCAGTCAGATGACTGAGCCACATCAGATGATGGATTTCACAGGGAAATGTTTTTCTTCTCAAAGGTCCTTAGTGTTAGGAGCTCATGGAGGGAATCAAAGCAGCCAACTAGTCATGCTTCAGCTAAAGGGCAGCAGCTGAGAAGAATGGACTCTTACACAGCTTTGGAATTACCTAGGTGTATTTAGATTTAAATGGCATCAAGGTAGGTTTACACAGCTCTCTGTGGTTTTCTTTTGTTTATTTTTTTTTCTGTCTGTCAGTTGTAAAGAGATGGTACAAAGAACAGCCATACCTTTCTGCTTTCCTCAACATGCCACAAATTTGTGAATGCAAGAATCAAAACTTTTCTCAAAATTAATCCAGCTCTGTCTCTTCCCAAGAGCTTGTTTTAACACCTGCGCTTTGTAGTATCTTCAGAGTAATTCAAATCAAAAGAGAAAAAGCTTTATCTTGGGATGCTACCTCTAATATCTGACAGTGTGGAAAGCTGTGAAGTGTTCTGAATGTAAATCTCTGGCCACAGTCAAGGTTCTGGAAAAAACAAGAGTCCTGCATGAAACTGAGTTTGCTATTGGGACACTCCGGTGTGATATACAAAACCGTTGAAGCCATTTTTGCAAGGGATAGGGTGACCTTGACCTGTTGTGCATGTGGGGGAGGACTCGTAGTAGTACGCACAAGCCACAACTGCAGGCATTAATGCACAACTGAGAGAATGTACCCTGGAGGTTCCTTCTGTGATTAAACTGATACCTTAAAAATACAGTGGCTGCTAGGACATTATGTGCGGAATCAGGCTCCAAACAGCACTATCTCCTATGCTGTCAAGCTATGTCTAGCCAAGACATTTATAGACCATCAGCCACCACACTTGGTGCCATTACTCAACAACTGGAACAGTCCCGTACTTACATCACATCACTCTGGCCATTTTGTATGTTTTAGAGCCTGGTAAGCTATCTGTTTTCTCTTGGGGTCTGCAGTGCAAGATTGGCTGATGATACACTGTAGCTCTATTGAAGCAGGAGCATTCTGTTTTCTCTGCTATTTATCTTTTGTGGCTCCCTAGCACGACAGTCACATTTCTACCAAGGAAGATTGCTTAGGACTGTTAGAGCTTTTAATAACACTCTGAAACAGTAGTTTTCAACATGTTTTGATACTTAGAATTTTTTAAAAGTGCTGAAGGCCCCTTTAGGATTTTCAAATATGTGGATTGTTGCAGAGTCTATGTGAATTTACTACTTCTCAGCAACGTTTCACAGAACCCAGAGAAATAACTGGTGGGTACCAACAACTCACAGACCAGAAAACCTCTAAAATGCCTCAGACAGACTGCTGCTTTCAGGTGAGAGATGAAGCGATCTTAACCACTTTTTCAGTCCTGAACATAATATTCCATTTTTCCGGGATTTTTTCTTCTGTGCCTGTTGCATCTTGCCATACAAATAATCTTTTATCGTAATTAGAATCTTCTTTGTCCAAGGTTGTACTTCTATACTCCTGTTTTCACATATTTGCAAGCCTTGGGTTTGTGTGTTCTTTGTTACCTTAGCAGCAGTAAAGTTCTGTTTAATCTTCTGTGAAGATCTGGCATAACAATGAATCATTTGTACTGTGAAATCTTTAGAAACTACCCCCTGCCCCCTGTAAATTCACATTTTCCACTCCAATCTTAGAATGCAGTGTTTCTGTACCTGCTCTAAACAAAGGAAAACCACTCATAAATCATCTTAGTGGTGTTTTTCATGTATTGCATTTCTTCTACTTAACTAAATGTTTGCACCTTTTGGTCTTCAAGCCTCTAGAACTGTACAGCAGAAATGGAGTTAGAGGTGTGGCCTGGGGACATTTACCAGCAGCGGCTGCAGGATGGAGGGTGATGACCAGTCTTCACCCATACACCACCTGAAAGTGCAAAATCACACGTGGCGATGTCCAATTGGTTTTATCCTCCACAGAGTAATAGTTCTCTGCTTAGGAGCCACGTAAAGTAAGAGGCCACTCTACAGGCTTTGAAACCTTCAGCTTCTCAGTGTAATATTTCTTTTTCCTAACTTTCTGGATTACTTCCGTGACAGAACTAGCTTCTTTGTGTGCATGGGAACACTAGCAAAAGAGAGGAATGAAAAAGCTCTCTGGATTCTCAGTGCCCATGCTACTTAAAGGTTGATGCTAAAAAGTTACAGGTGCAAGATTTTTAGCCCAAAATATTACAAAATTACTTCTAAAAATCAAGAATTACAAGAAAATTCATTGAAATACAGCTTGAGATTGTTCAAAATCTGTTTCAAAGGGTGTTTGAAAGGACACTTTAATTAAATTGCTGTATTTATTGCCAAGTAGTTGAATGCAGGTAGGAAGCCCCCTGCTCTGTCTTTGATGGTGTCCTGAATATGTGTGGAATAAGGATGCTGAAGCATTGGCTAGAAGCTGTGTTGAGTGTGATGGATGGAAGATCTCCATGAGCTCCGACACTTTAGCTCAGTTTGGGTCTATCAGCTCTGGCCATGAGTTTGGCGGCTCAGACTCTGTTTTGAATTTCAAGCTGTAGGAGTCTACTCACCCAAGAGCTACAGGAACAAAAGAGAGACTCTGAAAACAATTACAAGAAAAATGTACATTGGCTTGGATGGCTGGGGATCAGTTTGAGGCATTTGAAATTGAATAGTGGGCATGGATTCTTCTAATTGGTGCTGGTTTTACCTGCTTTTACCTTTCCTACCACCCCTTTTTTTCCCATAGCTTTTGAGAATTTGTGCAGCTCAGTAACACTTTCCAGTGAATGGAAATGAAAGTTATTTGTTTTCAAAATGGGAAAGGAGACTAGATTTGTGGATTCTGGAGCTGAGAAAGTAGAGGACTCTTACAAGCAGAGGAAAAAATCTTAAAGAAATCGTAGTTACAGTTTTTACAGTCCCATGGGAATATCTTAATTTTCTCATTTACATCTCATGCTTTTTTCAGTCACTGCCATTGTTATGTGGTTTTTCTAGGTTATTGGTTATGTGTCAAGGCTGTCTCTGAGAGGTAGGAGCATCCTCTTCCTCTGTTTAGTGAGGGTTAAAGATGTTCAGTACCCTTCAGAATCAGACTTTGTTATCTTTTTTTCTGTTTTGTTGTATTTAAGAAATATATTAAAAGGCAGGAGTTATCAATATTATAATTTAATGCTATGTGTTAATGCTGTGAGAGGATCAAATACAACCAGCTGCGGTGAGTTGCCCTGATTTTATTTGTTTCATGTAATAACAGTATGGCCAAACTACAATATTAAAACAAATATTTTCTAGTAGGGAGCAATTAGGGAAGTAAGTGGGAAGTAAACATCTCCATCTTTTAAAGAAAATTTAGTGAAACGCAGGAAAACATGTTGTCAGAAATAATGCTGCAGTGTGGAGGAAATTCACTGATTAAGATAATGGGTATTTTCCAGCAAATTCCTGTAATTACTCACCTATCACAGAATTTTAACAAGTTGCTTGGAGTTACCTTACAAACCACCATAAAAAAAAGTTTGCCTCCTTTCCTCCTTTTGCTGGTCATTCGGCAGCAATTAACCAGTAAATGCTTGTTGGTCACTGGTTTGTGGTTCCCACAGTAAGAGTTGCACTCAAATGAGGGTGGGAGCACTGAAGCCAGAGAATCTTAACCTTTGTACCTAAGTTTCCTCCGATGAAGTTTATTCTTTTCAACAAGCACTCTCATGAAAGCAAAGTAATGCATAGTTACAAATCTTTGCAAGATTTGTACCTGAATTCCCATTAAAGGGTTGGACTTTATACTGCTGATATTGAGCTCCGCTCCAGAGGACAGTGAATTCAGTGGAAAGCCTCCCAGTGACTTCCACAAGGCATAAATCAAGCTCAAAATGAGCACTGAGCTTCCTGATTATTTTTTGTGGGTCTTGCTAGGTACCTTCCATGAGACCTGCAAGCGTGTCAGTATTTCAAAATAAATGATCAATACTAAAATGTAAAGAAAGCCTTAAGGGTGTATTTGGCAGCGAGTCGAGATCGGCGCTTAGTCTGGGCGGTGGAAATTCGCCCAGGGTGGTGGTGAAGCAAAGGTGTGAAGAAGGCCAACGCCGCTCACTTCACCATGGGGGTGAAACGGTGGGAGGGAACGAGCAACCATCTGGCTGCATGTAGGAAAGTAAGAGGTGGAGGGTTACGACTGTAGTAACACGTATAAGGCTGCCAGCTACGTGGTTCTGAGTCTTTAAATAAAGACGGGCTGCGACCTCGCAGACCCAAAAGCTGATGAGGGCCATAGGGATTCCCCTCAGTCACTTGCAGATGAGCTGACTGATGAAGGGTTATTTGGGGTTATCTGCTGATCCTGTTGATTAATAACATCTGTTCCACAGCTGACAATATTGAGAACTATTGAGTCTATACCAAGGAGTGAAAACAGTGCATTTTAACCACTTGGAGACGTATGGGATAGCAGAGCCCCCTTGCCCAGTGGCCCACCTCAACTGTACACCTGGAGTACTGTGTTCAGTTTTGGGCCCCTCACTACAAGAAGGACACTGAGGTGCTGGAGCATGCCCAGAGAAGGGCAACGAGGCTGGTGAGGGGTCTGGAGAACAAGTCTTACGAGGAGCGGCTGAGGGAGCTGGGGCTGTTTAGTGTGGAGAAGAGGAGGCTGAGGGGACACCTTATTGCTGCCTACAACTACCTGAAAGGAGGTTGTAGTGAGGCAGGTGTTGGTCTCTGCTCCCAGGTAACTAGTGATAGGATGAGAGGCAGTGGCCTCAGGTTGCGTCAGGGGAGGTTCATATTGGGTATTAGGAAAAATTTCTTTACTTGAAAGAGTGGTCAGGCATTGGAACAGGCTGCCCAGGGAGGTGGTGGAGTCCCCATCCCTGGAGGTGTTCAAAAAACGTGTCGATGTGGCACTTTGGGACATGGCTTAGCAGGCAGGGTGTTGGGTGGACGGTTGGACTTGATGATAGAGGTCTTTTCCAACCTTAATGATTCTATGATTCTATGATCTATATCGGTGACGAAAACAGCCAGCGCGGTGTAAACTGGCGGCCAGCGCCGGGCCCGGCGGAGCGGCCACGGCGGCTCTGTGCAGGGCAGGGGTGCCGGGGGCAGCCAGGCAGGCCGGGCCGTCAGCGAGGGGCAGCCCTGGTGGCGGACGGGGTGAGTTTCAGCGCGTTCGTTGTCCACCTGGACCTGCAGGCAGCGCACCCGGAGGGCCGCACAAGCCCCTGCTCAGCCTCTCGGGCGCGGATGGTGGCACCGGGCAGCCCCGGGCGCCGGGGCCGCGGCACCTCGGGGCGCGCAGGGCTGGCGGCTCGGCTCGGCTTT
>Ga0065711_1049230_pt1 | contig 11411 bp, 8 predicted proteins | sample Hoacrofraction12_FD_59098 | JGI IMG/M metagenome (GOLD analysis project Ga0065711, IMG submission 59098) | Hoatzin crop microbial communities from Cojedes, Venezuela - Epithelial fraction 12 v2 (version 2) | ecosystem: Host-associated > Birds > Digestive system > Esophagus > Crop | place... | reverse complement strand
GGGGGGGGGGGGGAAGGTAGAGCTCTGAATTAGAGAAAGGCAGGTTTGTTCTGGAAGAAAGATTGAGTGTGGAAAAATCCTCATTTGTTGCCAGGGAAATGTCAACGAAAAGTCCCTATGGGCTGCCCAGAATGCTTTATTTTGGATGTTAAAATGTGGCTATAGTATAAAATGTAAAATACTAAAAAGGTTTCTTCAACAAAAATTCATTCAAAGGGAAAACCGGAAACTTCTGTATACTGAAAGCAGGTTGGTCTTAAGGGTTGAGAGGTTTTTTCCATCATAAGTGAAGATCTGAAGACTGCGGTTTGTGTTGTATGAAATGCAGCTTTATCTCTAAAACCGCATCTTTTCCTGGAGCCTGCTTACATCCCAGGACCTGCAGACTGCGCCGCTGGGTGCCTCGCTGTCCCAGCTTCGGTGTCAAACAGGTCCTGCGTGAGCAGCCCCAGCCGGGTCCCCGGTGGAGGCAGCAGCTTGCCCGGGGCACCTCCGAGGAGCAGGGCTGAGGCTGCCGAGGGCTTCGGCCCTGGGAGGAAGGGACCGGGCGGTTGGTTTCCACCGTGGAAGAAGTGAGCCGTAGGAGAAGAGGCACAGAGGTGAAGGGAACTTGCTGGAGCTTTTGGATTATTTTCAGTATTTTCCTTTTAGCAAATCTAGGTGTTTAATATTCATATTGCACGTTTTACAGCTCTGAGAGAGACATTTATGCATTTAATAGCTTTAGTTAACAGTTATTTCAGGCTCCTGCTGTTCTAGCTTACATCATTTTGCTTTAAAGTAATTATAAGAGCTAACAGTTCTTTTATCCGATGATCTGCAGGCCAGGAATAAATACAGAGACACTTACAGCAGAATGACTGAGCTAAAGGGCTCATACCCATGGGAGCTGCTCCGAAAGAAATCGGAAGCCCTTCAGCTCGGTGTTAGAGTTGGGGGATCCCAGCCTGGGGGAGGATCCCAATGCTATCATCTAGCTGATGACTAGCTGAGCAAATTTCAAGTTTTCTTCTTTTAATCAGCATCAGTCACCCAGTTCAGTAGGATTTTCGCTGGTTGGGCTGTACCCAGGCGCTGTCACGGCGTGAACACCAGCGCCGTGTAATTCAGCTGCTCTGGGCTGGGACAGCCACGACCAGGCGCAGCGGTACGAACGCCCGTTCGCCTGTCTGTCCGTGTCCCTCAGCTCGCACTGCGCGTGGCTGCAAAAGGGCATCCGACTTGAGAGAGGCATGGACACGTCTCTGCAGCCAAGTGCTGATCATCTTGAGTCACCGTTGTCTGTCCTGGGGGTGCTGACAGTCCTGAGGCGCCTTGTCCTGTGCTCATCGTGCACGGATGTGGCTAAACCCTGTGCCGGGCAGCGCTGGCTGCCGGCCGCGCGGAGCCCAGCCGCTGGTCCTTCCCCTGCTCAGGGAACAGCTTGTTTCCCTGGCGAAGCGTGCTGATTCTCTTTTGGTCTGCTTCATCCAGATGCTCGACTTCTCAATAATTTAGAAGTAGTTCTATCAGCGAGCCATTAAAAGGAAAAAGAAAGAGAACTCTTCTGGGAGAAACCTTGTTAGTAGCAAGTACACACGTAATGAGGTGCAGGGCAAAGGGAATCTGTACCTTCGCTGTCAGGGCGCGGTGGGAGTACACCTGGGTGTACTCGGCTGGGTGGTATTACCGTAACGAGGTAGAGGTCATCTGGACAAGCGTGAGAAGATGCTATCTGTGGTCAAATTTCATGTGATGTCTTTTGTAAACATATTTTGTGCTGTCGTCTGTGGATGGCTTCTTGGTAGGGAATTTACTGCAGTCAGTGTGCAAACACTCTGTTCTGTATTTATCAGTAATTGCCCAGAGATCGACAAGTATAGCGGGCAGGGTAGATCAGGTAACCAGAAGAAGAAGCAGCGGTAACTGGAGTCAAAAGATGATCAGTCTCTTTCTTCACAGTAATTTTTTTAGGTGGTTAAAAATTCAGACAAGTGCTGCGTGCCCAGTGTGCGCTGTTACAATGTCTGTGGACAGAACAGAGCGCCCGTCGCTTTTGCAGCTCAGATCTTGTCTCCCCCACTGTGATTGCCAAAACTGGAGCTCTAGGCCCCGGCTTTTATCTGCAGCGGGCAGGAGAAGGGCACAGGCATTGGGAATGTGGCTATGGCAGTGCCTGGCAAACTTTGTGCTGGTTCCATAGCAGGCTTAGCTTTTTCTGTGCTTAGTTTTTAATTTCTTTATTTCCCACACAGCTGGCTGGCCATGACCATCGTGCAGAGAGACCCGTAAGTGATCCTAACCATTAACAACGTTGATTTTACAGCCCAGTGTGGAGGAACGGCAGAAGAGATGGAAGGAGTGCTCCTGAGCCCAGGGTTCCCAGGAAATTATCCGAGCAACCTGGACTGCACGTGGAGGATATTGCTGCCGGTGGGATTTGGTGAGACAGCTGGGTTGGGTTTGGTGCTCTCACCAAAGAGGTGATGGGAAGGTGCCGTCCCTGTTCAGTCAGTGCTGGATGCATTGCTTGCCAACGCGAGTTACTGAAACTCTGCTGCTTGCCCTCCTGATCACGCTTTCCATTAAAAATGCATTTATGTGGTGCTATGAAATGATATTTTTTTCAAAGGTGATTACAGGTCACCATGGAGTGTAACAGGTCGATAAGGGTTTGTGGGCACGCCTCTGAATGAGCTGTAACATCCTCCCTGAATGCGCTTGTGTACTTCCCCCTCCTAACTGCTGATGTTTGTAATAGCCTTAAGACATCGCCAGTTGCATCACCCCTTATAAATGCAGCAAGTGACCAGAGCTTGTGTCAGGTTGCATCCTACCTCAGCTAGAGCTCACGGAGGCATCAGCACATTCAGGATTCGGATCTGCCCAGCCCTTAGTAGGAAAGAAATTTGCACACCTCCAGCTCAGCTCTTCTCCAGGCCAGCCCCATCAGGGTGCCCGATTGCCAGGAGGTGAAGGTGTTCCACGCCTGGAGAAGTGCTGACTCTCTGGGCTTCCTGCATGGAGTCTGCTCCTCCTGGGGAAGCTGCCGTGTGCTCCTGGGGAAGCGAAACGCCCAGCTCGGTCTGTCCTGCCATCTGAGCTGGCTCTACTCAGTTTGGCCAGGGGAGATCCGTGGAGCTCTGTGCTGGCCTTCCAAATGTTCTGGTGTCAGGCAGAGGGAAAGGCGTGCACAGGAACTCCAGCAGCGTGAAACTCCAAGCACTCGTAGCCTGAGCTTGTCTGAAACTAGCAGGACCCGTATACCTCCAGACACCCTCCACCTCCAGCATGGTGAATGTACTCCTGCTGATTGACCAGGCTATAGTGGGCATCGCTGGGTGAGCGGTGCCGATGTGCTGCGGCTGGGGTATGGCTTTGGAGGCACACTGTTCATTCCTCCTCTCCAGGTGCTCACATCCAGTTCCTAAACTTCTCCACTGAGCCAAACCATGACTTTGTCGAAATCCGCAATGGGCCGTACGACACCAGTAACGTCATCGGGCGGTTCAGCGGCACCGAAATCCCAGGCTCGCTCCTGTCGACATCTCATGAAACCACGGTGTACTTCCACAGCGACCACTCACAGAACAAGCCAGGCTTCAAGTTGGAATACCAAGGTAAGGAGGCCACGGAGCGAGCAGCAGTGGGACAATCCTGTCCCCGGGTGCTAACGGGGAGGGCAGTGGGGAGACGATTGTTGGTTGTTCTGTGGAATTAATTCCAGGAGGACTTAATCCAAATGAGTGGAAAGGTGTTACATGAGGGCTGTGGTTAATCCTAATAACTGGGACCTGTTCACCCAGACTTATGCCTACGGCAAGCAACAAATGTTCCTAGAGTGCCTTGTGACAGTGAAGTGCCTTTGAATTAATTCCAGCCAGATTCACTTAGGTCTTGGCACTCTCAACTGTCATGTGCAAGGAGAAGAGTCCTCTGCAGCCACGACTTTGCTCTGGAATTTTGCAGCTGCTTTTCAGTCCCAGCTTGATGTCCAAATGTGTTCTTAGCTGCAGCCTGTCCTGGTGTTGGGGCAGGCTGGTGGTGGGAACCTGGTAAAGAAGTAAATAGCTGAATAATATAACAAAGGGGCTGGCATGGGTACTTGGAGTGAAAGGAGAGAAATAAATCATTAAAATCAAAACATGCCTTTGGTGCAGTTTTTGGAGATGATGGGGGAATGGAGGTGCCTAGGAGGTGCCTACCCAGCCCGAGTCCTCAGGCAGCTCCCCAGTTTTGAGCGTGTGATACTCCCTGAGCAGCAGCCGCCTCGGCCTCTGAAAGCAGCAGAGCAAGGCCCTGGAGGTGCTCCTTCTACTGGGTTTGCTGCCCTTTGAAGGTGCTGGGCTGGGGCCGCCCGCATGAGTCTTTGCCCTGTTAGAAGAGAACATGAACTTCTGGCCCTGCTTGATCCGCAGCTCTGCCTTGATGAGTGATTTTGCAAAACCTTTTGGTCTGCTCTGTCCACGTGTCCTTGGCATATGGGAATAGGAAGGGGCAGAGGACGCCCCGGGCAGATCGTGTGCTGAGTACCAGGAGGGGCTTTGCCGCGCAGCAGCTGGGAGCCACGCGGTCCAGCCACTGCCTGGGAGAGCGATGCGAGGAGTGGGAAAGGTGGAGCGTGTGTCTCCAGCCGTGTGATGGAGCCAAGGACTGACAGAGGGCTGACTCCCCAGAAATAGCAATAAAAGCCGCTACTCATGCTTAATTGAAAACATTAATTTTGTCTTGGCTGTCCTGTTCGTGCACCATATAATTCATGCGCTGCTGCACAATTTAGGAAGGAATGTGCTCTCTGAGGCACTCTGGGTAAGCTCATGGAAATTGCTATGCAAATTAGCTCTAGCGAGGCTGACCAGTAATTTGTAATGCCAGGTGGAACATGTTAACCAATTGAATTGCGTTTGTCATCAGGGTTATCCACATTTTGTTGAAAAACAAGGCAGATTTCCCAATGAGAAGTGAAGTGCGGGGTTGGGTGCGAGTGCAGGCGCTGAGGCTGCAGCAGCCCAGGGCAGACCCCAGCGCTCGTGTCCGAGGCTACCGCAGAGCAGCAGCAGGGTTTTCCCTCCGCCTCCGTGCAGAGGTGTGCATGGTTCATTAAAGTTTATCTCCTTCAATTAAGTCATTGTACGAGGAGGAAGCAGCCAAGCAGCATGGAGAGTGTGCTGTTGCTGCTCTTGTGAGAAAATACAAAGTATGAAACGTTCCTCCCATTTTTTTTCCCCCCAGCCTACGAGCTACACGAATGCCCTGACCCAGAACCTTTTGCTAATGGCATTGTACGGGGAGCCGGTTACAACGTCGGCCAGTCCATCTCTTTCGAGTGTCTGCCTGGGTACCAGCTGATCGGCCACCCCGTCCTGACCTGCCAGCACGGCACCAACAGGAACTGGGACCACCCGTTGCCCAGGTGTGAAGGTACGGCTTTGGGGTCGCCCCGAGAGCACCCGAACCAGCGTTTCTGGGGAGAGAAAAGGCTTCAGCGCTCTGTTCTTGACCTGCTTTTGAATCGTTGTTTTGTAATTGGGCTGCAAGCTCCTCTGGAATCAAAAGCCTGGCTGGAGGCAGGCTGGGGGTGTGCGCTGTGAATAAAGCCTCAGCCCCTGAGGTGCTGACGCACGTTCTCGGTGAGCTGATGTTCAACCTGCTTCGGCCTCGTCAAAGCGAGCGTTTTGAGCAGCTCAAAACCCAGGTGCATCTTTTGAGGTGGTGCGTTTGAATCTGATGTGTGGGTGAGGACGGGCTCTAGCTGTCGGTCCACGGCTGGTGCCAGCGGGAGCTGTGCTTTCAGCATGAAGCAGCCCAGGGGCGTTGTGATAATAATTCTTGTCTGCTTTATTTCTCCAACAGTGTTCAGCTTCTGCTGATTTAGCATTGGTAAATAAAAACATTCCTTGGTAAGAGACCCTTGCAGCTCTGGGTGCTCAGTGAAGGAAGATTATGCCCCTGTCTAGTCTCCTTAGTGTGGCAGTGATGGCATCTCTGAAGTGATCCATATGGGAGTTGTTCAGTAGCCTTGAGCGTGCTCTCCTTGCTGAAGACCACGTACGCTGGGAGGGCCCTGCAGGCTGAAGGACTGGATCGATGTTCTAGGCATCAAAGCTCGAACATGGGAATTCTCCTTTCCGACCCCAGCATGGCTGTTTCGGCCTTTCATCCTTTGGGCCAACGGACTGAGTTTTGTGTGGTTTACTTTGGAAGGTTTTCATATGAACCCGTAAGAAGTTCAAGACTGCGTATTGAAGATTTCCTGCCGCATTTCCCGGGAGCGCTGACCTTTATCCCAGCCTCCTTACAGCATTTGGTTTGTAAGAGCCGTGCTCTGGGGAAGGAGAGGGAGGTGATATTTCTCCTCTTTCAAGTCTTAAATACTTCAACTCCAGAGAACACAAAGCATAAAGAACCGAATCCTCATCTGATCTTTCACTGGGCCCAGCAGTGCAACAGAGATGGGTGTTGGCTGAGAAAATGTCCCGTGCTCAACTGGGTGCTGTTAGTGGGGGGGGAGCTGGAGGGACCAGGATTATGCCCTCATCTATCTTGAGCATCAGCTCTACCAGCTACAGCCATCCAATTCTTCCTTCTTTGTTGTGCTTTTTAAATAGTTTTCTTGCTCTGCAGCACTTTTAATATGACAGGGGGGTGAGGGATTAGGTACCCTTTGGACCATTTGGTTTTTTTCTCTGTGCGCGTATCTGGTGGCTTCTTAGTGCTGCTAAAGTCGGTGAAGACCTTTCCTTTTCTAGCTGTTTGCTTAACTGGTCCATTTTTGCATAGCAGCGAGCAGTGAGGACTCGCTGCCTTAGGCTGACCGCCTCACCTTTCCCCCACAGGTCACAGCTGAAAGCCCTGTTAATTAAAAGACAAGCTGCAATTCTAAAATAAACGCACAGAGGCTGAGGTTTCCAGCACCACTCTGGGAGTTTTTCCAGTGATCAGCAGGCTGCCTGCTGCTTTGCAGGGCAGAAAGGAACTTGGCCCCCAAGGTTCCTTGGGTGTTTGTTTCAGAAAATGAGCATATGGAGTTGTATAAATACACGTGATTTTCTCAGCTTGATGGACCACGTGAGAAAGCAGAGCAGAACCAGGCAGGGAATGTGTGGAGCTTGGCTCTAACTTCACATCTGGCACATCAGGTCAGGGCCAGGGTGGTATAAGTCTGTGGAGCTATTCCTGTACGAATAAGAGTGAGTGTTCAGCACTGAGCCTGAATTAAGAAGTTCTGCTGGGAGGGAGAATGTGCTAGCCGAAGCCAAGGACTGGGTTAATACAGCTCTGTGCCTTCTACAGCTGTGCCTTCAGTTGCTGCCGGTTGCCAGTAACACGCTGCAGATGTTGTCATCGTTTCAACTGAACTTTGTGCCAGGGAGGTCCAGAAGCTGATGCTTGTACATGGGACTTTCAGACCCAGAGACCTGCTGTAGCCCTCCTGCGTTGCCTTCAGCAGAATGTCATCTTCCTGTCCCTCTTCTGTGCTGCCCAGGCTGTTTCTAATTGCATCTCTTTAGGTTGCAAGTTCATGTGGACCTGGAAGGTGCCTAGTGCAATAGAACTGCTGTCTTGATTAATGACTTGAATGCTGCTGTCGTACAAATCATCATTTCCCCCCTGCTCGGAAGTACTTGGTGAAAAGCCAGCTGCTTGGTGGTTCTGGTCCAGGCCGTGCTGTCTGAACAAGTGGCTGGATTTGCCCACTGGTGTGATCTCGTCAGGAGCTGTATTTTCCATGCATGGGTGCAGACAGCTGGCAGAGCCCAAAGACTCTTGCTGGGGTATTAGATAGAGTTTATTTGCACACCTGGCTATCACATCTGTATAAAGCACCCTGACAGGCTCCTTTCAGCTCTGGAGCACTTAATAAATGTATTGTAATGGAATCAAGTTGAAAACATCAGACGTAATTGTGACAGATACAAATTATTCAAGACAAACTAGGCCAAGGTTTTGGGGCTGGGTCCTCCAGAATTGTTACCCTTTCATCAAAAAAAAAAAAAAAAAGTAAAGGAAAATGGGAAATAGAGGTTAAGAGTTACTGTTTTGGGAGGGATATTTCTTTATTAGGTTTGTGTTTCTGTTTGATTACCTGCAGTGCCTTGTGGGGGGAACGTCACCACCCAAAACGGTACCGTTTACTCTCCTGGCTTCCCCAACCAGTACCCCAATTCCCAGGACTGCACGTGGCTTCTCACAGTGCCGGTGGGATATGGAATCCATCTCAACTTCACCCTACTGCAGACAGAGCCCTACAACGACTTCATCACTGTTTGGTGGGTAGAGTGAAGGGCTGAGGGTTGACTGGAGCTTCTGCTAAGGCTCCATTTCAGAAAGGTGCTCTTGCTGATAAACGGAGCACCCATTCCCACGGTGCGTGGGTAGTGCTGTGTCAGAGAGCGGGAGTATCCTCTGGGGACACCGGGATGAGGACTTGGGTTTTTTTAACTCCCCATGCTTGATAGGACCTTTAGATTGAGGACCTTGTGCTGTGCGGGGCTAGCAAAATGGACAAGATGACCATCTCCAAATGCTGTTAATGTTCCTTTCCTGCAAAACGTGGGCAGGGAGTGCAGGGTTGGTGAAGGGAATGATCACTGAACGTCTAGGCTGCTCATGCCAAGTGATGGAATTGTCATCCTTTGGGTCTGGGGGGTCTGTACAGGAGTCCTTAGCTTGCACGGTGCTTTTCCCTCCGTGTTGTGCAGCTCACAGGGGGTAGCCCCACCCTTGGCCCTATAGCAGCGCCTGTAAGACCCTATAGGTCTTCCTTGCCCTTCATTTCTGTGATCACCAGCAGTTAAAAATGAAGCACACCAGGCCCCTGCAGTGCCTGGGATTGGCAATCTCTGTCCCACGGGTTTTCCACGATGACCGTGAGTGGGGGCTGAGCTGCCGGGGGATGCAGACCAGCGTCCCGGCTGCGGCAGAGCCCTGCTCGATGCTGTCACCAGCCTGTCCCTTCGTCTCCGACGTGCTCTGCTGAATGGAAGAAGGAAAAGTCTCTTGGGAAGCCTACGGGGCTTTACAGAGACTTTATGAATGGTAAACGGGTCTTTATCGCAACCTGAATTTAGTTGAAATGAATCTTGTTCGGACTCACAGAATAGGAATTGCCTTTCGCTTCTGGTTTCTCTGACAGACATTTTCTGGGACTCTTATTTTTTCCCCTTTTGCGCTTTATCTGTGGCTGCCTGTCTGCGGAGAGAGGCTGAATGAAGAAAAAATCATTGGTAAATCATGTACATTTACCAGTGCCCCATTTTAGTTTTTCGTTTGCAATCAGAAATACGCAGCCCTGCAATCCAAGCTGATCTCCCGGCCTGCAAAGGCGATGCCAGGATGGAGTTGGGAACCGGCTGTGACCCCCAGCTGCCTTTTAAATAGCAGCAACCGGGAACTGTGACCTCTGACGCAAAATGGGCGCAGCTCTGCTGCGGTTAATGAAGCAGCACTGATTTCCCATGCACTGAGGGCTTCACCCCAGGAGCCTTACAGGCTGGGATTCTGCTTTCCTGTTTGGAGAAGGGAAGAGAAATGGCCTGGTACCAGCCTCAGGCAGCCAAGGGAGCGCACGCAGCTGTACTGGCGAAAGAGCTGGTGGCCAAGTTCTTGAGCTCGTAGCACTCAATCAATATCTGAGTTTCAAAATGTCTCTCGGTGTCTGCTGTGCAAACAGGGAGGGAAACTGCTTTGCAAAACTGGCCCTTATTTTTCAAGTTCTGAGGTTAAAAATGATGTTTGTGTTTGTAGTTGTCTGCTGGGGGAGCACTGCCCCGCCAGAGGAGGCTATCCTGGTTATAATGGAATGCGGTAAGGGGCTGGGGTCCAGGTCAGCTGCCATGGGAGCTGCTGAGACTGCAATAGAGGTGTAGAAAAGGGAGGACAAGGAAGGAAGAGCATGGAGGAGTTCCTGTACACGCAGTGTTAGGAGGCTGATAGTTGCTTAGGATTAAAGGTGTGTAATAATGCTCTTTTCTTATGTTTCTGACATCCAATTTCTAGGGATGGTCCACAGCAAACAGCCCCACAGCTTGGTGTGTTCACTGGCAACTCTGCTAAGAAATCAGCCCAGAGCTCTTCCAACCAGGTCCTGATGAAATTCCACAGCGATGCAGCCAAGGGCGGGATTTTTGCCATTTACTTCTACGGTCTGTACCGCTCACTGAGCAGCTCGTGCTTTGTACCTGCCTGTGGGACGCGGAGGGGCATGGGTCCCGGGGGACTTGTTGAGGGGGGACAAGTTCTGGGCAGGACGTGAAAAAAGACGCTTTTCCCTGAAGCCTTGCACGAAGGGCCCAGTTTTCTCAGGCTGGAGGTGAAGGTCTCTTACGCAGCTGAGTGCTGGCAAACGGTCACGCGGTCCGTGCGGCGTGGAATCCATCTGTAACGTCGTGATAATTCAAGCACAGATCAAGTGCCTGCGAGCTAAGCGCCGTGCCAGCCGTGCGCCTCTCGCAAGGTGATGCCTGTAAATACTGTCCTCTCCGTGGCAGAGCCTGTTATGGATAGCTCCACTCTCTTTACCTAAAACTCTCCTTCCCCGCAGCGTTGGCTGGGTGCGGTATTGTCTGTCCAGTGCAGTGCTAAACCAGTTGGGTCAGCTTGGTGTCCTGTTTTAAGCGGCAGCTGTGTTCCCTCTGAGAGGTGACTGCGTTTCTCTGGGGAGGAGAAGGATTCCTGTAAATCCCTGGATGACCTGGGGATTCCTTGGTGTGAGTGCAGCTCACGCTAGAGAGATGTTGGGTGTTACGTTGAAATGAAAGCGTTTGCCTTCCACCACTAAACAAGAGCCCAACTTTAAATTGGATTAGCTAATAAGTTCCTACGGCAGTACTGGGAGTTTGGAAGGTGCAAACGGAGACCTCCCCTTGGTGTGGTCATTTGCTGGCAGCGGTGTCCGCAAAGCCCAACGTGAATGACACGATGAGTCCGTGCGGTTGCCTTAGCTTCTGCTCAGCTCTGAATGGCGAGTGTCGCACGGGCAGGCTGGATGAGAAGAATGTTTGCTCGGCTGCGGAGGGAATTGGTTTACTGCTGCAAAACACTGCAAGATTTATAGTACCAGACAATGGTGCGTATATAACAGTTATGCAAAAAATGATGGTTTAGGCAGTTTGGCTCCGAAACGAGCGGTTTGTAAACACTGCTGCAGCTCCGCGAACGCTGCCTTTTGTAAGATGAATTAGATGCTATCAGCGCTGTGGTTAGAGCCCAGCAGCAGATGTTGCTGTCTGTAATCTTGCTAGCACTTTATACCGAGGTTTCTTCAGCTTACGGTTTCTGCGGGGTGTGAAGCCGCTTGCAGGCGCGCGCGGCCTGGGGTGGGTGCTGGCAGGATTGGGTGCTGGCAGGATTGGGTGCTGGCAGGATTGGGTGCTGGCAGGATTGGGTGCTGGCAGGATTGGGTGCTGGCAGGATTGGGTGCTGGCAGGATT